>JABLTH010035444.1_pt1 | contig 37038 bp, 29 predicted proteins | sample 7875711 | NCBI WGS metagenome assembly JABLTH01 (sample SAMN14941262, study PRJNA633318) | bioreactor metagenome | isolation source: bioreactor | place: China | collected 2019-03-05 | reverse complement strand
CGTGCCCGAAGTGCTCAGTGTCTACGGCAAAGCGGGTCGCGCCGAGACCGCAACTGATCCTGCGCCGATGGAAATGTTTGAGACGACCATCCAGTTCAAGCCGCGCGATCAATGGCGTCCCGGCATGACGCAGGACAAGTTGGTCGATGAGCTGGATCGCATCGTCAAGGTACCGGGACTGGCCAACATCTGGGTGCCGCCGATCCGTAACCGCATCGACATGCTGGCCACCGGCATCAAGAGCCCGGTGGGGGTCAAAGTGGCAGGCACCGACCTCGCGGTGATTGATCGCATCACAGGTGAAATTGAGCGCGCACTGAAAGACGTGCCCGGTGTCAGCAGTGCGCTGGCGGAACGGCTCACCGGGGGCCGCTACGTCGACGTGAACATTCGCCGTGATGACGCGGCCCGCTTCGGCATGAACATCGCCGACGTACAGTCGGTCATCACCGCTGCGGTCGGTGGTGACAACATCGGCGAGACGGTCGAAGGGTTGCAACGCTTCCCGATCAGCGTGCGCTATCCGCGCGAAATCCGCGATTCGCTGGAGAAGATTCGCAAGCTGCCGATTGTGAGCGAACGCGGCGCGCGGCTGGTGCTCTCGGACGTAGCCGACATTCGCGTCACCGATGGCCCGCCGATGCTGCGCAGCGAAAACGCGCGGCTGTCGGGTTGGGTGTATGTGGACATTCGTGGGCGCGACCTGCGCTCCGCAGTACAGGACATGCAGAAAGTCGTTTCCGAAAAGGTCATTCTGCCTGCGGGCTACTCGGTGTCGTGGTCAGGGCAGTTTGAGTTTCTGGAGCGCGCAACCGCCAAGCTCAAGGTGGTGGTGCCGTTTACCTTGCTGATCATTCTGGTGCTCTTGTACTTGACTTTCAAGCGCATGGATGAGGCGGTGCTGATCATGGCGACCCTGCCGTTCGCACTGGTCGGTGGCATCTGGCTGCTCTACCTGCTCGACTACAACCTGTCGGTGGCCGGTGCGGTGGGCTTCATCGCACTCGCGGGGGTGTCGGCCGAATTTGGCGTGATCATGCTGCTGTATCTCAAGCATGCGTGGGACGAGCGCATCGCGCAGGGCAAGACGGGCAATGAGGATTTGCTCGATGCGATTCGTGAAGGCGCGGTGCTGCGGGTGCGTCCGAAGGCAATGACCGTGGCCGTGATCCTCGCGGGCCTGTTCCCGATCATGTGGGGAACGGGCACGGGATCGGAAGTCATGCAGCGCATCGCCGCCCCGATGGTGGGCGGCATGATCACGGCTCCCTTGCTCTCAATGTTTGTGGTGCCTGCGGTTTACCTGTTGATGCGTCGGAGGAGAGCTATACGCCGCGTCAATGCAGAACAAGTGCCGGCGGAGGGAAGAATCGCATGAGTACGCCTGCTGTTTTCCAGCCGCATTTCTTTCGCCTGGTTAGACGCATTGCGCTCGTCGCGCCGGTAGTAGCGGTACTTGCGTTGTTAAATCTGCTTGGCGGATGCGCGACTCAACCTGCGAGGGCACTGAGCGAATCGATACACCCTAAAGCCGGGCCTTTGCGACCTTTCGATTCCTCGCAGCTCAGCGTGGCACTGGTTCTTTCGGGTGGCTCCATACGCGGATTTGCACACATCGGGGTTCTGCAGGCGCTGGATGAATTGGGTCTCGCCCCGGATTTGATTGTCGGCACGAGTGCGGGCAGTCTCGTTGGCGCGGGCTACGCAGCGGGTCTTGACGCGGGTCAGATAGAAGTCGCGATGCGCGCTCTCAGCTGGTCCGTAATGTCCGATTGGGTCGTGCCACAGTTGGGGCAACCGTTCATGAAAGGCGAACTAGGTCTGGTGCGCGGTGAACGCTTGCAGCGGTTTGCCGATGCGCTGGTGGGACATCGACCGATAGACGCACTGCCCCGTCGGCTCGCCATTGTGGCGACTGATTTGCAGTCGGGAGTACCTGTCGTATTCACGGCCGGCAATGTGGGACTGGCCGTGCACGCTTCCTCGGCCATCCCGGGCGTGTTTGTGCCACCGGTCATTAGCGGAAGGCGCTATATCGACGGACAAGTGAGCAGCCCGCTACCGGTGATTGCAGCACGCGCTCTTGGTGCAGATGTAGTGATCGCGGTCGATGTCACCTATCCGCCGGAAGATGCTGCCATCACGATATTGCCGGACGTCGTGTTTCAGGCATTCATGATTGCCAGTCAGCGGGTGGTGAAGACCGAGCTTCAGGGCGCGGACGTGGTGATTCGACCGCGCATTCCGCCTAGCACCCAGCTGGGAATGGAGGATCGCAAAAAACTGATCGAGGCTGGCAGGGCGGCAACGCTTGAGCTTGCGCTGCAAATAAAACAGATTAGAGGTGGCGGCATACCAACTCGCTGATCTGAATTCAGTGTTCAAACTTTGCAGTCACGAGACTATGTTTGACGCTAGACCGAAATCAACTCTTCAGAACAGGCTGCAAGACCCCCTGGGTCCGGGAAGCTGATGCTCCCCGGTTCAATGTCAGCCCTAATGCAAGCCTATCCACCGCCCTGTCCATAAAGCGCGTTATAGTTCTCCCGCTCTTTAGCGGTCATTGCTGGGCTTGGCTTCGGCGTTGACTTGTCGATGCCGTCAACATGTACCCACTTTCCATCTCGATATTCAATACGGTGTCCTTCGAACACCCAACCCCGGTTGCCACCGACGTATCGCCAGCCGTCGGGAGATACCTTTCCAGTACCGAACTCTCGCGCCAATCGTGCTTCCTTGCGAACGTCCGCCGCTGACTTTGTAGACTTCGGCAAATGTTCGGGTACGAACACCCACCCGGCTTCCGAGTTGCTCGGATGCCACTCGGTATCCGCCATCGCGCTGGAAGATGCGGCCACGAACACCGTAGCTGTAAGCAAGCCTGTCGCCAGTGTTTTCGTTGCTTTGTACCTAAGACTTGAAGATTTCATTCGGTTGTTTCCTTAAATTGAAGCTATCCGTTACGTTCAGGTTTCGAATGCACAGCATTCGGAGTCGTTGTTTTCGTTGCACAGCCCGGTGTGCGGACGTAAAGATTGTTGGCTGCTAGCTATCAGCCGCCAGCGCGATTGGTGGCTTCCCATTGCGCGCGCTCTGCAGGTGTCATGGCGAGGCTCGGCTTGGGCGTGTCGTGCGGCAGGTTGTCGGCATGCACAAACTTGCCGTCACGGAAGTCATAACGATGCTGTTCGGAACGATACCCAGCTTCGCCACCGACATCGCGGTAGCCGTCGGCAGTCACGGGATTCTTGCGCCATTCAGCCAGCTCCTTTTGCACTTGTGCGCGCGTTACCGTGCTCGGCATCGCGTGAAACTGAACATTGGCGTCGCCGCCGATGATCGTGGTGCCATTGGTGGCCAGCGCCGGGAGGGCGATGGCACCTGCGAGAGCGGCGAGGATGATTGATTTACGGATCGACATGATGAAACTCCATTGTGGTTAACTAGAAACTCGCGCAGCCGCTTTGGTCTGCACTGTGGTGACACAACGCTTGCATCACAGGAGGAAATGTAGAGTTCAAGCCACGACGCCACGCTTGCGTCGAGATTACAAATTTGTAATGTTGGGTAACGGTGTCAGCCTGAGATACTTGTTGCGCGATATTGCATCCACTGCTTTTGAGAGCGCCGAAGGTCCTATGAAGCTCCTGATCATTGAAGATGAAGTACGCGCTGCCGAGTACCTCAAGCAGGGCCTGAGCGAGAACGGTTATGCCGTTGAGGTTGCGCACAACGGCACGGATGGCCTGCATGCTGCGGCCAATGGAGATCATGATCTGGTGATTCTTGACGTCATGCTGCCCGGCATCGACGGATTCGCGGTGCTGTCCGCATTGCGAACCAGCAAGGCAACCCCGGTGTTGCTGCTGACCGCCAAAGGGCAAACCAACGACAAAGTGCGTGGATTTGATCTCGGCGCTGACGACTACCTGGTCAAGCCGTTTCAATTACCTGAGTTGCTGGCCCGAGTTCGAGTGTTACTCAAACGAGGCAAAGCTCCCGTGAGCGATCCGGTGTTGCAGGTGGCAGACCTGGAGGTCGATCCGGTGCGCCACAGGGCGATTCGCGAGGGTAAGCGCATTGAGTTGACGGCGAAGGAGTTCGCCTTGCTGATGCTGTTGATGCAGCGTACCGGCGAAGTGCTTTCACGCACCCAGATCGCATCTCTGGTGTGGGACATCAATTTTGATTCGGACACCAACGTCGTGGAAGTCGCAATTCGTCGTTTGCGTGCCAAGGTCGATGATGATTTCACTGAGCGCCTGATCCATACCGTTCGCGGCGTCGGCTATGTGCTCGAAAGGAGGCTCACCGCGTGAACCCGATGGCGCTGCTGCATACGCTTGCGGGCAGGATCGCGCTCTCCGCTGCCGCATTAGGCTTGGGCGTCATGGCCGTGGTCAGCGTGCTCGGCTACCTTGCATTGGCGCATCAACTCAAGCTCCGTGCAACTGAGGATCTTGATGCTAAACGCACGCTGCTGCGCCACATTCTGTCGGAGATACCCTCAGCCTCAGCGCTGGCTTCCAACCGGCATCGCCTCGATGACTTGCTGCTCGGTCACCAGGATCTGCACCTCGCGGTGTTTGATGCGACGGGCAGTCGGGTCATTGCGACGTTTTCTTCATTGGCGAAGGATGCGGCTCCCCTGATACTTGAACGATTGACCGCTTCGCGCCTGACTGATGAAAGCCCCATGCGGGAGTGGACTGCGCCATCCGGGCAACGCCTGCTTGTGACTGTAGGTACGGCGCGATTCGCGAGCGCTGAAATGGCACAGATCGCCTTGTTTCAGGATCAGCGCGAAGACAGCGCCTTGCTGTCCAACTATGCACGCGCGCTGATCATCGTGTTGCCGTTGGCGCTACTGATTGTTTTGGCCGGCGCGTGGCTTACCGCCCGGTCGGGGCTGTGGCCCCTGCGACGCTTTGCGACCGTAGCCGGATCGATCAGTTCACAGTCGCTCACGGGGCGCATTGAGGTGCAAGGGCTGCCCACAGAACTCCGTGCTTTGGCTAAAGCGTTCAACGCGATGCTGGACAGAATCGACGAAGGCGTGACGCGATTAACGCAGTTTTCCGGTGATCTCGCCCACGAAATGCGCACACCAATCGCTATCTTGCTCGGTCGAACACAAGTTGCATTATCGAAGCCACGGGATGCGGCCGCGCTTCAGGATACGCTGGCAAGCAATGTCGAGGAGCTGGAGCGCATGACGCGACTCATTGCCGACATGCTGTTTCTCGCGCAATCAGAGCAGGACAAAGGCTCGCTGAGCCGAGAGACCTTGCAGCTGGAGGCAGAGGCTAGCCTTGTCGCGGAATTCCTTTCCGACGTTGCCGCTGACCGTCAACTGTCTATTAATGTGACTGGCAAAGCCACGATTCTCGCCAATCGCATTCTGGTGCAACGTGCAATCACCAACCTGCTGTCGAACGCGATTCGTCACGCGACCGTAGCGACAGCCATCGAAATCGATATTCGCAACCTGCCGAATGGGGTAACTCTGCACATTTCCAATTGCGGTCGTCCGATCCCAGAAGCTCATCTGAAGAAAATCTTTGAACGCTTTTATCGCGCTGAGGCGGATCGCGGTCGCGATTCCGGCGGTACTGGTTTAGGGTTGGCCATCGTGCGCTCCATCATGCAGATGCATGACGGCGAGGTCACCGTCACCAGCAGTGCCAACGATGGCACAGCCTTTCAATTGCAATGTCCAAGCGTGACGCCGTAAACCTATGAGCTAGTGGATCAGGTCGCAAACGCGGTGATCCTACATCGACTGGTCGCACTGTCCTACGTTTCAGCCTGTGAGGCAGGCAGATACTGTGATGGTCGACTTTTCGACCGGCAAACAGGAGATAACAATGTTAACGAGCAACGAAGCTGACTGTATCCGCTTGGCCAACGATTGCGCCACCGCATGTAACGTATGTGCAAGCGAATGCCTCAAGTCAGAGGATCCGAAAGCCATGGCAACGTGCGTTTCACATGATCTCGAATGCGCAGAGCTATGCCGCGTTGCTGCAGGATCAATTGCGCGCGGCGGCCCCAACATGAAGGCGATCTGCGCGCTGTGTGCGGCCGCTTGCCGAGCATGCGCCGGCGCGTGCGGTACACACGACATGGAACATTGCAAACGCTGCGCCGAGGCTTGTCGCAAGTGCGCTGATGCGTGCAGCGCAATGGCATAACCTACTCCCTGACACACCCTTTCACAGGAAACACACGATGAAACAGCATTCACACAGTCTCAATCGCACTAACCGCGTAGCCGCTGCAATTCTTGCGGTCTTCGCCCTCACCACAGCATCGCATGCGCAGACCGCAGCCGCCCCAGCACCAAACGCAGCGATGCCTGCAATGTCGAAATCAGACATGTCGAAGGGCATGACGGGCTCCGACGGCATGAAACACTCGATGATGACGGGTATGGACAGCATGCAGAAAATGCCGATGACCGGCAACATCGATAAAGACTTCGCCATGATGATGAAAATTCACCATCAGCAAGCGCTCGATATGGCCCAGATGGAGCTCAAAGATGGGAAGTCCCCCGCCATGAAGAAAATGGCAAAGCAAATCATCGCCGCGCAAAAAAAGGAAATCGCGATGTTCGATCAGTGGCTGGCAAAGGAAAAGTAGAGCTTGCGGCTAACGCGCCGTCCGAATATTGAATCGCGCAAGGTCACCTGCTGCGGTTGGTGCGGTGCGCTATAGCGCGCTGATGACGGTCATGACGGACTTCAGCGGGAACAGCTTTTTTCGTACATGCATATTAAATCGGGGCTCAGCGCTAATTTTTGCGATTGTTGAGTTACAGCGATTCGGGTTTGTGGGCCTTATCAAGTATGCGCTTCAACTAAAAGCTGTTAGACGGTTGGCGGCTGCATTGTTTCAATCTGAATGCGCTGGCCAAACCCGTCACAGACGCTCAGATACCTCAAGCATCGGTTTGAGGCCCTGCCCAAAGCGCGTAATTGTGGCCGCGTGGTCGTGCAACTGCTGATACGGCAAATAGCGGATATCCATGTGCGAGAGTTGCGCGAACGCTGGGCGTCGCCACTGCAAAACAACATCGTCGCGACGCTCGTCGGGGGCGACGATAAACATCGGAGCATTGGCAGGTACTGACCGACTGAGCATCAAATCCAGCATCCGCATGATCCCGGAATAAATGGTTGTGGAATGTTCTACCTCGAATGCGGCGGCGACAGTGGCACGCCCTCTTTCGAACCATACGACGTCAATGAGTTTGACTGAGTCGGAGGTCGCAAGCGGCCACGCGTTTAGGCAGCCACAAGACAGCTCACTGCCACGATACGAGCGGCCGCGGTCATTGCTGGCAATCCACACATCAAAGCCAAGCGCTAGACCGAGATCGCGAATCACGCCCTGCATGTCGGTGTGCGACGTCGCTTCCGACTGATCAGCCAACCATCGCTTTTGCGCCGCGTTCGACTCTTCCCGGACTCTTCCCAGATCAGCCTGCCATAATGCCTTTAAGCTCGCGTCATCCCCGGTGGGCGGCGCAGCGTAGCGTCCGCTGCCGATGTCAAAAAGCAGTCCAGCCACCGCGCCCAAATCATTGGATAGCAGGCTGCGGTGATCAGCGTTAAGCCGTGCGATGCCCTCGCGCATGGTCAGGAAGTGATCCCATCGCCCAAGCTTTACCTTGCTGCCTGTCAGCGCGTTGTAGCCGTTGACGATGGCCGTATTGAAGGGGGGAACGAGGGTCGGATGAATGAAGTACAAAAGGTTGGCGACCGCTGGCCCCAAGCCCTTGATACTCAATGCATCAATGCGCCGAATGGCATCGACAATCGCCTCGAACGTGTCGCAGCAATTACAGGTGTGCAGCAGTTTCGCGAACGCCCGTTGATTGTCTGCGTGTTCGTAGATATCCGGGATGCGTAGCTTCGGTTTCCAGAGAAACGCGTGGTCCGCGCCCCTGAACATCTGTCGCTGCTCGGCGATGGATTTGACCGCCGTTTCCAGCGATGATCCACGATAGGTATTTCCAAACGTTCCGGCGTTGATTTCACCAATGACAAGCTCAATACCGCGCCGGATTGAGCGAAAGTTCTTGAGCCGTTCGGGCCACAAAAACCACGTGTTGTAGGTGCCATGCGGATCACATCGCCAGCGCTCAATCAACAGTTTTGTCGCAGCAGCGTTCACCGTTTGGCAGTCGCCTTCGTCAGCAGCACGTGAATGTTCGATGCCGCTTCTCCCTTATTCGTCCACATCCAGCAGTAGTCTTCCTTGCTCGGTGTCACAAGAGTTCCCTGTAGTTCCGACACGCCGTCCTGCTTTTCCGGGAAGGAGACCTCTTTGCCCTGATGAAAGTGAACATTGAAGTTCACAGGGGCTGACGCCTTGAATTCCCACTTCACGGCGCTGCCTTTGGGCAGGTTTTCGCAAATCTCAACAAACTTGCCCGGTGCGATGGATTGGGTGCGCTCGAACTTGCCCGTGGCGTCCCATTTCACGTCCACGATTTCGGCGTGAGAAACGGCGCTGAGCACGAGCGCGCTCGTCCCGACCACCGCTATTTTTTTGACCGAGTGTATGTGCAGCATTATTTTGTTCCTCTCAATCGCAATGCATTGGTGATTACAGACGCCGAACTCAAGCTCATCGCCAGCGCTGCGATCATCGGTGACAGCAACCATCCGGTGAGCGGGAATAGCACTCCAGCGGCCAGCGGCACGCCCAGCGCGTTGTAGACGAACGCGAAGCCCAGATTCTGCTTCATATTGGTGATCGTATCCTGCGACAGTTTGCGGGCCACCGAGATGCCGCGCAAATCGCCTTTGACCAGCGTCACCTGAGCGCTGTTCATGGCGACGTCCGTACCGGTGCCCATGGCGATGCCGATGTCGGCCTTCGCCAGTGCAGGCGCATCGTTGATGCCGTCGCCTGCCATTGCGACTACACGACCCGTCTTTTGGAAACGTTCCACCAGCGCGAGCTTGTCGGCCGGTTTCACTTCCCCGTAGACCTCATCAATACCCAGGTGTGTGGCGACGGCTTTTGCGGTGGTCACGCCGTCACCGGTGGCCATCACCACGCGAATACCGCTGGCACGGAGCGTCGCCAGTGCTTCCGCAGTGCTTGCCTTGATGGGATCCGACACCGCAATGAGCCCGACCAGTTGTCCTCCCACGGCCAGATACATCACACTGGCCCCCTGCTGCCGCAGCGCTTCCGCCTGCACGCCAAACCGCTCGACCGCTACGCCCAGTTCGGTCATCAGTGCCGTGTTGCCCAAGGCCACCGGCTGCTGATCGATTACGCCGCGTACACCGATGCCGGTGCTCGATTCGAAGCGATCAACGCGACTCAATGTCAGCTTCTGTTCACGCGCCGCGCGCACGATGGCCTCGGCCAGCGGATGTTCGCTGCCCTGATCAAGACTCGCAGCAAGGCGCAATACTTCAGTCTCTGTGTAACCGGTGGCGGCAATCGCGAGATTAAACCTCGGTTTGCCCTCGGTCAGCGTTCCCGTCTTGTCGACAATCAACGTATCAACTTTGCGAAAATTTTCGATGGCCGCCGCATCACGAAACAGCACGCCCTGCGTCGCTGCGCGGCCGGTAGCCACCATGATCGACATCGGTGTGGCAAGCCCCAGCGCACACGGACAGGCAATGATCAGAACGGACACGGCAGCGATCAGGCCGTAGACCCAACTCGGCTCCGGGCCGAACCCACCCCATACGAAGAACGTGATGATCGCTATGGCAACTACGGTGACGACAAAGTAGGACGCCACCGAATCTGCCATCCGCTGCATCGGCGCTCGCGAGCGCTGCGCCAGCGCCACCATCTGCACAATTTGTGCGAGCATGGTTTGCGCACCGACCTTCTCTGATTTGATGATCAACGCGCCCGAGCCGTTCATGGTCGCACCGATGACGCTGTCGCCCACGCGCTTGGTTACGGGGATCGGCTCACCGGTCAGCATCGATTCATCGACTGGGCTCTCGCCGTCAACGACCACGCCGTCGACGGGCAGCTTTTCTCCGGGGCGAACGCGCAGCTTGTCGCCGACGTGAACGTGATTGAGCGGGACGTCTTCTTCGGTACCGTCACTGTTGATGCGCCGCGCCGTTTTCGGTGCGAGCCCGAGCAATGACTTGATCGCGGCTGAGGTTTGCGAGCGTGCCTTCAGTTCAAGAATCTGGCCCAGCAAGGTGAGCGAAATGATGACCGCCGCCGCCTCGAAGTACACCGCGACGCGTCCCATCGACTGGAAGGCAGCGGGGAAGGCATTCGGTGCGACCGTGGCGACGACGCTGTAGACAAAGGCTGCCCCGGTACCTATGGAAATCAGTGTCCACATATTGGGACTGCGGTTGATGATGGATTGCGCGCCGCGCTCAAAGAAGGGCCAACCGGCCCACAGCACCACCGGCACCGTCAGCACCAATTCAACCCAACTTTGCGTGGCCATGGCAAACCATCCCAGCTGATGACCGAACATCGCAAGTGCGGTCACGACCACCGTCAACGGTAGCGTCCACCAGAAACGTCGCGTGAAGTCGAGCAACTCGGGGTTGTCTTTTTCCTCCAGACTCGGCATTTCGGGTTCCAGCGCCATGCCGCACTTCGGGCAGGTGCCCGGATGATCCTGGCGTATCTCTGGATGCATGGGGCAGGTGTACATCGCAGCAATCGTTGCAGCGGCACCCACCATCGGAGCAGCTGGCTTGGGTGCCAGATACCTGGTGGGATCAGCCGCAAACTTGGTCTTGCAACCTGCTCTACAGAAGAAATACATCTTCGCGCCGTGTTCGTGCTGGTGCGCCGACTGTTCGGTCACGGTCATACCGCACACAGGATCTTTCAGCGGGGCGCTTGTAGACGCAGCGGTTGTCGACGCAGGGCCACCGCCACAGCACGCACCCGCGTGGGGCTCGGTCTTGACGGGATGGGTTTCAGTGGATGGATGATTCACAGTGGCCTCTCGGGCGCGAACGCACTAGATATTCAAACGGACGGAAGAAGCTTAAACTCTGTACTCAACCCCAGAGTCAAGCTTTTCATGAAAACTGATTCAAACCCTGCAAATACGACAACACTGACTATCGGTCGCCTGGCACATGCCGCTGGCGTAGGGGTCGAGACGATCCGGTACTACCAGGAGCGCGGTCTGCTGCCCGTGCCAGCGGCGCAAGGGGCGTATCGACGCTATTCCGCCAGCTTGGTGGGACGAATTCGTTTCATCAAGCGCGGGCAGGAACTGGGGCTGACGCTTGCAGAAATCGGCGAACTGCTGCATTTGGAGGACGGTGCTGATCGTCCTTCGATCCGCCGTATCGCCAATGCACGACTGGCCCAGATCAACCACAAGATCGTTGACCTGATGCGTATGCGAGATGTACTGGCTCATCTGGTGGATCAGTGCGAACATACGAAGCGAAACTTCCCGTGTCCGATCATTGCTACCCTGTCTGACAATGCCAACGTCTAGGGCTAGCGTTTCTTGCGAGGTTTTTCTCGTGCATCGGGCCGATGCGTGCGGCGCAGTTTTCGGTGACGAAATGCAAGCCAGCCGATGCCCGCAACAATCACGATGACCATGGCCGCCATCAACGGTGCAGCCTTGGCCAGCAGGTCAGCCGGTGCATCCAGAATAGCTCTGTACTCGTGCGGCATGATTGTCAGACAAAATTAAATCCGCACAGCAGAACGGGCAAGTTCGTTGCCCGTCGTGCGTGCGAGTGTCCAACCCGATCTCGCTGCGATTGCGCCAATAACGAGCGCGAACAGACAGGGGCCGTTGGCGTCAAGCGAGCGTGCAGCGAGCGCCGCCCCGACTACGGCAGCGCCAACGACAACGAACCCGGCCGCTTCGGCCCAGCGTCCCGATGCGAGCACCGACCGAATCACCGTTGCCCCGGTCGCTAAAACAGATACGGCGAGTACAGTCAGCATCGCGGAAGTCGGCAGGCCGTTGCCATCCCATAGTCCGGCGCGCAAGCCTACAATCATTGCCACCAACGCAAGCGCCGCAAGTAACGATGCAGCGCCGACGACCCAACACTGAATGGCACTGCGAACCAAATCAGTTGGCTCGCAGCTCTCTGCCTGAGTTCGTGCCAAGTAGATAGCGAGCATCGCAGCGCTCGCCAGCAAAATGCAATCACGAGCGGCAATACCAAAGAGCAGCGCAATGGCTGCGCCACTCCACGGCAATACGCTTAACCAGCGTTGGGCGTGCATCGCATTACTTGGCAGGCTGAATGTCCGTCACGACGTAAGCACTGCCATCCTTGATCACTTTGAACTTGATCTTGTCTCCGGCCTTGGCCTTGTCGAGCAGCGCGGCGTCTTTCACCTGGAACGCCATGGTCATGCCCGGCATGTCCAGATTTTTGATGTCTTCGTGCTTGAGTGTGATTTTCTTCGCTTCTCTGTCGACCTTACGCACTTCAGCGTTGGTCATATCTGCTGCGTCAGCGAATGCAACACTTGCAAAGCTGGAAGCCGTGGCAATGGCGACGACGGTAAGGAGCGTTTTGATGAGTTTCATGGTTGGCTTTCTATTTGCTGTTGAATGATGAGAGTTGATGCTGGACGCGATGGGCGCATGAGTCTAATAACGAGATGTAATAGGCAAGCGATTAATGTTTGTGTGAGTGGCCATCCGCCTTGGCGACTTTGATCTTTCCGACCATGCCCGCTTGATAGTGGCCTGCGATCAGACAGGCAAAATCGAAATCACCGGCTTTATTGAAGGTCCAGACGATCTCGCCTGTCTTGCCCGGTGCGACGTGTGCCATATAAGGCTCATCGTGTTCCATGTTTGGAAACTTCACCATGAGCGCAGCGTGTTCTTCCAGTTCCTTTTGGGTGCCAATGACCAGTTCGTGCATGACATTGCCGGTGTTTTTCATGACCAGCTTGACGGTGTCGCCCTGTTTGACGTCGATCTTGTCTGGCGTAAATCGCATTGTGTCTGCCATGGTGAGTGTGACCGTGCGTTTAACGGCTTTCGCGTCACCCGCAATGCCCCATTCCTTCTGTTCCTTTTTGACGGGCCCCGCTTTCTTGGAATGGTCTTCGTCGCCGTGAGCTTGCGCGAGCGTTGTCGCAGTGAGTGCGAGGAGTGTGGTGCCGATGATTCGGGCAATGATTTTCATGGAGGTTCTCCAGTAATTTGTTGAATTGATTGAAAGAAGATGCGTTGTCGCGTCGATCAGTGAGTCGAACCGCTGCTTGTTTCATAGCCCCGCAGCTTTTGATAAGCGGCGACTTGATCGGCCTGCAACAGCGCGGTCTGCTGTAAATGCGTCTGCAAGTGCGCAGCTCGCAGCTTTGCCAGCAACACTGCGATTTCATTCGTGAGTTCACCGATGCGTCGCTCAGAGACGGATTTGTTCGCAAATGCCGCATCAAGCTGGCGCTCCAGTGCGACTGCCTGTGCGCCGATTTCTCGCGCCTCACGTTTGTGCTCAGCAAGCAATTTCTCCGTGGCGACGCGCTGCGCATCGGTTAGCCCCAATGGCCGTGCGAGTTCCAGCACGTGCATCGGCCCAGGGTAGCCGTTCAACTCAGCGGCTTTGGCGTAGCCCATCCCCGCACCATTGAGCAGATTGTTGGTTTCCGTTGAGGACAGCGCTTTGATGTCGCGCGACTGCTCACCGGCATAGGGTGACGCGGTTGCCGCACCCTGATGCGGATGCGCTGGTGACTGCGCCTGAGCACTGGATGACATCGCGACGATTGCGCACAGGCTAGCAATCGCAAGCCTCTTGTGTTGGTTGTGATTCATGATGGTCTTACCGCCTTTCCTTGGTTGGTTGAGTGTTGATGCGTCGGTGGTCGGGTTCAGTGCCCCATACCGGCATGCGATTTGGGTTTGCGTATCTGTACTTCGACTTGCTTGGCGGGCATGCGCTCGACGGGCATTGAACCCTGCGCTGGTGCGCTTGCTTCGGCCTTGAAGCGTGCCGGGTCAGGCAATGAACCCGTCCACTCATAAGCCACTTCGCCAGGCGGGTGCTTGTACCAGCCGGGATCGGAGTAGTCCCCCGGTTTCTGCTCTTTGCGTACCTTCACCATGCTGAACATGCCGCCCATGCCGACCGAGCCGAACGGCCCTTTGCCGGTCATCATGGCGGCCGTGTTGTCAGGCAACGGCATCTCCATTTCTGTCATGTCCTTCATGCCCCGCTCACCCATCGCCATATAGTCGGGAATGAGCTTGGTGATCTGCTTGGCGATGCGGCGATGATCGACGCCGATCATCGTGGGTACGTCGTGCCCCATGGCGTTCATGGTGTGATGGCTCTTGTGACAATGGAACGCCCAATCACCAGGTTCGTCGGCGAGGAAGTCGATTTGACGCATTTGCCCCACAGCCACGTCGGTGGTGACTTCATACTGTCGACTTGACTTGGGGGTCGGCCCGCCATCGGTGCCGGTCACCAAAAACTCATGACCATGCAGATGGATCGGATGATTGGTCATAGTCAGGTTGCCGATACGAATACGCACTTTGTCGTTAAGGCGCACATTGAGCGAATCGATACCCGGAAAGACGCGGCTATTCCAGCTCCACAGATTGAAGTCGAGCATGGTCATGATCTTTGGCGTGTAAGCACCTGGATCAACGTCGTACGCGTTAAGCAGAAACACGAAGTCACGATCCACCGGATCAATCAACGGATGTTTGTCCTTCGGATGTGTGATCCAGAAACCCATCATGCCCATGGCCATCTGCACCATCTCATCGGCATGCGGGTGATACATGAAGGTGCCGGGGCGACGCGCTACGAACTCGTAGACAAAGGTCTTTCCGGGAGCGATTCCCGGCTGATTGAGCCCGGTGACGCCGTCCATGCCATTCGGCAGGCGTTGCCCATGCCAATGGACGCTGGTTAGCTCGCCCAGCTTGTTGGTGACAAAAATGCGTACGCGATCTCCCTCGACCACTTCGATGGTCGGGCCAGGGCTCTGCCCGTTGTAGCCCCACAAATGCGCCTTGAAGCCTTCGCACATTTCCCGAACCACGGGTTCTGCGACCAGATGGAACTCCTTGACCCCCTTGTTCATGCGCCACGGCAGCGTCCAGCCGTTGAGCGTGACGACAGGGTTGTACGGTCGCCCGGAATTCGGCACCAGCGGTGGCATGGTGTCGGGCTTCATTTGCATGACCGGCTCGGGCAGCGCGGCCATGGCAACGCGGCTGACCGATGCGGCGGCGACGGCACCACCGGCAATACTGGCGATGCCAGCGGAGCGTAAAAAATCTCGTCTTGAACTCATAACAAAATCCTTGAGTACGTGGGTTCGTAGGCGTTGAATAGGGTGATAAACAGAGGTGAACGATCAGTGCCCCGCATCGCCGCCTCCCCCTTTTGCTGGTGCCGCACCCGCGCCTGACATCATCATGGGTTTGCCAAGAATGGAGGATTGCAAAGCAGCGTCGGCCAACCAGAATTGCTGTTGTGCATTGATGGAAGCGATCACGCTGGCAATCTGGTCACGCGAGTCCGCTAGCAGTTCGAACACGCCGATCAACATGCCGTTGTAGCGAAGCACGTTTTCATCGGCGATGAGCTTTCGCAGCGGCACGATCTCATCGCGGTAGTGCCTGGCAATGTCGTAGCTCGTTCGATACGCCGAATAGCTCTCACGGAGGTTCGATCCGGCGGCGCGCACAGTGCTTTCAAGGCGATTAGTGGCCGCTAGCATTTGCGCGCTCATGGCATCACGCTGCAATCCACCCCAGTCGAATAGCGGAAGCCTCACGGCGACCTCAAATCCACGCGCGTTGGTTCTATGACCATCAGCGCGCTCTATCGCCGTGTTGCGAATAACGCTAAGTTCAATGTCGGTGAAACTGGTGATTGCATTGAGCCCTTGCGCTACCGCCGTCGCGTTCGCCGCGGCCTGTGCCATCTTGATATCAAGTCGTCCGCGACTGGCCGCGCTGCTCACATCTTCGCCCGTGCGAGGACTGGCGGGGATATCCGGCAGTCGCTCGGGGAGTTGTAATAGCTGCGCTTGCGCATCCGTCAGCCCCAAGGCGCGCGCCAGCGCCTCGCGACTGGAGGTAGCCGCGTGCGATGCGCTCGCCAACTGCGCGGCTGCATCGGCATAGAACGCCTGCTGCCGCGCGCGCTGGAGCTTGTTAAAGTTGCCAACCGCCAACATGCGGCGCGCCATTTCAGCACTTGCCTCTGCCGAATCGCTCACTTGCTGGGCGTACGTGAGCGACTGCTTAGCCGCCACAGCCGTGACCCACGCTTGACGCACCTGCGTGACCATATCGACCACATCGGTGACCAGTTGCAGCTGCACTTGTTCCAAGCGACTCTGAGCAATGCGATATCGCTGCGGCAGGGTCAGTACATCCAGTAAACCGAACGCGAGCATGCGGCCGATCTCGGTTTCGCTCGGCGTGCGAACTCGCTCCAGCGTGAGAATCGGGTTCGGCAAACGCCCTGCCTGCGCGGCGTTCGCCGCTTCAGCCCAGCTTTGCGCCAGCAGCGCCTGCATGGCCGGACTGTTTACCAGCGCCAAGTGAACCGCATCGTCGGCGCTTAGTGGTTTGGCGAGGAGAGTGGTGGCCGTGCTCCGCAATTCGCTGCGCGCTTGTTCGGTTTGAGCGAGCGTGAGCTTGCCACCGGTCAGCCCGCCAGCATCTTGATCAGCGCGCGCAATTGCCTTGTTGACATCCACGGTCGCGCATCCGGCAAGCAATAGCAGGCCAGCGCCGCCGACCGCCAGCGCCACGCGCCGAAGCCTGAACACATTCGCCGTTGCGAAGTGCGACTTGAATTGACCGGCGCTCATGGCTTCGCTCCGTGTCCGGTGTGAGGGTTGGGGGCGGTGGGTGCGTTGGGCGCTACGGGCCGTGCCGTCGTGCTGGGCGCGGTGGTGGCGGGTGCCGCAGTATCGGGCGCTTGCGATTCCTTGAGGTAGGTACGCCAACCACCAATCCGCGTGACCGTGTCGTTAGCCTCGCGCCACGAGCCAAGCTTTTGGTCGGTCATGGGTTTATAGCGGGACAGTACCGACTCGAACTGAAGCGGCATGCTCGTACCGGCGGCATTGGGTGTAGCGCTGGCCGTGATTGCACCCGTACGCGACGCGCCGCTGCCGGTCGGCGGGGAGGTTGCAATTGGTTTAGCGTGATCGTGTTGAGCCTGCGCAAGGCCAGCAAACAGTAGCGTTGCGCCAAACCCTGCCACGCCAGCCGCGACAGTGGTGCGCATAGGTCGCGCGCCCGAAATGCGGGAGAAAAATAAATGCATGAGCAATCTCGAAACATGCTGCCAGCCCATACGTTGATACGTGTTGAGGCATGACAGCTCTATCGAAGGGCACGCTGCCGTAGTTGCAGCGTGAACGAGCGCTTATCCCGGCTGTGAGCGAATCACAACCGGAACGGCGTGGCTAGGCTCGTGGAGGTCGCTCTAAACCACTCGCGACATTGCGTACGCGAGGAACGGATGATTCTGGGAAGAAGGTGGATTCGACGGCGGGGATGTCCACGTCGATAGTGGCAGTGGTTAGCACGACGTTGCACAGGTGACATGCCGCGCAGGCAGCACATTTCACCCGACTGGCGTCTTGTGACGGATTATCTTTGGAATGACCACCCGTCGCAGCGTTGGCACCGTCAACGCCGTGACTACGTTCGCTGGCGTGATGCGCTGCCATGTCACTGTGGCTTTTGTGCGGTGACGTAACGTTTGTTTCCGCTGAGACGAGCGCCTTCGCCCGATGGCACGCACCGAGCGAGGCAACAGCCATCGCCTGCATGCTGAACGTCAGGCTCAGTAGCAGTAAAAGCGGACGGCGGAATTGGCGGAAAAAACTCATGATTTCAGACTGAAGTCTAGCTGAGATTTAGCTGCTGTCGTAAAGTTCCTGTGGTTGCCCGTGCTGGCGAATCGTCGCTGACGCAGACGATTCGAAACAACAAATCAACGCAAATCCAATCAAACGCACAGGCCGTACGGTTCACTCTTATTCAGCCAGCATCGCAAACAACTTCTAACTGAAACCCAAGCTTTGCTTGGGCTCGGATAGAATTTTTTAATAAGTCGACTTTTTCACATTATTGCTTCTAGCCCCTATACAACAAGGCTTTAACAAATAAGCTGATCGCGTCGCCGTTGGCTATTGCGCAGCGGCAAAGCCTCTGCGACGCAGTTCATCGAATACGGTTCAGCAACCTACTTGATCGTGAACCGCAGCGTACTCGCTGTCTTGCCTTCCGGCGTGATCACAACCACCGCTTTGGTGCCAGTGGCGACGTTGAATTTGCCTTTGGCTTCAAGTTTCGTGTCGCCAGCGGGTGCGAGATCAGCCTCCACTTTGTCAGTGCCGCTCAGAAGCGTAATTTTACCTTTGGCACCTTTGGCGGACATCGGCTTGCCATGGTCACTCAAATACACCGTGATGAGATCGGGTTTCGCCACCAGTTCGGCGTCGAAGGCTTTGCCTTCCGATACGATCCCGCCAAACTTGGGCTTGTGATCATCGCCGTGTCCGCCTGCTGCAAATGCGGTCGGCGCGGTAACTAGGGTGAATGCCAGTGCAAGGGCAATGTGTCGTGATTTCTGTTTCATGATGTTTCCTTTCGGGTGAGTAAAAAAGAGGCGGTGTAAGCGGTACCTGCGCAACGAGCGTCCGCCGGTGATTCACCGCTAGTTCGCGACGACGGGTGAGCGCGGATCAATGAAATTGCAGCCATCTTCCGTGTGTTCACACGGCTTCATCTCCAGTTGCAACGTCGTGTGAAAAACCTTGAATTGATCGGCGAGCTTGATCTTGATCGCGTCAATGAGGGCGTCGGTCGCGACCGTCGCGTCATGCACCACATGCGCCGTCAGACTGGTTTTGCCGCTGGTCAGCGCCCAGATATGCAGGTCATGCACACTCACAACGCCCGGTGTGCTCGTGATCAATTCGCCAACCGCCGCAACGTCAACACCGTCCGGCACGCCTTCCAGCAGGATGTTCATGCTCTCTTTGAGCAGCTGCCAGGTGCGGGGTAGCACCCACAGGCCGATACCGACAGCCACCACCGCATCTACCCACGTCCAGCCAGTGAACTTGATCACCAGTGCCGCAGCGATCACGCCGATGGAGCCGAGCATGTCACTCCACACCTCAAGGTACGCCCCTTTCATGTTGAGGCTGCTGTCCTTGCCGCCCGACAGTATCCGCATGCTGACCAGATTGACGACAAGCCCAAGGGCCGCGACCACCATCATTCCGGTCGACTCCACCGCCACCGGGTTGCGAAAGCGTTGATAAGCCTCGTAGAGGATGTAAATCGCTACGCCAAACAACAGCAAGGCATTGAAAGCCGCCGCCAGAATTTCGAAACGGTGATAGCCGTAAGTGCGCTTCGCGTCCGCCGGTCGACGGGCAATTCGCACCGCCGCCAACGCTACGGCCAACGCCGCCGCGTCCGTGAACATATGCGCGGCATCGGCCAGCAAGGCAAGGCTATTGAGCAACAGGCCCGCCACCACCTCTGCCAGTAAAAAACTGGACGTCAAACCGAGCGCCCACCACAGCGAGCGCTCGTTCTGATTGGCCGGAATGGCGTGGTTATGTTCGGTGCTCATGGTTTTGCGGCTTTCAGTTCGGCAGTTGCCAGCGGGTGGGGCGGATCGGCGCTGACATCCAGTGTTGCCTCATCCGGTTTGTGAGCGAGGCGATACAACAACGGCAGCACCAGCAGAGTGAGCAGCGTTGACGACAAGATGCCGCCAATGACCACGGTTGCTAACGGGCGTTGCACCTCGGCACCGGTGCCGGTCGCTATCGCCATCGGAATAAATCCAAGCGAAGCCACCAACGCCGTCATCAGCACGGGGCGCAGCCGAGTCAGCGCACCCTCATTGATCGCGTCATCCAAGCCCATACCTTCTTCGCGCAAACTGCGAATGTAGGAGATCATCACCAATCCGTTAAGTACGGCTACACCGCATAGCGCGATGAAGCCAATGGCGGCAGAAATCGACAGCGGGATGCCACGTAGCCACAACGCGAGGATGCCGCCCGTGAGCGCAAACGGAATGCCGGTGAACACAAGCAAGCCGTCCTTTACGTTGCCAAACATTGCGAAGAGCAACACAAACACAAGCAGCAAGGCGACTGGGACGACGATTTCTAGACGTTTCTTTGCCGACTGCAATTGCTCGAACGTACCGCCCCAGGTCGTCCAGTAACCCGTAGGCACTTTCACCTGCTGATCGAGCGCAAGCTGCGCCTCGGCGACGAAGGAGCCGATGTCGCGATCACGCACGTTGGCTGTGACGACGACGCGGCGCTTGCCGTTCTCCCGGCTGATCTGATTCGGGCCGGGTGCGATGTCAAACTTCGCGACTTCACCCAACAGCACATAGCTCGCGCGCGTGCCTTCGGCCATCGGCAACCGGATCGGGATTTGCTTGATCGACTCCAGATTGGTACGCAGATTTTCCGGGAGGCGCACGATCACGTCGAAACGACGATCTCCCTGAAACACCAAGCCCGACTCGCGACCGCCGACCGCAATTGACAGCGCGTCCTGAACGTCATTGACGTTGAGCCCGAGTCGCGCAATCTTTGCACGATCAATATTCACGGTGAGCATCGGTAGCCCAGTTGTCTGCTCAACTTTAACGTCTTTTGCCCCAGCGATACCGCTCATCACCTTCGAAATCTGCTCGGCAGTCTGATTCATGACGTCCATGTCGTCGCCAAAGACCTTGACCGCCACGTCGCTACGAACGCCCGAGATGAGTTCATTAAAGCGCATTTGAATAGGCTGAGTGAACTCATAGTTGTTGCCCGGCAGCTTTTCTACCGCCGCTTGAATGGCGGCAACCAGATCGGCTTTGCTTCTTTTGGGATCGGGCCACTCCGCTTGCGGCTTGAGCATCACGAAATTGTCTGCAACGTTTGGTGGCATTGGATCGGTTGCTACTTCTGCGGTACCAATCTTCGCGAATATCTTGTCGACTTCGGGGAATGCTTTCACCGTTCGTTCAAGCTCTGCCTGCATCTCCACCGCTTGCGTGAGGCTCGTGCCTGGGATGCGCATGGCGTGCAGCGCAAAGTCACCTTCGTTCAGGCTCGGAATAAATTCACTACCCATGCGCGAGGCCATGAGACCACTCAGCACAATCGAAACCACGGCAACCGTCAGCACAATGGGCTTATTAACCAATGCCCAGCTCAGTAGCGGTTTGTAGCCCTTCTTCGCCCAACTCATGAGCCGATTTTCTGTTTCACTAACCCGATTGCCGATCAATAGCGCAACCGCCGCCGGTATAAACGTGACCGACAGAATCATCGCGCCGATCAGCGCGGCAATGACCGTAAACGCCATCGGATGAAACATACGGCCCTCAACCCCGGTAAGAGTGAAGATCGGCAGATACACCACCATGATGATCAACTGACCGTAGATCAGTGGGCGACGGGATTCTTTCGCCGCAACAAACACTTCGTGGAAGCGCTCGGCCAGCGTTAAATTCCGTCCGTAGTGCGCCTGCGAATGCGCAAGCCGCCGCACGCAGTTCTCGACAATGACCACCGCGCCGTCGATGATGATGCCGAAGTCCAATGCGCCCAAGCTCATCAGATTGGCGCTGACCTTGTTGCTGACCATGCCGGTGAACGTGAACAGCATTGACAACGGAATGACCATCGCGGTGATGATCGCCGCCCGAATGTTGCCGAGAAATAGAAACAGAATGACAATGACCAGCAGCGCACCTTCGAGCAGGTTTTTCTTGACCGTGGCAATGGCCTTGTCAATCAAGATAGTACGGTCGTAGACCGTTTGCGCAATCACGCCCTTGGGAAGTGATTTTCTAATTTCCTGCATTTTCTTGTCGACCGCCTGCGACACTGTGCGGCTGTTTTCACCCAGAAGCATGAACACCGTACCAAGTACGACTTCACGCCCGTTCTCGGTGGCAGCCCCGGTGCGCAGCTCTTTTCCGATCATCACTTCAGCGACATCCTTGATCTTGATCGGTACTCCCTGCGGTGCACTGATCACGATATTGCCGATGTCCTCTAAGCTCGCGACCTGACCCGGTGCACGGATAAGGTACTGTTCGCCGCGCCGCTCGATGTAGCCCGCACCCATATTGCCGTTGTTGCGTTCCAGCGCGTGAACCAAATCGGACAGCGCAAGTCCCTGCGCCATCAGCCGATCAGGAAACGGGGCTACTTGAAACTCTTTGGCAAATCCGCCGATGGTGTTGATTTCAGTGACGCCGGGAACGTTGCGAAGCTGCGGCTTGATGATCCAGTCCTGAATCTCGCGAAGGTCGGTGGGGGTGTACGGCTTGCCATCAGACTTCACCGCGCCTTCTTTCGCCTCCACCGTCCACATGTAGATTTCGCCAAGACCGGTTGCGATGGGGCCGAGCGCGGGCGCTACACCCGGTGGCAATTTTTCCTTCGCTTCCTGAATCCGCTCGTTGATCAACTGGCGAGCAAAGAAGATGTCGGTACCATCTTCAAAAATCACAGTGACCTGTGAAAGGCCGTAGCGCGATAGCGACCGTGTTTCTGCAAGTTTGGGCAGACCCGCCATTGCAGTTTCAATGGGGTAGGTAATTCGCTGTTCGGATTCGAGCGGTGAATAGCCGGGTGCGGACGTGTTGATTTGCACCTGCACGTTGGTGATGTCAGGCACGGCATCAATCGGCAGTCGCTGATAGTTGTAAATGCCTAGTGCTGCCATGCCGAGCACAGCCAGCAGCACGAGCCAGCGCTGCTCAATAGAGAAGCGAATCAGTTTTTCAAACATGAGTCAAGGCCCTCTCAGTGCGCATGGCTGGCACTGGCTTTGCCAATGTCTGCCTTGATCACGTAGCTATTGCGTGCGGCGTATTTCTCGCCGACGTCCAGTCCTCGTGTGATCTCGACCATCTTGCCGTCGCTGCGCCCCGTAACCACAGTGCGAGCTTCGAAGTTGTCCCCGTAGCGACCAAACACTACGGTTGAATCACCCACGGTCTGCACCGCATCTGCTGAAATCGCCATCGGCACGGTGACTTCATCGGCCACCAGTTCAACCGTCACTGGCAGTCCCGGATGCCAGAGGCCTTTCGGATTGGGCAGCACGATGCGGGCGGGCGCGGTGCGTGTCTGATTGCCGATCAGCGCCCCAACGTACGAGACCGTTCCAGTCGCACTTGCCTCAAACGCCGTGGACTTGACGGTGGCTTTCTGTCCGGTCTTGATGGTGTTGATGTCTTTGGCGTAAATATTGAGGTCAACCCATACTGTGGACAAATCAGCGACGGTGAAGATGTTGGCATCGTCCTTGACGACTTCGCCGACCGAGATTTTTTTAGTGGTAATCACACCATCAATCGGAGAGCGAATTTCGTAGCTCGTCAAACGACCCGCGCTGGAGGTTAACGCGCCGAGTGAGGCGAGTTTCTGGCGCGCCAGTTGCTCCGCAATCTCCGCTTCTTGGAGCGCCTGCTGCGCCTGCAAATAATCTTGCTGGGCAGAAATCTTTTCTTCCCAGAGTTTCTTCTCGCGATCAAAGGTTCCCCGCGCCATGGCCAGGCGTTTGCCAGACGCTTGCAACTCGCTTCGCTGGTCTGCGAGCGTCTGGCTGGATACCACGGCCAACACCTGGCCGCGACGAACGCGGTCACCGACGTTGACGGCCACCGATTCCACCAAACCAGTGAGCCTTGGAACGACCTGCACCGAGCGGTCTTGGTTGACTCCAATTTCGCCTGTCAGCTGCAACAGGGATTTGATACTGGCAGGGCCGACGGCGGCTACTTCCACGCCGCTACTTTTCATTTGAGCGTCGGTCAGTGTCACCCGTGCTTCGACCTGTTCGTAGTCGAAGGCGTACGGTTTGCCGTCGTACTGCGAGAAGATTTGTACTGCGAATGAATGCGGCTCCTCGACGGTGCCGTTCGCTTTGAGATAGTCACGCTCGGGCGTAAACACAAACTCCTGTGGCTTGCGACCGAGACGCTCGACGGTGGCGGTCACTTTGCTCAGATTCGGCGCGATGGGTTTGCCGTCCTTGTAGGTATAGATACGAAACTCGGGTTCGACACCGGTTGCGAAGATGGTCATTTCTAAGCCATAGCCTGCCTCGACGAACAATTTGCCCCCCTTGGGGCCTTTGGTGGGGGTGCCTTCCTTGCGCTCGTTGTCGCTATGCCCGGCATGATCCATATGATCACCTGCTTTGGCCTCGCTATGGGCCGCAGCACCGTGCCCGTGGCCGTCGTCATCCTTTGGTTTCTCGGTTCGCAGCAAATACGCGCCTGCGCCCACCCCAAGGGCCAGTATCACCAGAACCATGATCAGCTGTTTCTTGCCATGACTCATCATGGATTGCTTAAATTGCGGTGCCATCATTAATTCCTATTGCTTTTGCTCGATGGACGCATCGCCCAGCAAGCGTTCTATTTCGGTCGCGGCGCGATGGGTTTCCGCCAAGGCGCGCAGGTACTGCGTACGGGCCTGAATCAGCGTGCGCTGCGCATCCAGCGTTTCCAGAAAGCTGAATTTGCCTGCATCAAACCCCTTGCCAGCTGCCTCGTAAGCGCTGAGTGCGCCGGGAAGGACTTCGTTACGCAACGTGTCCGCCTCAGTGCGCGCGATCAACAAACGTTCACGTGCTTGCAACACTTCGCTTTGCAGGCGCAGGCGATTGGCAACGATCTCATCACGCGCTTTGTCTTCGCGCCGCAGTGCCTCCAGTAGATTGCCCTGATTGCCATCGAAGAAGGGCAGCGGTACCGAGACGCCGAACAGAATCTGATTGGTTGACTCCGGTGCGCGCTTAACCCCCAGACTGATCGTGGGGTCAGGAGTGCGTTTAGTCTGCTCAACGCGGGTCAACGCTACGCGGCGTTGTAGCTCGACTTCGGTCCGGCGCAAGCTCGGAGACGCGATGACGCGTTGATCAAGTGTGGCCATCGTTGGCACTTCGGGCAAATCGACGACTACCCCGTCAACGCGCTCAAATCGGGGCGTCGCGTTGCCCCACAGTGAAGACAGTTTCTGACGGGCGATGCGCAAGTCGCCTTGCGCCTGCGACAGTTCGACTTTCACCTGAGCTTCGGCCACGCGCGCTTTCGTCTCTTCGACTGGGGAGATTTTCCCTGCGATCACTCGCTTTCCGGTGATGTCGGTGACGCGTTGGGTAAGCGAGAGCGTTTCTTGCGCCAGACGTATGCGCTCCTGAGCAGAGAGTGCGTCAAAAAACGCGCCGATTACTGCGGCGCGCACTTCGCCTTGCCGCTGCGTTAAATCTGCGGCGACCAATTCCCGACCTCGTTGAGCTGCATCAATACGTGCTTGCCGCTTGCCGCCCATTTCAATGGGCAGATTGATCTGCAAAGCACTTGTGCGGGCGGCGCTGCGCGTGTCTTCCTGCATAAACGGAAGCTCAGGATTGGGCCGCGCCTGTCCTTGAATCAAAGCGCCCTCGGTCGCGGCATATTCGCGGCGCGCGATAGCGATGTCTGGATTGTTCGCCAGTGCGAGTCGGATCGCTGCGGCCAAGGTTAGCGCTGATGCAGGCTCGGTCGCCGGAGCGTAAGCGGAGGAACTGCTGGAACCAAAGTCGGGCAACCCGGACTGTGCCGAAGCAACTCCGGAAACTATTGAGAAGGCCGAGATAGAAAGCGGCAATAAAACCGAATGAAACGCAAGTCTGCGCATCGAATTCTCCTGATTGTTGAGACAAAAAAGGACGAACTCGGCGAGGCGTTAGCTACACGAAAATTTGAAGTTGTATAGGCTTCGAACTCGCCGAATCAGGCGAGCTGCAACCACTTGGGACGTTCGGGGCGAAGGGCCGTGACACGGTTGCTATGGTCTGCGCTGGACGGTGACAGTGCCACTGCTGCCGACGTTATCAGGGGCACCTCAATGCGCGATCCAAACAGAACGAGCGAATGGAAGAAGTGACACGTCCCGCATTCGCCTTGGCAACGAGGCGATGCGTCATCGTTGTCACCAACATCAATCGTTGCCGCTTGCGTATCAGTGACGCCGACATGCGCATGCGACCGCTCGGAATGCCCGTTTCTCGCATGCTCGAATGCGTCTACCGTACCTGCCAGTGCAAACTGGAGCGGCAACACGCAAAGCAACAAAAGAAGAACGAATCGACGCATGATGACGCTTAGTTTACCGATTCCTTTGAAAGTTCCGACGTTTGCAACAGTCGTAGCCCGTTGAACACAACAAGCAGGCTCGCACCCATATCAGCAAACACGGCCATCCACATCGTTGCATTGCCGAACAGCGCAAGCCCCATGAACACGACTTTGATGCCGAGTGCGAGCGTGATGTTCTGCCACAAAATGGCATGGGTTCGCTTCGACAGGCGAACGGTTTCAGGAATACGGCGCAGATCGTCGTTCATTACGGCAATATCAGCCGCCTCCATCGCGGTGTCGGTGCCAGCCCCGCCCATCGCGAAACCAATATCCGCTTGGGCGAGCGCCGGAGCGTCGTTGATGCCGTCGCCCGTCATGGCGGTTGCGCCGTAACGCTTTTGCATGTCCTCGATGGCTTTGAGTTTGTCTTCAGGTAACAAATTGCCTCGCGCATCGCTGATGCCCGCGAGCTTGGCGACAGTGAGCGCCGTTGCTACGTTGTCGCCGGTCAGCATCACAGGCGTCACACCGAGTGCGATCAGTTCAGCCACCGCCTGCTTCGATGAAGCTTTGATCGTGTCGGCGACCGCGAACAAGGCAATCACCGCCTTGTCGCTCGCGAGCAAGGTCACTGTGCGGCCCTGATTTTCGTGTTCCTGTAGCTTCGCTTCAATCGCCGGACTGCAAATGCCGCGCTCCTCGATCAAACGATGATTGCCGAGCCAATACTGTTCACCATTAATGATGCCACTGACTCCGCGACCGGCAATCGCAGTGAATGCATCGACGGTTTGCGGTGTGGCCTCTAAGCCTGCTGCAACCGCTTTGGACACCGGATGATCCGATTGCGTGGCGAGACTATGTGCGAGCGTTGCTGTCGCTTCTCGCGAATAGCTCTCTGCCAATATCTCAAACGCCACGAGCTTGGGTTTGCCCTCGGTGATGGTTCCGGTTTTGTCGAGCGCGATAGCCTTGATGTTGCGCGCCTCTTCCAAGTATGTACCGCCCTTGATCAGAATACCGCGTCGCGCTGCCGCTGCGAGCGCGCTGACAACCGTTACTGGCGTTGAAATCACAAGCGCGCACGGACAGGCGATCACCAGCAATACAAGCGCCTTGTAGGCCGCGAGCGTCCATGTCCAGCCGAGCAACCACGGGGTAAGCACGGCCACGGCAAGCGCGACGACAAATACGGCTGGCGTGTATATAGCTGCGAAGCGATCCACAAAGCGCTGCGTCGGCGCACGCGTGCCTTGTGCCTGTTCGACTGCGTGAATGATGCGAGCCAAGGTGCTGTTACTCGCCACGGCGGTAATCTTGATTTCCAGAGTTGCTGTCTCATTGATCGTGCCGGCAAACACGGCGTCACTGGGTTGCTTGTCGACCGGGATGCTTTCTCCCGTCACCGGTGCCTGGTTGATCGCGCTGTTGCCGCTGACAATCGCCCCGTCCAGCGGAATCCGCTCGCCTGGCTTCACTCGCACTATCGCAGCGAGCGGCACCGCGCTCGACAGGATGCGCGCATAACTGCCGTCCGCCTGCTTGACGTCTGATTCTTCCGGGGCGAGCGCCATGAGACTCTTAGTGGCATTGCGCGCGCGATCTACGGATCGCGCCTCAATCAATTCTGCAATAGCGTAAAGCGCCATCACCATCGCAGCTTCGGGCCATTGGCCGATCAAGAAAGCACCGGTGACGGCAACCGTCATCAAGGCGTTGATGTTCAAGCGTCCGTGACGAAGCGCGCCAAAGCCTTTGCTGTAGGTGGATAGTCCCGCTAACCCAATGGCAACAGCGGCGAGCGCCATGCCTGCGATCTTCCACGGCATGGCATCGGGCGCGAAGAACGACAGCGCTTCTGCTGCGACGGCAAAGGCGAGTGCCGCGACATAGCGCGTGACTTCTGACCAACCGCTTGTCGATTCACTGCTGTGATCATGGTCGTGGTGATCGTGTTCAGCATGCGACTGGTCGCCGGCTGCGTTGTCAGCGCTAGTTTGACGCGTCCCGTCGGCGACAGGCTGCGGAGAGAAGCCTGCCTGACGAATTGCTTCAAGCGCGGGTTGCAACGCAGCATCTTCCGCATCAATCGCGAGCGTTCGCGCACGGAGCTGAAATGACAAGGATCGAATGCCCGCAATTGGCTCCAGCGCGCGCCGAATCTCGCCTTCCTCCGATGCGCAATCCATTGTAGAGATTCGCCACAGCGTGCTACCGCTCGACGCAACGACGGGTTGCGGATTCGCCAGCGCAACCGGCGAAGGAACATCGCAACAGTCAGAACTTACGCAGCTTGTGTGAGTTTCAGGAATCTTGGCGGACGTCATGGTGGACCGATATGGCAACAGAATGCGTGAATTAGAAACCCTGTAGTCGCTACAGAGTCAAGCGTAAAATACAGCGATCAAACAATCCGCACAAGAAAGCAATCATGCGCATCGGTGAACTTGCAGAATCGACCGGCGTAGACGTAGAAACCGTGCGCTACTACGAGAAGTCAGGCTTGTTGCCGCCACCTGCGCGTGAGGCCAATGGTTATCGTAGCTACGGCCAACCGCATCTTGAGCGCCTGGCGTTCATTCGCCACTGTCGGGCGCTCGATATGCCGCTGGCAGACATCACGCGATTGCTCAATTTCGTGGATCGACCGGCCTCGGACTGTGGCGACATCAACGTACTTGTCGACGAGCAAATCGGTCGCGTCAAGGCACGCCTTAAGAGCATGCGGGCACTTGAGAAACAACTGACGGCACTGCGTCGCCAGTGCAGCGAACCGCATTCGACAAAAGAATGCGGCATCCTGCATGAGTTGGTTTCGGCGGCGCACGGCGAGGCGTGTGCCTGCCATGCGGAGTATTGAGTTATGAGAACCGGACAAATCGGCGTTGCCAGCGCGCTATTCGCTGCGGCGCTGTTTGGGGCCAGCACGCCGTTTGCCAAACTGCTACTTGCGCAGATTGAACCGTGGTTGTTAGCCGCGCTGCTGTATCTAGGCTCAGGTATCGGCCTCTACCTCGCGCGTAGGGTGATGCGGTCAAAAAACGCCGACGCTGAATCGGACCGATTGGCGTTGGCTGCTGCTCGCGGTGCCCTTGGGCGGTATCGTTGCACCGGTACTACTGCTATTTGGTTTGCAGGGCATGACAGGCTCGGGCGCATCGCTACTGCTCAACGCTGAAGCTGTTCTCACTGCCGTGATTGCATGGGTCGTTTTCAAAGAGAACGTGGATCGTCGAGTTGCGCTCGGTCTGGTCTGTATCGTCGCTGGTGGCATCGTGCTCGGTTGGGGAGAAACTGGCGGGGGCAACTGGCTGTCAGCCTTGGCCGTCGTTGGAGCCTGTCTCGGCTGGGGACTCGACAACAATTTCACACGCAAAGTAGCCCTTGTTGACGCATCCTTCATCGCCATGATCAAGGGGCTAGTGGCGGGTACCACCAATCTCGTGATTGCGTTGGCGATGGGCGCAACAATACCGGCTGTGTCGGCCATAGGCTCCGCCGCTGCTCTCGGTTTTGCGTGCTACGGCGTGAGTCTCGTGCTTTTCATCATCGCGCTGCGCCACCTTGGCACCGCGCGGGCTGGGGCGTACTTTGCCGTGGCACCGTTTCTTGGCGCAGCGCTGTCGGTGCTTCTGCTCGGCGAAGCCATAACAGTGGCGCTGGTAGCGGCAGGGGCATTGATGACCATCGGTGTGTGGTTGCATCTGTCCGAACAGCATGCCCATGCGCACGATCATGAAGCCTTGTCACACACGCACAGCCACGTGCATGGTCCCGAGGACGATCAACGTGATCACACACACGACGGCCCGATAGCGCCAGGCACTCGACATTCGCATCCGCACGTTCACCGGCCGCAAACGCATTCCCATCCGCATGTGCCTGATGCTCATCACGTACACACGCACTGACGTTTGATCCCCTGCTACTGCTCCCGTTACTGTTGATCAATAGAAACTATGGCGGAATCGAAAGGTATCTCCTTCTTCCGCGCACAGTTGACTAGCGGCATAGTATCTTGCTGACATTGATTGCGTTTGATTTCAGTCAGGTGGGTGGGCCTGTTTTCCGATTAGCGAGCACCATCGCCCTCAAGGGCTCTCTTCTGCAACGCCGCAAGGCGTCCCTTGCGCGGTAACGCCTCACATTGGCGGATACGCCTCCCTTGCTGGGCGAAGCCGCAGCTCTAGACGCCGCAGGTGGGATTTCCGTTTTTAGATCGATTCCCAGCAGGACGTTGACAGCCAATCGGTTTCGATTTGATTGCCGGAATCTATGAAGTCGCGGAACAGGTGATCGTCGAATTCCGTATGTACCCCATGGTCATAGCCCATCGGGTCGAAATCCGTCGCGTCGTCTACGTGAATACCCATTCCACTTGGATCACAACCGCAATCAATGTAACCGGCAAGATTGCCCGCGAGCGCGATGTGTCTAACGGGAAAGTCGTCGGGCGAATCGTCGAAGCCCATTTCGTCGAGGTCAAACGGCTCCAAATCGCTCCATCGGCTGTCGATCCAGGCAAATGCTTGGCCGGCGGTGGGTACATCCGTTGACCGGGCACTGCGAGGTCGCCTGTATTGGAGAGGCAGTGTTTCCGGTTTCGTGATGTACCAACACGCGAACATCACGTACGCCACGACAACGAACAGCAGCAGTGACTTAGCCGCAGCACAGGCTAGCGCAACGATAGACAGCAGGGCGCTGCCAGCAATTATCGTTTGAGTCCTATTTGTTGTGGTGGGCATCGCTGATGGTTCGGCTAACTGTTACTCGTTGCTCCAGCTCTTGTTTGCGGTACTCGTCAAGCCATTGGGTGGTAATCATTAATTCATGAAAGTCTTACATAAACCGTGTCTTAAAAAAACCATTTAAGCCGACTATGAAGAATCGTTTGAAAGCGCGATGACAGCTGAAGCCTTGAGCGAAAGACGACACAACACTACAAAGGACGGCAATCGCAGTATCAGCGGAACATCCGCACGATCACGCGCATGGGACTCAATGTCGTCACTGACCGGGCAATGTTGTTCCGTGAACCTGCCCCAGATCATCAGGAACACAACCCGCAGATGGCCGTTGAGTTGCGGTACTAAACTGGGTAGTCGTTTTCGCCCGTACCTTTCCATTTCGAATAGCAAGCTATCAATGTCGCGTCAAAAATCGCTCATCGCTGTGACCAAGCACAATCCCAAACGGACTGGCGACATGAAAGCTTTGGGAGTCACGCAAAGTACGTCGAGCGAAGCAATCACCAAGAACAAAAGGATCGCGGGTGGTGCCGCAACGGGCGGCGGCATGAATTTCCAGGCGGCCGTAACGGCCATCGCCTGCATCTACATGGCCCGTGGGCAAAGACTGGCTTGGCTGGGGAACTTGGTTGACGACGTTCCGGTTGCGGTAGAAGCCGAAACAGGCGGCGCAGGCGATGACATCAAACTAAGCCTCAAGACTGGCGAGATCGTAGAGGTTCAGGTCAAGAAAGGGCTTCAGTCCGGAGACAAACTTTGGGCTTCACTCATCGGACTTGCGCGCGCGGCGGATGACGGCACCATCAACTTCGGAGTGCTGGTCGTGTCCACAACAAGCAGCGGGACTATCACCAAAGATCTAACAGAAGATATCGTTCGACTGGGAGATGGACGCAACGACAATTTGTCAACCATTGCGACCGCTTTAGTTGAGAAACTGAAAGCGAATAGCTTGCCCGTCGCAGACAGCTGCAAGCGAATACGCATTCAAACTGTTGCGGCACTCGAATCGGATCAGGCCTCTGTCGCGGCTGCCTGCGCGGAACTCGTGCACCTCTGTAGTGACGACAAGGTTCACCTCGCTTGGACAGTGTTGTACAAGGATTCAACTGCCTTGATCGAAAACCGTGGTCGCCGCGACCCTTCATCAGTGCTCCGAGTTTTGCGCACAGGCGGAATTGGTCTCGTGACTAGTTCTTCCACCGCCCCCGTCCTACTTTTGGAAAAATTGACCGAATGGACATTGAAGACCCACGAATGGTTTTCAGTCTTCGGCGTCAAGAATCAGCTAAGCACCGACAACGCATGGATAGCACTATCCGCCATCGTTCGGAACGATGATGGCATTCAGACTCTAAATTCGGCGGATGCCCTAAAGAACTACCAAGCTTGGGAGAAGCGATCCATCCCCCATGGAGCTTCAGTCATTGACCCCGAAACTCTTGGTCGTTTCATCACGCGAGCCGTTCTAGTCGGTGGTCGGGGAATGGGCAAGAGCACTCTACTGAAACGGGTCGCGCGCCGCTACAGTGAAGATCGTATTCCCGTACTACATGTGAAGCTTAGAACGCTCGCTGCTCGTATGAAGGCAGGGAGTACGTTTGAAGAGGCCATCTTTGAATTGGGCCTGGATGGAAGTGGCGTCACCTTGTTGGCGGCAAGACATGCCTCGTTTCCGAATTGGTTGCTCCTATGCGATGGCCTCGACGAGTGCGGCAAACTCCAAGAAGGCGTTGCAGCAGGCGTAGCGAATTTTGTGGCCGGTCATCCCGGCTGCAGGATTTTGGTGACTACACGGCCCGTGGGCTACGAAACGGCTCATTTCCACGATTGGCGTCACTACGATTTGGTGCCGCTTGAGACATCAGAAGCGTCAAAGCACTTGGCGACCCTCGTTCGAGAGTGCGCGCCGCCTGACTCACTGTTACAAACTACCGCCTCTGTCGTTTGTGCTTCCGAACTTGAGCATGGCAACTTGTCCAAAGTCGTGGCACGCAGCCCGCTACTGTTGGGGCTCGCTGCATCGATCATCGTGCGCGGCGGCCATCTAGGGAAAAGCAAGGCACGCCTTTTCGAACAAATATTTGAGCTTATTGACGCGATCCCCAATTCACGTACGCCGGAGCCGCCGTTTTCAAAGCCGACGTTGCAACGCTTTCTTGACGCCATGGGGTGGAATATCGCGGAGCAGCCGTTGCGTAACGTTAAAGAAACGCTGACGCTATGCGCCGATGTTTTCGTTCAAGAGACGGATTCGACGAAATTGCAATCTCAAGGAATTGCGGAAGCCTGTCTTGATTACTGGATCACGGTCGGCATGATCGAGCGGATAGGCAATGGTCTCGACGATTTCCTAGTCTTCATTCACAAAAGCTTTGGCGAATTTGCCGCCGCCCGCCATTTGCGACACATGTCTGAGGAAACACAAAGTGCGTCTATCAAAGAAGTAGCAAATTCACCGGAATGGGTCGAGGTCATTCGATTCGCCGGTTTGCTTGGTCTTGCCAATGTAGTTGCTCAGGTGTGGCTGGCGACATTGGTTGACGAGCTTAACGGCGAAAGGCCGATCACACAGCTTATTGAACTGCTAGCTGAAGCCACGCCTCCGCCAGATATTCAGATTCGTCAGCGAATCATTGGTGAAGCAATCAAAGTCGTGGCATCCGAGCGGCGACAGAGAGCGTTCGAAGTGGGTGAGCTGCTGGTAACAGCAGCGCGTCGATTCCCAAATGAGATTGGCCCTCAAGCGCGTATGCTGCTCAACGACGAGCAGCCTTGGACGTGGCTGGTCGCATGGGCAACTGCTTGCGCTGCAGGATCGGCCTTTTACGATCCATCCAGCCTGGAAGATACGTTGTGTCGAAGCGTGGCTATGGTTGGGCCACGTATTTCAAGCTCGTTAAGTGGCGGAATCGTGATCGGTAGTGGTCCCGACGAGAATCTTGTTCAGTCACTCGTATTGGACGCAGCGAACGAACTCCTGCATAGCGGATCATCTGAATCGGTTGACGCTTTTGTTTTGAAGATGTTCAATCATCCTCATCTGGGAACTACGACGTTTCTGAAAAAGGCAAGAGAGTTATCGCGCGCAAAGGGCAAGAAATTTGAGATCGGCCGACCGGAGACAATCGACTGGGCATCGCTTATGGCGCCACTAGCCGGATATGGCGAAGCGAGGGCCATCGCGTACGAGGTCATTTTCGATGCGCTCGATATTGGACTGTCCACCGGTGACGACAGCACCAATGACCCAGCTCCATTGCTGCACTTCAGCGCCTTCTTGGAAGCAAGTCAGTTCAATCACGTCGACGCCTCCGATATATGGGCCTGGATGGAGCCTTTTGACAAAGCGGCGACCCGTGAGGTCATTCGCGGATTTATTAGTTTGAGCGGTCTCGATCTGGACGGACTCAGACAAGATGCGTGTCTAGCAAAAAAGTACATGCACAGCTCGGGGCCGTCGGACGCCCGCTCGCTCTACAACGTTACCGCGAAGGTTGATCCACCCGCAGTTGACTGGGACTCGGCAAGCTCTCAGCATCTTGATCCGACACTAATTGAAGCAGCACTTTCGCATCCGTCGAGGTGGATTGTCTATTTGGCGGCAAATCTGATCGACAAGTTGCTGCCCACATCCGACCTTGTACCGCTGATACGGCGTCTTTTTACCCACGGTAGCGGTCATACGCTTTGGGCTGCAAGCGCGCTGGCAGCCGACCTCGATAAACAGCAGACCATCGCCTTGTTGATCGAGCGACTATCTAGTCCGCATGTCAGTGGGTGTGAAAATTTGGTGCGCCTACTGGCAAGTTTTCCGGTCCCCTGGGACGATGGAATCTCAGATGTTGTGCGTGTCGGCTTGAAAGGCCCCGCAGAAAGCGCAGTAGAAGTCGCGAAGCTGGCGGTCTCAGTAGCTCAGGGCGGACAGAACGACTTGCTCGTACTCCTTGAGGACGCGCTGACATACTGGGCGGCGCACGAGGAACCGTATCCAGAAAAGGGCGGTGCCATCCCCGAGAGTCCGCGCGCTGAACTCATTCGTGCAAGGGCGAAGATAAGAGTGCCTGCATACTTTGAACTACGGGCCTGGTTGGTTGATTCACGATCAGACGTGCGGAAGGCTGCCGAGGAATCGTTTCTTGACTGGCTAAGGAACGAAGTCGGTTCGCGGGCTCAATTTCTGCATGGAATCAGCACAGGAGAACTACCGCCTCACTTGCTTGGATGCGCTCTCGCACAGCTATCTCCGTTGCAGTCAAATGAAATATCCCAGCTTGCAAGTCTGATGGAAAGCGAAGACCCTGGGTTGCGTTTCAATTCAATGTCGCTGCTGCATACGGACTACCTCAACGCCAACCAGATTCGTGATCGTGCACACTTCATGACACAGGATCAGGAGCGACAGATAAGCGAGCGCGCCTATCGCATTCTTGACACACTTTGAGCACAACGCATCGACTCCCAACTCCGATACACGACAACTTGGCAAGTTCTCTTTGTTGATCAAACCTAGTTGTCGTGTTTTTTCGCCTTTGCCTCAGGTGTCGTTGAGAGCAAACTAAGCGCTAGCGAGAAATCGATGGCGCATGTCGTGTCCGCCTGAGTTTCATTTCACTCTCCCGTGCTCCCATGCTGGCAGGCATCAGCAGCGCAAGCTTCGGCACCAATCGTTTCGCCCCTCAATGGCTCTGGACGAAACTGCCCGAGGTGCCCTGCCCACACCCCCATCATCCTCCGTCGTTCGTCCAAGTATTCCGCGCGGTTATAGGCCGAACGAACCTCATTGGCTGGTTCATGCGCCAACTGCCTTTCAATGACGTCCGGGTGGAACCCGCCGCTCTCATTGAGCCACGTTGATGCAATGCTGCGGAACCCATGTGCCACCTGACGACCACGAAAGCCCATGTGTTTGAGCGCCATACCGAACGTGGTTTCGGAAATGAACGTGGTTGATCTTCGGACGCCAGGAAACAGGAATACAGACTCGCCGGTTACGGCGTGAAGTTCGCGCAACAACGAGATCGTCTCCGGAACCAAAGGTACAAGATGAACGCGCTTCATTTTCATTCTCGTGGCGGGGATTCGCCATGTCATCGTGTGGAAGTCAAACTCCTGCCAACGAGCAGCACGAAGCTCGCCGGGCCTTACGAAGAAATGCATCAGCAACAACAGGCCGAGACGCGTTTCAGGGCGTCCTGTGTAGTGATGAATAGCGTCGAGCAGCATCGGAAGCTCGGCAGGTGCCAGGGACGGGTAGTGGCGTTTCGGCGGAGGTGGCATTCTCTTGCGAATCGCTAGCGCCGGATTGCCGCGCAAGTCATTCACGCTATCGAGCCCGCGCACTGCACTGGCGTAGTCGAAGACTTCGCCGACACGTTGTCGAACCCGTGCCGCCAGTTCGAGCGCGCCGCGATCAATCATCGGTTGCAGTGTGTCAAGGACGTGCTTCGGGAATATCTCGCCAATTCTGCTCGTGCCAAGCGTCGGAAAGACGTTGCGTTCGAGAGAAACAATCACCTGGTCACTGTGATTCGCAGTCCAGCGATTCTTTCGACTCTCGTGCCATTGGCGAGCGACGACCTCGAACGTCTCGTCGGGAGGCACGACCGCCTTTTGTCTGGATGATCGACGCACGTGGGAAGGATTTTGGCCAGACGCGAGTTGCGTGCGCATCCTTTCACGCACTGCGCGGGCCTGCGCGAGCGAAACGTAAGGCCACATTCCGCAGGACAGTGTTTGCTGGCGTCCCTCCCAGCGATACCGGTATCGCCACAGGCCTGTGCCGTCGGGGCGAAGCTCAAGTGCGAGTCCGTTGCCATCAGCCAAGCGCAGCGGCTCGCCCGTGGAGGCGATAGTTCGGAAAGTTGCTTTGACGGCCGCATCCGTCAGTCGGTTTGTACTCATGTGTGTATCTCCTTTGCGGAAGAGACATTAAGCACATAAATACACACCGGCAACTGCAACACCATGCAACGAGTTGCACCATGTCGCGAGCGGAAAAACGCTGCAACCGATTGATTTGATGTGGTATTTACATCAAATGCAACCTGTTGCAACTAGTAGAGTGGTGGACCCGGCGGGAATTGAACCCGCGTCCGAAAGCCATCGATGGTCAGGACTACATGCTTAGCTCAGTGATTTGATCTTGCCGT
>JABLTH010019088.1_pt1 | contig 37077 bp, 33 predicted proteins | sample 7875711 | NCBI WGS metagenome assembly JABLTH01 (sample SAMN14941262, study PRJNA633318) | bioreactor metagenome | isolation source: bioreactor | place: China | collected 2019-03-05 | reverse complement strand
TCCTCGCCCGAGCCACCGCGCGGGGATTGCCCGCGCTATCGGACGAGATTCTCGCGACCTTGCGCGATCATCTTGCGGCCACATGGGGCCTCGATGAAGTCAACGTCGACGGGCGCGACTAGAAAGCCATCGCCGAAGGGGCGAGTCCCCCCGAACCACACCGCGTCCGGTGAACCCGCCCCTTTCCGGTTTCCGCTCAAACCGACGCGTTCCGGTTCGCTTCGATCACCGTCAACGCCGTCATGTTCACGATCCGCCGCACCGTCGCACTGGACGTCAGAATGTTCACCGGCGCGTTGACGCCCAGCAGGAACGGTCCCACCGCCACATTGCTGCCCGCCTCCGTCTTGAGCAGGTTGTAAGCGATATTCCCCGCATCCACGTTCGGGCACACGAGCAGGTTCGCCGCCCCCTTCAGCGGCGACATCGGCAGCAGCCGCGACCGCAAGCCCTCGTCGAGCGCGCAGTCGCCATGCATCTCGCCGTCCGCCTCGATATCGGGCGCCTGCTCCCGGATGATCTCCAGCGCCCGGCGCATCTTCACGCCCGACGCCGCACTCCCCGACCCGAAGTTCGACCGCGACAGCAACGCCGCCTTCGGCGTGAGGTTCAGCCACTCCATCTGACGAGCCGCGGCAATCGTGAATTCCGCGATCTGCCCGGCATCGGGATTGTCGTTGACGTGCGTGTCCACCAGCGCGACCGTCCGCTGATCGAGCAACAGGATGTTCATCGCCGCATACGTGGACGCACCCGGCTTCCTGCCGATCACCTCGTCGACGAACCGCAGGTGGTTGTGATATTCGCCGACCGTGCCGCAAATCATCCCGTCCGCATCGCCGAGCCGCACCATCATCGCGCCGATCAGCGTCAGGCGGCGCCGCATCTCGACCCGCGCCATTTCCTTCGAGATGCCGTCCCGGCAGCGCAGCTCCCAATACGTCGTCCAGTACTGCGGGAACCGCTCGTCGTACTCGGGGTTCGTCACCTCGACATCCTGGCCGAGCCGGATCCGCAAGCCGAAACGCTCGATGCGCGCCAGCAGCACTTCCGGACGCCCGACCAGGATCGGACGCGCCAGCTTCTCGTCGACGATCACCTGCACCGCGCGGAGCACGCGCTCGTCCTCGCCTTCGGTGAAGACGATCCGCGCCTTGCCGCCGTCACGCACCAGCCGGCGCGCCGTCGCGAACAGCGGCTTCATGAACGCGCCGGAGTGGTAGACGAATTGCTGCAGTTGCTCGACATACGCGTCGAGATCCGTCAGCGGGCGTTTCGCCACGCCGCCTTCCATCGCCGCCTTCGCCACGGCCGGCGCGATACGGACGATCAGGCGCGGGTCGAACGGCTTCGGAATCAGGTATTGCGCGCCGAACGCCACGTCGTATGCGCCGTAGGCCGCCGCGACGACTTCGTTCTGCTCCTCCTCGGCCAGCCCCGCGATCGCGTGCACCGCGGCGATCTCCATGTCGCGGGTGATCGTCGTCGCGCCCACGTCCAGCGCGCCGCGGAAGATGTACGGGAAGCAGAGGACGTTGTTGACCTGGTTCGGGTAGTCCGAGCGGCCCGTCGCGATGACGACGTCGTCGCGCGTCGCGTGCGCCAGTTCCGGGAAGATTTCCGGCGTGGGATTGGCCAGCGCGAGAATCAGCGGGCGCGGCGCCATCTCCTTCAGCATCTCGGCACTCAGGATGCCGCCGACCGACAGGCCCAGGAACACGTCCGCGCCGCCGATCACGTCGGCCAGCTTGCGCGCATCGGTTTCCTGCGCAAAGCGCGACTTGGCCGGGTCCATCAGCGCGGTGCGCCCGCGATAGACGACGCCTTCGATATCGGTCACCCACACGTTCTCGACCGGCAGCCCGAGGTCGACCAGCAGGTCCAGGCAGGCCAGCGCGGCGGCCCCTGCGCCCGACGTCACGACCTTCACTTCCGAAATCGACTTGCCGACGACCTTCAGCCCGTTGATGAACGCGGCGGACACGGTGATGGCGGTGCCGTGCTGATCGTCATGGAAGACCGGGATCTTCATGCGTTCGCGCAGCTTCTGCTCGACCGTGAAGCATTCGGGCGCCTTGATGTCCTCGAGGTTGATGCCGCCGAAGGTGGGCTCGAGGCCCGCGATGATGTCGACCAGCTTGTCCGGATCGGTTTCGTTGATCTCGATGTCGAAGACGTCGATCCCCGCGAACTTCTTGAAGAGCACGGCCTTGCCTTCCATGACCGGCTTGGACGCGAGCGGGCCGATGTTGCCCAGACCCAGCACGGCCGTGCCGTTCGTGATCACGCCGACCAGGTTGCCGCGGCTGGTGAAGCGGTGCGCCTGCAGCGGATCGGCGGCGATGGCCTCGCACACGCCCGCCACGCCCGGCGTGTACGCCAGCGCGAGATCGCGCTGCGTCACGAGCGGCTTGCTGGCGACGACCGAGATCTTTCCCGGGGTCGGAAATTCGTGATAGTCGAACGCTGCCTGCTGCTGTGTCTCAGTCTGTTTCATGTTTTTCGATCCGGGCACGGGCGCCAGGCCAGTCCCGGCGCGATCCATGAAGGTGATTCTAGGGATCCGCCATAAGGTGATGATTCTGTTTTAATATCGCTCCATCACTTTTTCATGATGAATACGTGACCAGTCAATGACTTTTGACGCGAACGACGTGGTCAGGCGGCTGGGCGCGCGCCTGAAGATGCGGCACCTGGTGCTGTTGCTGCAGATCCAGCAGCACGGGTCGCTGACGCGTGTCGCGGAGCACATGGCCAGCAGCCAGCCGGCCGTGACGAACGCGCTGTCCGAGCTGGAGAGCATGTTCGGCACGCCGCTCTTCGAGCGCTCGTCGCGCGGCATGCGGCCTACCGCGCTCGGCGCGGTCGTGCTCGAGCGGGCGAAGGCGATGATCAAGGATCTCGACCACCTCGCCCGCGAAATGGAGGCCGTCGCCGCCGGGCATGCGGCCCACCTGCATATCGGCGTGATTCCGTTCATTTCCGGGCAGATGCTGTCGGCGGCGCTCAAGCGGCTGCAGGCGCGCATGGAACGGCGCCTGACCGTGACGATTCACGAAGGCACCAGCGATCAGCTCCTGCTGCAGCTCAAGGACCACAGCGTCGACATCGTGATCGGGCGGGCGTCGTCGGCGATCGACCTGGGGCAGGTTTCCTTCGAGGTGCTGTACCAGCAGCAGCCGCGCATGATCGCGAGCCGGCGTCTTGCCGCGAAACTGGCCCGCACCGCGCTGGACTGGCACAAGCTGCACGCGCTCGACTGGATTCTCGGCGCCCCGCATACGCCGATGCGGGAACAGGTCACCGACCTGTTCCTGTCGGCCGGCATCCCGCCGCCCGTGCCGATCGTCGAAAGTTACTCGTCCAAGCTGATCGGCGAGATGATCGCGTCGAGCGACGAGGCCGTATCGATCGTGCCCGCCGACATCGCGGAAGAACTGGTGCGGATCGCCGGCGTGGCGATCGTGCCGTACTCGCTGGTCTGGACGCTCCCGCCCATCGCGCTCTTTACCCGCGCCGCCGATTCGCGCTCGCCGGCGCGGGATATCCTGGTCGACGCGTTGCGCGAGGTGTGCAGGGAGACTTACGGGGAAGCGCAGCGATGAGGCTGCGGGCGGCCGCCTGAACGGCGGTTCGCCCCCGCCGGCAACCCACGCGCGCGGCGGCGGAGGCTCGCCGCACCGGCAGCGCGCTACTTGCTGGCGGCGAGGTGACGCAGAATGTCCGCACGCTCGGCGCTCAACACATGATCCGAGCCCTCGCCGCGGTCATAACGCTTCGCGGTGCGGTAGGAAAACCGCTTCCTGTACTGCCCGATGGCGGGATCGAACGTCCACGCGTCGACGACGAAAAAGTGCTTGCCGAAATGATCCTCGTCGTCGGCCCACACGAAGTCCGCCCGCACGAACACCGGATAGGGCGACACGTCCGGCACCTTCCACATCGCGCGATCGGCCGTCTCGGTCTGGGTGACTTCCGGCATCAGGTTCTCGATCTTGCCGTTCGCGCCATAACGCAATATCGCCACGCGCTCCAGCATCCCGCTGCCCCCGCCCGAGAACATCCCGGAGAAGAAAACCCATGAGCCGCCCGACGCAATCGGCAACCGTTCGGACCGAGGCATCAGTCCGAACTGGTACAGCTCCTTCGGCGAATTGGGAAGCGGCGCGGGCGGCATCTCGAAGCATGGTGCACGATCGGGGAGCACGCAGAGTTTCACGCCGGACAGCGGAAGCCCGTCCGCATCCTGCCGGCCCTCCGCCTGGGTGAAACGCGGGAATGCCGGTTCGCTCGGGGCGGCCTGCGCACCCGCGATGCCGGCGACGGAAATGCCCAGGATCACCCCGAGCGACTTGACGACCCTGCGCATGCACCTGCCCTCTCTCTCATGTTTTGATAGCCGCGAATTGTCGATGATCCGGCCGCTTCTGTCGAATGGGCGGTTGCGGCCGGCGCTGCGCGTCGCGCCGGTTCGTCAGACCGTCGCCAGAACCAGACGCCCCGGCGACGCGCCGATGTGCAGCCCGTCGGCGCGATTCGCGAGATAGCGCCGGTTCAACTCGTCCGGCGTCCATGTGTTGCTGTGGCTGAAGCCCAGCGCGGCGAGCCTCGCGGTCAGTGCGTCGGGTTCGAAGAAGCTTTTCCACGGCTCGCCACGCTCGGCGAATCGCGCCGTCATCTGCTCCATCGCGATGCGCATGATCGGCGGCAGGCTCGACAACGGGACCACATATTCGAGCAGGACCGCGCTGCCTTTGGCACACCCGGCGATGAAGCGCAGCGTGTCGATCACCGCGGCCTCGTCGAGATACATCGTCACGCCGAGCCAGCTGAACAGCGCCGGCGCATCGGCATCGAAACCGGCACGCGCCAGCCCTTGCGCGAGACCGACCCGCTCGAAATCGACCGGCACGAATTGCAGCGACGGCGGCACCGCCATGCCCGCCTCGCGCAAACGTGCCTGCTTCCACGCCTGCGTCGCCGGCAGGTCGACCTCGAACACGCGCCCCGGCGCATCGGCTCGCCGGTATGCGCTGGTATCGAGCCCCGCACCCAGCACCACATACTGGCGGATGCCGCGTTCGATCGCGTCGGCCCACACGTCGTCGGCAAGCCGGCTGCGTACCACCACCGTGCTGCGCATGCCCACCGTCATTGGTTGGCGGAACTTGTCGAGGTTGTCGCGCAAGGCTTGCGCCTCAGCCGCACCGAGGACGGTCAGCGCGGCCGGATCGTCGAGCACCAGCGGCCGGTCGAGCAGCTGGTGCGCGGCCCGCTGCGTGGCCACCAGCAACGCACTCGGCTTGGGCCCGGCGTTCACCGGCGTCGTGTCGTGGCCGACGACATGCGCCCGGTTCAGATAAGCAAGCAACGCATCGTCGAGGCCGATGCCCAGTTGCAGATCCGGTTCGCGCATCATCGCATCGCGCACGCGTGCTTCGAGCGCCGCGTCGTCGCCGCAGAAGCTATCGACAAACAGCTGCTGCCAGCGCCTGACGATCGCCTGCACCGGTGCGGCGCCGGCGTCGACGCCCGCATCCATTTGCGCTCTCAGTTCGACCACCAGCGCCGGCCACGCTCGATGCTTCATGGCGGCGAACTGGCGCCGCCGCACCTCGTCGGCCTGGGTCGGGTCGAGGTGTTTCGCAAGCAGCGCGCAGCGCGCGTGCACGAACGCTTCGTCGATCCATGCCAGCATCTCCGCCGTGATGCCGACGATTTGCGGAGCACGCGGTTCGTCGAGCTGAATCGCCATCAGCTTGGTCGCGAGCGTCGGGTCGTTGCGGGTCATCCGGACCACGAGCCGGATCCAGCGCCATGCCAGTGCCTGGGCGGCCTCGCTGCCGGCCGGCAGCGCCTGCCGCCGGGCAACGCGAACTTCTTCGATCAGCGCGGCCCACGACGGATCCGTCGGCGCGATCGTATCCGGCCCGGATGCCAGTAGCGCGTCGAGTTCGTCGTCTTCAAGGTGTTTTTGGATCATGTTCATCCACTCCAGAGCGTTCAGCCAGTCGGTCGCCGTGGTCTCGTCGCCGGCGGCGATCATGTCCACGATGTATTGCAGGTGACGACTCAGGCGCTGCGCGCGCGATGCCTGTGCATCGAGTTCCGCGATCTGGCGCTGCAGAAGCTGGAGCGGCGAGCCGGCCAGTTGGCCGTCGAGGCTCGCCTTGATGTCCGGCAGCGAATACCCGAAGCGTTTCAGCGCCTCGATCCGATGCAGCCGGATGAGGTCGTCCCGCCCATACAGGCGCGCGCCGCCGTCCGTGCGCTGCGTCGGCGACAGCAGCCCGATCGCATCGTAGTGGTGCAACGCACGGACGCTCAGTCCCGCCTTCTTCGCCAGATCGCCGATTTTCAGTCGCATTTTTTTCCCGGTCGTCGGTGTCGACCATAAAAGCTGACGTAGCGTCAGGTGCAAGGTAAATCGAACGGGGCGTATCCAGTTGAACGCCAAGCAGCGGGTTTCTCGTACAGCGACCAGACAATCCCGTCCGATATCAACCCCACGCGAATGAAACCAAGCGACTCGTAATAAGTGCAGAGCGTCACGTTTTCGACGGCGCAATCGAGCCGGACATAATGCCGGTTCAAGCTGCTCACCTGGCGAGCGCACCAGTCGAGCATGAAACCGCCGAGCCCGAGCCCGTTGAAGCCTTGCCGCACGCAAAGCCCGTGCACGTAACCGGCGATCGGTGCCTGCGGCCCCCAGTGCCGGTCTTCGCCGAAGCCGAGCGAGAACGTTCCGGCCAACGCGCCGTCCAGCTCGACGACATACACGTCCTTTTCAGAAACGTTGCGCCGCACCCACCGCTCGGAAAATCCGTCGCCTTCCTTGCCCCACGCATGGTCGCCGTACGTGAGCTTCTTCGCGTGTGCGTCGTTCCGGATCCGGGTCAGCGCCGGTACGTCGTCTGCCGTTGCCCTGCGGATGCTTGTCGAAGTCATCGCCCGTTTCTCCGTGGCGTCGTCACGTCGCGGCTCGACAGCCGCCATCCCGTCACGCCGCATTTTCGACAGCGGGCACTCGCCCGGTCAGCCGAAAGCACGACGCTCTCATGAAGCTGCCGCTTGGAACCAGCGCGTACACGGGCCCGTGTAAATGAGCACGGTCGCGATCGCATTGGCGAGAAAGCCCACTTCGATCAGGCTCAGCCTGAAAGGGAGCCCCATCACGAGAAGGGCCATCGTCGTGACGACCGTGAGCCCCAGTTCCAGCACACGCGCCAGCTTTTGTCGCTGGCACAGGCCCACGATCAGGCTCGCGTTCAGCAAAAGCCAGAAGGCCTGGATGATCCCGATCATCGCAGCGCCTTTGCGCATGAGCACGGCTTTCGCTGCGGGGATTTCGGCAGCCTGGTCGAAACCCAGCATCGTGAGCCAGACGGCGAATCCGGCCTCGATGAGCCAGACGATCGTGAAGAGCGCGATAGCGTGACGGATCTGCAGCGGTGCGTCGGCGCGAAACGCCGGCATGGCCTTCAACTTGCTGATTGGCATCGTCTCTTTCAGGAAGCTTGCGCTCCCCGCCCCGGATTGTGTTCGTATCGTATTTGCCGCTTGCCGATTTCACGACGCAGCGAGTTTCGGCCGAGTCTAGTCCATCCGCGATCGCCGCAGACGCGTACGCGTACGCGCACGCGCACGCACGCCGAACACGCGTCTAGTGCGAAGCATTCAAGCCGTGCCGGAGAGCCTCGTAGATCCCCGCGCCGGCATCAACGATGAACAGGAGTGCAATGGCGACGCACACAACGCGCCCGATACCGCGCAGACGCGCCACGCCGACATACAACCCGACAGCGCCGACGCAAAGCGTCACGGGCCAGTAGATGGCCCCCATGAGAATCGCGATGACGGGAAAAGGCAGGTCAATGGCGATGTCACTCATCCCGGAAAGCTCCGTTGCTCGCATGAAGCATGCGTTCGCTCATCGATTCGACGGCGTCGGTCGACCGCCGTCCCTCCGCACCTGACCTTGCAAGCCGCCGCGCCGCCCCATGCTGCCCGACAGGGCATCACCCCTGCGCCTGATGGCACACCACCTCGATATTGTGCCCATCCGGCCCGATGACAAATGCCGCGTAGTAGTTCGCGTGATAATGCGGCCGCAGCCCCGGCGCGCCATTGTCCTTCCCGCCCGCCTCCAGCGCCGCGCGATAGAACGCATCGACCTGCTGCCGGTCGTCGGCCACGAACGCGATGTGAAGATGCGCCGGCTTCTCCGACGTCTGGAACAGGCACAACGATGGTTTGCCAGGTGGCGACATCTCGATGCCGTACGACGGATCGCCCTCACCCACCACCACGACGCCAAGCGGTTCAAGTGCGTTGAGGAAAAACGTCTTGCTGGCTGCAAAGTCGCTCACGCCGAATTTGACATGGTCAAACATGACTCCCCCTTCGGATGGATGGGTCTGCCGGCACCCGGATCGGATATGCAAATCACCGCGATGTTGCCACATGCAGCGATCGGTGGCACACCTGCCCGCCCTCGAACAAAAAAGCCCGACACGGTCGGGCCAACGAGCGGGATACAAGAAGAATCCCGCTCACCCCTCATCGAGCGGTCACACCGCGCTGCCTGACGTCATCACGATCCGGGCAAGAGCCGACGATTGCATACGACGTTGCGACCGATCGTCGATCGTCAGGATTCCATGAAAGGGTTCGGAAAGAATGGCTATGGCGAAACGGGGGTGCCGGATGACGCACCCGCCGGCAGGGTCGGGAGCGGAACGGCCGGTTGCGCCCGCCCGAAAAAATTGGCCCGCACCTGAAAGCGCGGGCCAAGCCGAGAACACACAACACCTTGGGGGGGTATCAAGGCGAGACCAGTCTAGCCCGGGTCGCCGGAAAGAAAATTTCAGGCCGGATTACAGCTATTACTCCATATGACGAAGCATCGGCCGCCGCCGTGTGCGGGCCAAGAGGCGTCACATCGTCCGCGAGCGCGTGCGGCATCGCGGCGTGCCGTTCGCCGGTGTCGCTTCGGGCGGGCGATGGATGCAGTCGCGCTTCGGCATGCGTTGCCGCCTTCCCCGCAAACGCAGGCACCACCGAAGCCGGCGGTATCGCCATTCGCGCAAGCCGTGGACACCGCACGCACGCGCCGCAACCGGTCAGGTCAGCACGCGCCGGACAGATGCAGCGTGAACCACTCCACCGCTGTCCGGCTCGTTTCGTCGAAATGCTCGATATACGGCGTGAAATGCCCGCCCTTGATCTGCAGCAGGCGCTTCGGCTCCAGCGCGTTTTCCCACGCCTTGAGGCACAGGTCGGTCGGCGTCAGCAGGTCCTCGTTGGCCACGATCATCAGCAACGGGGTCGGCGAGATGCGATCGACATACTGGCCCGGCTCGTTCTCGCGCGACATCTCGGCGCTGCGCAGCGTCACTTCGTTTTTCCAGTTCGGCGCACACCGCGCCGCCGACTCGGTGAAGAACCGGTACGCATCCGCGCCCGCCATCGCGCAGGCTGTCGCGGGGTCCGCACTGACTGCCGACAACATCGCCGGCACGCCGCCCGCGAATCGCTGCCTGCGATCTTCATCGAAGCGAGCCAGCGCCGCGGGCACCAGATCGGAACGCGTGCGGCGCAATGCCGACTGATATCCGCTGATCGTCGGCACCTGCGACACCACGCATTTGACGCGCCGGTCGATGGCCGCGACTTCGAGCACGTGGCCGCCGCTGTAGCTGGTGCCCCAGATGCCGATGCGTGCGGCATCGACGTCAGGGCGCGTCAGCAGATAGCTGATCGCATCGCGATAGCCGCGCTTCTGCTGCACGGGGTCGATCTCCTGACGCGGGTACCCGTCGCTCGCACCGAAATTCCGGTGATCGTAGAGCAGCACGCCAAAGCCGCCGGCGGCAAACACCTCGGCGTAGCGGTCCAGATATTGTTCCTTCACGCCGGAGAAGCCGTGCGCCATCACGATGGCCGGATACGCCTGCGTGCCGGCGATGCGCCGCGCCGGTTCGTAGTACCAGCCTCGCAGCGTGGCGGCTTCGGACAGGAATTCGATGTCGTGTCGCGTCATGTCGGCTTGCCTCGTTCGGTCAGTGGATTCGATGACCGACACGATAAGCGTGCGCGCCGCGCCCCGCGTTTGCTGGAAAGACGTTTGCTACGCGGAATCGGACAGTTTCGCGTACGCGCTGGGTGTCATGCCGGCAAACCGGCGAAACACGGTCGAGAAGGCGCTCGTGGTTTCGTAGCCGAGCTCGGCCGCGACGGCGATCACGGAGCGTCCCGAGGCCAGCAGCGGGCGCGCGGCCGAAATCCTGGCCTGCTGGCGCCACTGGCTGAACGACAGCCCGGTTTCGGCAGTGAACAGCCGGGCCAGTGTCCGGCTCGACGCACCGACTTCGTCGGCCCATTGCGTCAGCGTTCGCTGATCGGCCGGATTCGCGAGCATCGCGTCGCAGACCCGGGCAAGACGCCGGTCCTGGCCGGACGGCAGCCGCAACGGTTGCTCGGGAGACCACTCGATTTCGGCGAGCATGAGCTGGATGACGAGCGCGTCGCGTCCGTCGGGATCGACCTCGACCGGGAACGACGACGCGCGCACGATCAACTCGCGCAGCAGCGGCGAAACGTTGACCAGGCCCGGCTGATCCGGGTACGCGGATCGGCAGGCTCGCGGGTCGACGTAGGCGGTGCGCATTTCGAGTTGCCCGTGTGCGCGCATCGCGTGCGGCAGGTTGGGTGGAATCCAGAGTGCGCGATGCGGCGGGATCATCCACAGCGACTGGCAGGCGATGACTTCGGCGATACCTGTCGTGGTGTAGACGAGTTGCGCGCGCGTGTGCCGATGCTCCGCGACGACGAAGCCGTCGGGAAATGCTTTCGGCATCACGGCCGCGACAGCGGGTGCATGCTGGTAGTCGCGCGGGTCGGTACTCTTCGTGACCGGTGGGACGCCAGCCCGCTTCGGATCCGCCGCCTCGCCGTGCCCGATCGCTTTGCCGTGGCCGCGCCTTTCGACCTTCATCGCTCGTCCTTTCATGTGTGCGGAATCGCCGTCGCGTGCGATCCGGCGAACCGGACGGATGATACGGGAATGTCGGAATGAAGCAGTAAATCGGCAACCCGATCTCACCGCCATACCGCAAACTCGACAAGCAGCGCCGGACTTCCGGTGTCGCCGGTTTCAGCGGCATGCCGCGCGAACTTGGAAGTTCGATTCCGTGCTGCTATCGTTGTGCACGCAATTAATTTTCCGGAGCAGCCGATACATGCCCTTGATCTTGCGCCGAGCGATGACGGCTGATGCCGCGGAGGTGGCTGACGTGTATCTGCGGTCGCGCAACACGCTCGCGTCCTACGCGCCGCTCGCGTCCTACGCGCCGCTCGCGCACTCCGAAGCCGCCGTCCGCGACTGGATTGCCGACGTACTCGTACCGTCGGGCAACGTGACCGTTGCGATGAACGACGATCGCATGGTCGGCATGGCCGCACACGTCATCACCGACGGTACGGCATGGCTCGACCAGTTGTACGTGTGCCCCGAATTCAAACGACAAGGGATCGGTTCCGCCCTCCTGGAATCGGTGAAGTCGCAGACGGTTGGCAAGCTCCAGCTCTATACGTTCCAGATGAATCGCGATGCCGCCGCGTTTTATGAGCGGCATGGTTTCGTTGCCATTGCATATCGCGACGGAAGCTGGAACGAGGAAGGTTGTCCCGATGTGTTGTATTGCCTGACGCGGTAGCTTCCGTCCGCATGCTCCACGTCGCCGGTCTGTCGTCGGTGGGATTGAAGCGGGCTCGGAGCCGGAAAAGACGGGGTAATTCGTCGGCGAACGGCCATGTTGCGCCGGCTATTTCGATCCAGTGTTGCCATCACGTGTCACAAAAGCCGTAGCGACATGCGATCCGTCAATTGCCGGCTGGCTTTCCCGGCGTTTGCGTCGCATGAAGTGGCGCGCTGGCCATCGGCTTATGCGCCCCGCACACACAAGAACGAACCGGCTCCCGATGCGCCACAGGCCGCTGGTCCAATATATGATTCATCACCATTCAGCCGCTTCAGGTCGAACGAATGCCCAACTTCCCCCCGGATCTTCGCCAGTGGTATTACTTCGCGGCCGTTGCCGAGGAGCGGCACTTCGGCCGTGCGGCTGCGCGCCTCTCGATGACCCAGCCGCCGCTGTCGCAGGCAATACGCTCGCTGGAACGCGAGCTCGGCGTCGAGCTCTTCGCACGCACGAAGCGTGCGGTCGCGCTCACGGCAGTCGGCGAGGCGTTGCTTCCGACGGTGCTGAAACTGCTTGCCGCGGCCGAGGAGCTTCCCGCGCTGGCAAAGAGCCTCGCCCTCGGCGAGACCGGAAGACTGTCGCTCGCGTTCGTCTCGATTGCCGATTACGGGCTGCTGCCCTCGCTGCTGCGCGAATTCGGCATGCGCTATCCGCTGGTGCGATTGCAACTGACCGAAGCGACGAGCGACGTGCAGATCGAAGAGCTGGTCGCGGGCCACATCGACGCGGGCCTGATCATTCCGCCGTTGCCGCCACGCTATGTGGCCGAGCTGTCGTATCTGCCGCTCCTGAGCGAGCCGCTCGTGCTCGCGATGCCGAGCGCCGCGTCGACGGCACCCGACGATGTGCCGATTCACCTGAAGGAAGTCGCGGACCTTCCGCTCGTGATTTTTCCGCGCCGTCTCGCCCCGAGGTTTTACGACGCGATCATGGAGTGCTACAGCGACGTCGGTGTCGTCCCGCACATCGGTCAGGAAGCAATCCAGATGCAGACGATCGTCAGCCTCGTGTCCGCCGGCATGGGCGTCGCGCTGGTGCCGCAATCGTTGCGCAATCTGCGGCGAACGGGTGTCGTCTATCGCCCGCTCGCACACGGCTCGTTCGTCGTCGAAACCGGCCTCGTCTGGCGCAAAGGCGATATCGGGCACGTCCTTGCCAGCTTCATCAATATCGTGCGGACACTGGCCTCGGCATGATGCCGGCCGCAGGCGGATCCGTTCCGGCATGTCCGGGCGGATCGGCAGGCCACTCTCCGCGCGACGACGCGCGGGAAGCCGTCGACGCACGGCCGGCGCGTCCTCGCTCGCGGACGCGCCGGCCGACGCTCACGCCTTGCCGTGCCCCTGCGATCCCGGGCCCGACGAGAATTCGCGGACACCATCGCGATTGATGCCGAAGCCGAGGCCCGGCGTGTCGGGCAGTGCCAGCGTCCCGTTCTGCTCGGCCGGCAGGCCGGTAAACAGGTTCCGGCAGATCTCGACCGCGACGACGTGCCACTCGACCGAGCCGCCGTTCGCGAGCCCGCCGTGCAGATGCATGTTGTGGAACGGGAACGTGCCGCCGTTGTCGATCGGCACGCCGAACGCCTGCGCGAGCGCGGCCGCGCGCGCCGCGACGGAGAACCCGCCGCACACGCACACGTTTGGCTGCAGGATGTCGACGGCGTCGTTCACGAGGAAATCCCTGAACCGGAACAACTGTCCCTCGCTTTGCCCGGTGGCGACCGGAATGCCGCCGCGCTTTCTCAGGTCGGCGAGCTTCGCGGGGTCGTTCTCGGCGATCGGCTCCTCGAAGAAACCGATGTCGCAATCGGCCACGCGCTCGGCAAGCCGCAGCGCGTGATAGTGGTCGAGCCCGCAATTCGCGTCGATGTAAATCTCGGCGGCGGCGCCCACCGCATCGCGCACCGCGCGCACGCGCGCGACGTCGTCCGCGACGACCTGGTCGAGCGAGCGCCCTTCGTCGCGGCGCGCCAGCGCGTGATAACCGACGATCATCTTGATGCGGCGATGTCCGGCGCCGACGAGCGCCCGCGCGGCATGTATCAGCTCCGGGCGCTCGAGCGACGCGAAGCCGAACGTCGTATACAGCGGCACGACCGGGCGCGCGCCGCCGAGCATTTTCCACACCGGCAGCCCGGCGATCTTGCCGATCGCATCCCAGACCGCGATGTCGATCGCGGAAATCACGTGCCCCGCATAGCCGGTCTGCCCGCGCGGGCATAACAGCCAGTACAGCCTGTCGAGAATCCGCTCGCGCTCGACGACGTTCATCCCGACCAGGTTGGGTGCGGCGACGTGATCGATCGCCGCGGCCACGACCGCTTCGTCGGTGATCGCCGTGAAGCCGTGGCCGACCACGCCCTGCGACGTCTCGATTTCGACGATGACGCCCGACAGCTTGCCGGACAACCGCACGCCGGCGATCTCAGCGTCGCCGCGCGCGAACACCGGCGTCGCGGTCACTTTCACGATGTTGTGCTGCATCTCTTCTCCGTTTTTTTGAGGGAATGGCAGAACTGCGGGGGCCGCGTCGTCGCGCGGCATCACCGGCCCTTCTCGCGACGCAGCACGAACGTCAGCCCGATGCCGGTCAGCAGGCCCCAGAACGCGCCGCCGATGCCGAGAAACGCATGGCCCGCCATCGTCACGAGGAAGGTCAGGATCGCGGCCTCGCGCGCGTCCTTGTCGGTGAATGCGTTGAGCAGCGCGCCGCCGAGGGCGTTCATCAGCGCGAGGCCGGCAACCGCTTCGATGATGATCGGCGGCGCGACCGCGATGAACAGCGTCGCGGCGCTCGCCGCGAACCCGTACACGATGTACGCGGCACCGCAGACGATGCCGGCCCAGTAGCGCCGCGATTCGTCGGGGCCGGCCTCCTCGCCGGCGCACAGTGCGGCGGTGATCGCGGCCAGCCCGATCGGCGGCGCGCCGAAAGGCGCCGCGAGCAGGCTGCACAGCCCCGTGGCCGTGAACAGCCGCGACGCCTCGGGCCGGTAGCCGTTGACGTTGAGCACCGCGACGCCCGGGATGTTCTGCGACGCCATCGTCACGATGAAGAGCGGCACCGCGACGCTCACCATCGTCGATGCCGAGAACACGGGCCCGACGAGCGCGAGGTGCGGCAACATCCCGGTCGCGCCGACGCCACCCGTCTTCGCGATGAACGCGATCACGACCAGCGTCGCGACCGCAGCGCACGGCACCGCGAGAATCTTGCGAACCCGCATCATCACGACCCAGACGAGCAGGACCGGCGCGACGTACATCGGATACTGCTCGAGTGCGTGCACCGGGGCGACGCAGAGGTTCAGGATGATCCCCGCGAGCATCGCGTTGGCGATCGGCAGCGGAATCCTCGAGATCGCGCGGCCGAGCGGCTTCCACAGCCCGGCCAGCGTGAGCAGCACGCCGGTCAGCACGAGCGCGCCGACCGCGGCCGGATAGCCGCCCTTCACGGCGCCCAGGCCGAGCAGCAGCGCGGCGCCGGGCGTCGACCACGCAGCGCTGACGGGCATCCGGGTCCGGTAGCTGAGCACGATGCCGGCCAGCCCCATCACGATCGAGACGGCCATCAGGCCGGACGCGGCCTGCGCGCGCGTTGCACCGACGTTCGTCAGCGCATTCACGATCAGCGTGAACGTCGATGCAAAACCGACGAACGACGCCAGCGCGCCCGCGCCGGCCGCCTGCGCCGAGAACCCGCGATCGGTCTTCATTTCCGCGATACTGCTCATCTGTCCTCCGTGAGATGGATTCGATACGGCGACGCCGTATCAGTGCGCACCATGTGTCGGCTCGCCGCACTCCTGGTTCAGCGTTCCCGCGTGATACGCGGCGAGAAACGCGTCGAAGTTGCCGATCTGCGTGCGCTCCAGGTCGGCCTGCCGGCTCAGCGATTCGGCCGCGATCGCGTCGAAACGCGCCTGCACGTCGGCCGGCAGCGGACGCGCGCGGAACGCCCCGGTATGCGCGAGCGTCTGCCGCATCCCGAACGCGAAGCACGCGCCGCCCGGATCGTCGCGCAGCGTGTGCAGCGCATCGAGTACGCGCGCCGACGGCGTCGCCCGCGGATCGTCGAGCTTCGCGTATTGCGCGTCGAGCGCGGCGGTCGTGCGCGTGTCGCCGCGCTGCAGATCCAGCACGCCGGCCGCCTCGTTGATTCGCGCGAGCAGTTCGTGCGCCCACACGCGCAACGCGACGCGCTCGCCGCCACGCTGCAACTCGAGCCCCGGGCGCCGGCCTTCCCGCGCGACCGCCGCGAAGTTGCGCCGGCACGCGTCCTGCTCGGCACCGGCGAGGCACGGGCTGTCGTCGAGCGCGCAGAACAGCAGGAACGCGTCGACAAAGCGCAGCGTCGTCTCGGCGACGCCGTGCGGCGCGAACGGATCGATGTCGAGACAACGCACCTCGACGTATTCGACGCCGCGGCTGCGCAGCGCGTCGAGCGGCCGCTCGCCGCTGCGCACCGTGCGCTTCGGGCGGATCGACGAATAGAACTCGTTCTCCATCTGCAGCAAGTGCGTGCTGAGCTGCAGCCATTCTCCGTCGCGCTTAGCGCCGATCGCCTGGTACTCGGGGCACGGCTGCGCGACGGCTCGCGCGAGGCCGTCCAGGTATGCAGGCAGATTGTCGAGGCACGGCGCGAACGCGCCCTGCACCCGGTTCTGGTAGCCGAGGTCGCTCATCCGCAAGCTCGTCGCGTGCGGCAGGTACAGCGTCTGCGCATCGAATGCGTCGAGCCCGTGCCGGTCGCCGGCGACGAAACCCGCGCACAGCGCCGGCGATGCGCCGAACAGATACAGCAGCAGCCAGCCGTAGCGATGGAAATTGCGGATCAGGGCGAGATAGCCTGCCGAGCGCATGTCGCGCGCGTCGCGGCCGGCCGGCTCGCATCCGTCGCGCACGTCGCGCAGCAGCGGCCACACGGCATCGGCGAGCGAATAGTTGTAGTGGATCCCGGCGATGCACTGCATCGCCTTGCCGTAGCGGAACGCCAGCCCGCGCCGGTACACGTGCTTCAGGATGCCGATGTTCGACGTGCCGTACCACGCGATCGGAATGCGCCGGTCGTCGTCGAGCGGGCACGGCATCGACTGACTCCACAGCAGCTCGTCGCCGATCGCGCGGCACGCGAAGCGGTGCAGCTCGTCGAGCCGCTCGATCACGTCGGCCGCGTCGTGCTGCGGCGGCGTGACGAACTCGAGCAGCGGCTCCGCGTAGTCGGTCGTGATCGACGGGTGCGTGAGCGCCGCGCCGAGCGCGTGCGGGTGTTGCGTCAGTGCGAGCCGGCCGGCGGCATCGACGCGCAGCGTCTCGCGCTCGACGCCGCATAACCCGCCGCCGAGCAGCGGCAGGTGTGCGGCGTCGCTCAGCACGCCGAGCCGGCGGCGGTACGGCGTCGTCATCCATGTGGATCGGGGTGAATCGTGGGTCATTGCGGTCTCCCGGAACGAAATCTGGCGACGCGCCGCTCAGTCGAGCGGGCTCTTCGGCCGCGGCAGGCCGATGTGTTCGCGCAGCGTCGTGCCTTCGTAGCGGGTGCGAAACAGCCCGCGCCGCTGCAGTTCCGGCACCACCATCGTCACGAAGTCGTCGTAGCCGTCAGGCACCGTATAGAACACGACGATGAAGCCGTCGCACGCCTCCGTCATCAGCCACTCCTCCATCTGGTCGGCGATCTCGGACGCCGTGCCGACCATCTCGCCGGTGCCGGATTCGGCCGCCCGCTTCGCCAGCTCGCGCACCGTCAATCCCTCGCGGCGCGCGAGCGCCGCCCATTCGCGCTGGTTGCCCTGCCCCTGTTCCGTGTGCGGCAGCTCGGGCAACGGCTTGTCGGGATCGAACTTCGAGCAGTCGACGCCGAGCCGGATCGACAGGTTCGGGATGTTGCTGTCCACGTGGACGAGATCGTCCATGTAGCGCTTCTTCGCGAGCGCCTCCGCGCGCGTGCGGCCGACATACACCTGGTTGGCGGGCAGGATCTTCACGTGATCGGGGTTGCGCCCGGCCGCGACCGCGCGCGACTTCACGTCGCGGTAGAACGCACGGCCCGTCTCGATGCTGCGCGCGTTGCCGAACACCAGGTCGGCCGAACGCGCGGCCATGTCGCGCGCTTCCTCCGACGCACCGGCGAGCGCGATCACCGGCCAGCCCTGCACGGGCCGCGCGATGTTCAGCGGCCCCTTGACCGAGAAGAACTTGCCCTTGTGGTTGAGCGGCCGGATCTTGTCGAGATCGGAGAACACCCCCGCTTCCTTGTCCATCACGAGCGCGTGATCGGACCAGCCGTCCCACAGCCCCGTCACGACGTCGAAGAACTCCTCGGCGCGCTCGTAGCGTTCGGCGTGGCGCAGCGCGGTCTCGAGACCGAAGTTGAGTGCAGCCTCCGGGTTCACCGTCGTAACGATGTTCCAGCCCGCGCGGCCGCCGCTCAGGTGGTCGAGCGACGCGAAGCGGCGCGCAAGCAGGTACGGATCCTCGTAGCTCGTCGTGCCGGTCGCGATCAGGCCGATGCGGTCGGTGCATGCGGCGATCGCCGACAGCATCACGAGCGGGTCGTACGACGTGATCGTGCCGCTGCGCTTGAGCGCATTCGGCGGCATCGGCATCACCGCGAGGTGGTCGGCGGTGAAGACCGCGTCGAAGCACGCGTGCTCGAGCTTCTGCGCGAGCGACCGGATCACCGGCCAGTTGAAGTTCGCGAGCGTCGGCGCGCTCGGGTGCCGCCACCACGCCGTGTGCAGGCAGATGGGGCGCATGAATCCACCCAGGCAGAGTTGCTTCGTCATACGGGATTCCTCGTCATTGGAATGCGGCGCGAAACGTGCGGGCCGTGCGCGTGCTGCCCGTGTCGGCGTCAGCGCGCGGCGTTGAAGCGGGCGAAGCCGGTCTCGAGGTCGCCGATCAGGTCGTCGGCGTTTTCGAGCCCGATGTGAAAGCGCACGCACGGGCCGCCCGGGTCCCAGTGCGACGCGGTGCGGTACGCACTGCAGTCGAACGGCATCGCGAGGCTTTCATAGCCGCCCCATGAATAGCCGAGCCCGAAATACGCGAGCCCCTCGAGCAGCGCGGCGACGGCCTGCGCGGGCGCCGGGCGCAGCACGACGGAGAACAGCCCCGTCGCGCCGCCGAAGTCGCGCACCCACAACGCATGGCCGGGATCGTCCTCGAGCGCCGGATGGCACACGCGCCGCACTTCCGGACGCGCGGCGAGCCAGCGCGCGACGCGCAGCGCGTTCGCCTGGTGCTGGCGAAGCCGCACGCCGAGCGTCCGGATGCCGCGCAGCGTGAGAAACGCGTCGTCCGAGCCGACGCACTGCCCCGTGTCGCGCTGATACTGTTCGAGCGCCGGCAGCGCGCGCGCGGACGCCGACACCATGCCGATCATCACGTCCGCATGACCGGCGAGGTACTTGGTGCCGGCCTGGATCACGAGATCGGCGCCGTGCGCGAACGCGTCGAAGAACAGCGGCGTCGCCCACGTGTTGTCGAACAGCACCACGAGCCCGCGGTCGCGCGCGAGCGCGGCGAACGCCGGCACGTCGCACAGCTCCATGCTCTGCGACGCGGGCGCTTCGAGATACAGCGCACGCGTGTTCGGCCGGATCAGCGCGGCGAGCGCGTCAACCGACGCGAGCGGATCGAAGTAGGTCGTCTCGATGCCCGCGCGCCGCAGCACGCCGTCGCACAGCTGGCGCGCGGGCTTGTACACCGCATCCGTCATCAGCAGATGGTCGCCGGCCGACAGGCACGACGACAGCGCGGTCGTGATCGCGGCAAGCCCCGACGGGCACAGCACGACACCCGCGCCGTGATCGAGCGCGCGCACCGCGTCCTGCAGCGCGGCCGTGGTCGGCGTGCCGCGCCGGCCGTACACGTACGGCTGCGTGTAGCCGAGCAGGTCGGCCACGCTCGGCGCGAGCACCGTCGAGCCGCGATACACCGGCGGGTTGACGAAGCCGTGATGCGCGGCCGGCGCGCGGCCGCCCGTGACGAGCACGGTGTCGACCTGCGCATCGGCCGCCGGATGGTTCGGGGCGGGCCGCACGGTCAGCCCTTCACGATCCGCACGGCGCCGCGCGCCGCGCTCGTCGTCATCGCCGCGTATGCGCGCAGCGCGCCCGACACGAGGCGCTGCCGCTTCTCGGGCTGCCACGCACGCGCGCCGCGCTCCTCCATCGCCGCGCGGCGCCGCCGCAGTTCGTCGTCGGACACGAGGACGTTGATCGAGCGGTTCGGGATGTCGATCTCGATCGCGTCGCCGTTCTCGAGCAGCCCGATCTCGCCGCCCTCCGCCGCCTCGGGCGACACGTGCCCGATCGACAGCCCCGACGAGCCGCCGGAGAAACGACCGTCGGTAATCAGCGCGCACTGCTTCGCGAGCCCCTTCGATTTCAGGTAGCTGGTCGGATAAAGCATCTCCTGCATGCCCGGGCCGCCCCGCGGCCCCTCGTAGCGGACGATCACGATGTCGCCCGGGCCGACCGCACCGCCGAGGATGCCTTCGACCGCCTCCTCCTGCCCTTCGAACACGCGCGCGGTGCCGGTGAATTTCAGCATCCCGCCGTCGACGCCCGCGGTCTTCACGATGCAGCCGTCGCGCGCGATGTTGCCGAACAGCACAGCGAGCCCGCCATCGCGCGAGAATGCGTGCTCGGCATCGCGGATGCAGCCGTTCGCGCGGTCGAGATCGAGTTCGTCGTAGCGGTTGTCCTGGCTGAACGCGACGTGCGTGCGCACGCCGCCGGGCGCCGCGCGATAGAAGCGCGACACCGAGTCGACGCGGTTGCGCATCACGTCCCAGCGCGCGAGCGCGTGCGCGACGCTCGGCGCATGGACGGTCGGCAGCGTCGTGTTCAGCAGCCCCGCGCGATCGAGTTCGCCCATGATCCCGATCACGCCGCCGGCCCGGTGCACGTCCTCCATGTGGACGTCCTGCACCGACGGCGCGACCTTGCACAGCACCGGCACGCGGCGCGACAGCCGGTCGATGTCGGCCATCGTGAAGTGCACGTCGCCTTCGTGCGCGGCGGCGAGCAGGTGCAATACCGTATTGGTCGAGCCGCCCATCGCGATGTCGAGCGTCATCGCATTCTCGAACGCATCGCGCGTCGCGATCGAGCGCGGCAGCACGCTCGCGTCGTCCTGCTCGTAGTAGCGGCGCGCGAGATCGACGATCGTGCGCCCGGCGTCGATGAACAGGCGCTTGCGCTCGGCATGCGTCGCCAGCACCGAGCCGTTGCCGGGCAGCGCGAGCCCGAGCGCCTCGGCGAGGCAGTTCATCGAGTTCGCGGTAAACATCCCGGAACACGAGCCGCAGGTCGGGCACGCGACGTTCTCGACCGCGCGCACCTCGTCGTCCGTCACCTGGGAGTCGGCCGCCACCACCATTGCGTCGATCAGGTCGAACGCGCGGCGCTTGCCGCGGAACGTCAGCTTGCCGGATTCCATCGGGCCGCCCGACACGAAGACCACCGGGATGTTCAGGCGCATCGCGGCCATCAGCATCCCCGGCGTGATCTTGTCGCAGTTCGAGATACAGACCATCGCGTCCGCGCAGTGCGCGTTGACCATGTACTCGACGCTGTCGGCGATCAGCTCGCGCGACGGCAGGCTGTACAGCATCCCGTCGTGGCCCATCGCGATGCCGTCGTCGATCGCGATCGTGTTGAACTCCTTCGCGACCGCGCCGGCCGCTTCGATCTCGCGCGCGACCAACTGGCCGAGATCCTTCAGGTGCACGTGACCGGGCACGAACTGCGTGAACGAATTGACGACCGCGATGATCGGCTTGTCGAAATCGGCGTCGGTCATCCCGGTGGCGCGCCACAGGCTGCGCGCGCCCGCCATGTTGCGGCCGTGCGTGGAAGTGCGTGAACGATAGGTGGGCATCGTGATCCTCGGTTGATTCGTTGCGAAATGGGGGCGGGCGGCGGACTTCCGTCAATGCGGCCTGCCGGCCGCGCCCCAGTTGTTGTCGTTCTTCGCGAGCGTCGGCAGCACGAACGACAGGATCTTTCTCCGGTCGAGATCGGACGACACGCTGAGCTTGTATTCGAGCGCCGTCAGCTTGATCACGATGGACCTGAGCGCCTGGGTCAGGCGTTCGTAGCCCCCTTCGAAATAGAGTGAGCCGCCACGCTGCGCGATCACGCCGTGACGGGACAGGTAATGAAACAGCGCGACCGACGAACGCGCGTCGTAGTTGTCGAGCGGCGGCGCCTGCAGCGGGTAGCGGATCAGGCGCTCAGCCAGGATGTACTGGATCGAAGCGCGCAGCACGCGGTCGTCCGAGCGCAGCCGAAACAGCGCGAGGATCGACAGGATGTCGACCCGCAACTCCTCCGCGCCCGCACCGTTGCGCGTGCTCTTCGCATCGAGGTACTCCGGGATCGGCAGGAAGCCCGTGCGATGGTGGTACTCGTGCAGGTGGACCCAGATCGCGCTCGCCTGCGTCAGCAGCTCGTCGTCCGCCGCGAGCAGATCCGGGAACGCGGTGGGCGACCAGTTCGCTTCGATTGCCGGGCGCGTATGGCGCTTGAAGCGCTCGACGAACTTGTCGATGAAGTAGTACGCCTTGTGATACGCGCGCAGGTCGGCGTCGATGAAGTTCTCGCCGAATACCGCGACCGCGAGCGGATTGAGAAAGCCGTCCGTGCACATGCGGATCTGCACCGGCAACGCGTTGCCGTCCGGCGCGATCGCGAGCACGCTCGGCGGAATCGGCACGGGCGCGATCGCGGCCGCCTCGAGGAACGCGTCGGCGTTGTAGGGCACGTCGAAGAACCCGAGGATGAAGCTCGGGTCCACCGAGTACGTGAGATCGAGCAGGCGCCCCGATGCGAGGCAGCGGTTCTCCAGCGCTACGAGCAGCGCTCGCACATGCGGGTTGTCGGCGTAGTCGCCGAGATGCGTGCGTGCGCACTGCGCGATGCGCGCGACGTCGGTGCGAAAACCGCCGGCGAGGATCTCGCCGCGGCAGCGGTTGGTGGCTAGTACGATTTCGCGTTTCATGTCGGTCATCCTGTCGGCACGCGTCGTCACACGACGCGGAACTCCCGCTGCAGATAGACGAGCGTGTCGTCGTCGGGCGCCGCACAGTGCAGCGCCACGACTTCGCCGACCAGCAGCTCGTGCGTCGCCGCGCTCATCGACGCGACGAGCCGGCAGTCGAGCGCGATGCGCGCGCTCGCCAGCACCGGCGCGCGCGTCGCGAGCTCGCCCCATTCGCCCACCGTGAAGCGCGCATCACGCGCATGCGCGGTCCGGCCCGCGAACACGTCGGCGAGAAACCGGTCGGCGGCGCCGAGCGTGTTCACGCAGAACACCTCGTTCGCGATCAGCCGCTGCGCCGATACGCTGCCGCGATTGACGGACACGAGCACCGTCGGCGGCGCATCGGACACCGACAGCACGGCGGTCGCCGTCATGCCGCAGCGCCCGGCAGGTCCGTCGCTCGTGAGTACGTGAACGGCCGACGCCACGCGGCACATCGCGTCGCGAAAGCGCTGCGGCGAGGCGCCCATCGACTGGTCGGGGAACAGTGCGGGTTCGTTGTGGATCATGTCCTGTCTCCGTGCATGGGGGAAAAGCCGCGCATCGCTACCGGTTCACCAGCGCCTTCGGCAGCGACAGCGCGAGCAGTCCGCCCAGCGCCATGCAGCCGGCCATCATGTAAAGGCCCGCGTCGTTCGATGCGGTCAGTTGCTTGAGCAGCCCCATCAGGTAAGGGCCGAGGAAGCCTGCGAGGTTGCCGACGGAATTGATCATCGCGATCCCGGCGGCGGCCGCGGTGCCGCCGAGGAACGCGGTCGGCAGGCTCCAGAACAGCGGGATCGCGGTGAGGATGCCCATCGTCGCGAGCGTCAGCGCCGCGATCGCAAGCCCCGTCTGATGCGCCCAGCCGACCGCGAGCACGAGCCCCACCGTGCCCATCGCACCGGGCACCGCGAGGTGCCAGCGGCGCTCGCGAAGGCGATCCGAACTACGTGCGATCGCGATCATCGCGACCACCGCAAGCGCATACGGCACCGTCGACAGCAGCCCGATCGTCAGCGGATCGGCCACGCCCGTCGCATGGATGAGCGTCGGCAGCCAGAAGCCGACGCCGTACAGGCCGATCACGAACGAGAAGTAGATCGCGCACATCAGCCACACGCGCGGATTCGCGAGCACCGCGCCGAGCGACAGGTGGGACTTGACCGCGTCCTCGGCATTCACGTTGCGTTCGAGCAGCGCGCGCTCCTCGTCGCTCAGCCACTTCGCCTGCGCGATCCGGTCGTCGAGCAGCGCGTAGACGAGCAAACCCGCGACGATCGACGGCAGCCCTTCGAGCAGATACAGCCACTGCCAGCCGTGCCACCCGTTGATGCCGTCGAATGCTTTCAGGATGTAGCCGGAAATCGGGCCGCCGACGACGCCCGACAGCGCGACGGCCGTCATGAACACCGTCGTGATCCGCCCGCGCCGATGGGCCGGATACCAGTAGGTCAGGTACAGGATCACGCCCGGAAAGAAACCGGCCTCGGCGGCGCCGAGCAGGAACCGCATCGCGTAGAACGCCGTCGGCGTCGTGACGAACATCGTCAGCGCGGACACCGCGCCCCACGTCACCATGATTCGCGCGATCCAGACGCGTGCGCCGATGCGGTGGAGGATCAGGTTGCTCGGCACCTCGAAGATGAAATAACCGAAGAAGAAGATGCCGGCGCCGAGCCCGTAGGCCGCGTCGGACAGCCCGAGATCGCCGGCCATCTGCAGCTTCGCGAAGCCCACGTTCACGCGGTCGAGATACGACACCAGGTAACAGAACAGCAGCAACGGCATCAGCCGCCACGCGACCTTGCGATAGGCGGCGTCTTCCGACACCCCCGCTGCGGGCAATACGGTCGATACGAGCGTCTCCATGATTTTTTTCCTTGTTTGCGATCGATTGTCATTCGTTGCGCACGGCGCCTTGCACGCGTCGCCCGACGGCGGCATCCGCGCTCCGGCGCACGAGGCGGCGAGCCGTCCTCCTGCGGTCGGCGCGTTCTCGCATGCGGGGTGCCGCGTGCCGCACACCTGTGTGCGGCACGCCGGGCGGGTGTCGATCCGGCTCGCGGGCGCGGATCAGGTGCGCATCGGCCTCGCGAGGTCGGTTCGTGGCGTTGCTGCGGATCCGGGGGCTCGTTGTACGTCGTTGTGCCCGGGCGCTGCGTCGCAGGCAACGCGCAAGATGCGCATGACGCGCGGATGGTCGAAAGCCTGGTTCATGTTCAACCTTTTGCTCACATGCCCGCTTAGGGCGCCTTTAAAACGCTCGTCGACGTTCGAAGTCGCGAACGCACCGCTGGATCGGGCGCTCTTGTGGAGCGCACGATGCCTTGATTCCGTCATGCCGCACGCGGCGGCCGATCGCGCAGCCCCGTCATGTACGCGACCGTGCGCTCGCGATACGCCGCCGACACGCCCGCGTCGGCGAGCCCGCGAACCAGCAGATCGCGGTAGCGCGCGCTCGGCGCGGCGTCGCAATCGAGCGTGACCGCACCGCGATACGTCAGCGCATGTACGCGCCGCCCGCCGGCCGCCAGCACTTCGACCGCGTAGCGGACGTAGCGGCCGAGATGCACGCCTTCGCGACGCTCGAGCGCGTCGAGCATGCGCATCGGCAACCGATACAGCGCGCCCTCGACGATCGCACCGGCAGCCGGCTCGATGTTCGCGCAGCAGACCGGCTCGTTGAGCGACGCGTAATTGAACGCGAGGCGATGGCCGTCGAGCCGCGCCGCGCCCGCGAAGTACGTCGCCGCGTCACAACCGAGCGACGTCGACAGGCTCGCGAGGTTCATGCACGAGCCGTATGCGAAATACGTGAACGACTCGTCACGAAGCAGGTCGTCCGGCGTCATCGCGACGCGCTCGCGGCATGCGGCGTGCCGAGCACGTAGTGGTCGTAGATCGCCGCGACCGATGCGATCGAGTCGAGCACGAAGTCGCCGATCGGGATGTCGATCCTGAGCGTCTGCTCGATGAACAGCACAAAGTGCACGAGCGACAGCGAGTCGAGCAGGTTGGCGTCGAGCAGGTTCGTCTGCGCGGTCACGCGCGCCGGCGCGCCCGGGTCGATCCCGGCCAGAAACGTCTTCACGCTGTCGATCAATTCGTCGAGGCTCATCATCCGCATCACGATCACGCTCCAGAAACGCACGTTCATCCCGGCCCGCGCGCATCGCACTGGCCGGCTTCGTCTTCACCGAACCGCAAGATCCTTCACATCGTCCTTCGCTTTTGACTTTCGATCGGGCGTCATGCACCATGCGACGCGTCGACACGACAAACCCGGTCAGCATCTCCACCAGAGATAAATAGGAGACTTAATCAATATGACAACTCATACGCTGTTCTACTGCCCCGGCCATCTTTCGTTTGCACCGCACGTCATCCTGCGCGAGCTGGGCGAGCCATTCGAACTCGCACTCGTCTCGATCAAGGACGGTGCGACGCAGAGCCCCGAATTCCGGCAGCTCAACCCGAAAGGCAAGGTGCCCGTGCTGCACACCGGCGACGACGTGCTGACGGAGTCGTCGGCGATCCTGCTTTATCTCGCGCTGCGCTTTCCGCAGGCGCGGCTCGTGCCCGATACCCCGATGGGCCTCGCACGTGCCGTCGAGTGGATGAACTGGCTGGCGTCAGTGTTGCCCGGAACGGTCGCGCTCAACCTCCATCCGTCGCGTTTCAGCGAAGACCCGGCTGCGCACGACGGCATTCGCGCGAAAGGCCGCGCGGGCATCCTCGCTGCGTATGCGCAGATCGACGAACGGCTCGCGGCGCGCGACTGGGCGCTCGGCGAGCACTACTCGATCGTCGATCCGATGCTGCTGATATTTTTCAAATGGGGGAACATGCTGAAGCTCGACATGCGCGGGTTCGAACATTGGGCCGCGCATACGGAGCGCATGCTCCGCCGCCCTGCCGTCGCGACCGCGTTGTCGGTCGAACAGATCTCGATCTGGGCGTAACGGCGAAGCCGGGTCGGGTTTGCGCCCGATCCGGAATGCCGCCCGCGTCCGTCGCGTCTCCTTCATCTTCTCAGGTCCTTTTCGCCGCTTTTCTTTGTCTGTTGCGCCGATCCTGCATACACGCGCGCACAGGCATCGCGCACGCCGCGGATCGTCCAGGCCGCGACTCCGGGAACAGGAGCCACGACCGCAATCGCATATGACGTTCTCTGCTTGTGCGGCGCTACACCGCTCAGCTCATTTTCTGCGATCGCATCGAATGCGTGAACAATGCAACATCCATTTCGTGACGTCCAATATATTTTTCGTCTTCCACTAAGTCGCCACGCATATTAATCAGCGATTGGCCAGCGAGTCCGATATTGCCAATCCTTGCGAATTGATTGCAACGGATGGAGCGGGATTAGCGTGCATTGCCGGGGCAAAATTGGCTTCAACTGGCGATCAACCCCGAGCAGTTTCGATATAGCACGTCAGCAACGCAATCGAGCTTCCGGATTTCGTTGAGTGAATTCGCGGAATGCTTCGGCTGCCGACGTCGTGCCGACTTGTTCCGACTTGTTCCGCCGAGGTCGTTGTTAGCGCAACGAAAGCCACGATGGCCGTGCGGAACAGCGGCCCGCCGCTCGCGAACGACAAAGTCGAGCCCGGCTGCGTATTGCTGCGTATCGCCGGGTATTGCCGAACGCACGGCGCCAGCCCGCCTGTGGTTCATTCGGATCGCCGATGCCGACGCGGCAACGCAGGTGCGCCGTGCCGCCGAATAAAAGGAAATTGACCGGCTCGCCATCGGCAGCAAACGCGTCGCCGCCTGGGGCCGTGAACACGACAACGAAAAACACGCGCGCTCAGTGCAAAAGCGTGTCGACAAACTCGAGGAAAACCGGACCCTCGCCACGATGAGCGACGGTGAGCACGCACATCTACTGTCTCCGGCATTGTCGACGGCCAGCGATCACCCGCGACGATCGGCCTCCCGCGCGCTACGCAATCCGCAGGAACATCCCCGCCTTCTCCGGCAGCGACGACGGCTGAAAACCATACCGTTCGTAGAACTTCGGCGTGCCGTGATCGGCCATCAGGCTGACATACGCGGTCGGCGGTGCATTCTCGTGAACGTAACCCATCAGCGCCCGCATGATCAGGTCACCTACGCCTTTCTTCTGGTGAGCGGGCAACACCGCGATGTCCACGATCTCGAAGAAGCAGCCGCCGTCGCCGATGACCCTGCCGATTCCGACCGGCGCATCGTCGCAGTAAGCCACGACGCTGAAGAGCCCGTTCTTCAACCCGATCGTCGCGGCCTGTTCCGACTTCCTGCTCAACCCTGCGGCGAGACGAATGTCGATGTAGGTGGATACCGGCGGAACTTCGTGTCGAACGATGTATGCCATGCGAGCCTTTCAGGTAAGCCGTACAGGCGGATGGATCGGCCCCGCCGCGGATGAGTCCGTCGAACCCGGAGCCCGGGCGCGCGCATCGAACGAGACCATGACGACGAATGGGGCGAGGTGGCAGGCCACGGGTACAACCACCCAGCGCCCACGGCCTCGCCCAGGTCCGCAAAGCGGCTTAGAGAATCCGCTCCAGCGCGTCGGCAAACCGCGCAACCGCGCCGTCGACATCATGCAGCTTGTCCAAGCCGAACAACCCCAGACGGAAGGTCTTGAAATCCTCCGGCTCGTCGCATTGCAGCGGCACGCCGGCCGCGATCTGCAAGCCCACGTCGGCGAACTTCTTCCCCGATCGAATCCCGTCGTCGTCCGTGTAGCTGACCACGACGCCCGGCGCCTCGAAGCCTTCAGCCGCGACGCTCCGGAAACCCTTGTCGGCCAGCAGCGCGCGAATGCGCTTGCCGAGCTCGAGCTGCTCCGCCTTCACCTTGTCGAACCCGTACGCCTCGGTTTCCTTCATCACGTCGCGCAGCGTCGTGAGGCTGTCCGTGGGCATCGTCGCGTGGTACGCGAACCCGCCGCCCTCGTAGGCTTCCATGATCTGCAGCCACTTGCGGAGATCGCACGCGAAGCTGGTGCTGGTCGTGCCGTCGATGCGCTCGCGGGCGAGCGGGCTCAGCATGACCATCGCGCAGCACGGCGATGCACTCCAGCCCTTCTGCGGCGCGCTGATCAGGATGTCGACGCCGCTCGCCTGCATGTCGACCCACACCGTGCCGGACGCGATGCAATCCAGCACGAACATGCCGCCGACCGCATGCACGGCGTCGGCCACCGCGCGCAGATACGCATCGGGCAGCATCATCCCGGACGCGGTTTCGACATGCGGCGCAAAGACCAGATCCGGCTTGTGTTCCTTGATCGCGGCGACCACTTCGTCGAGCGGGGCCGGCGCATACGCGGCCTGCCGCCCCGCTTCGACCGGGCGCGCCTTCAGCACCGTCGTTTCGGACGGAATGCTGCCCATGTCGAAAATCTGCGACCAGCGGAAACTGAACCAGCCGTTGCGGATGACCAGGCATTTCTTGTTCGTTGCAAACTGCCGCGCGACGGCTTCCATGCCGAACGTCCCGCTGCCCGGGACGATCACGACCGACTTCGCGTTGTAGACTTTTTTCAGGGTGCCGGAGATGTCGCGCATGACGCCCTGAAAGCGTTGCGACATATGGTTGACCGAGCGATCGGTGTACACCACCGAATATTCGAGGAGCCCCTCGCGGTCAACATCGGGAAGTAAACCTGGCATGCTCGCCTCCGGTGAAAAATGAACGATGAATTCCGGGCAAGCAGTGTCCGCGACGCGATACCGCCCTGCCCCAATGCAATTGCGCTGTTTCCTCGACGACAGCAGATTCTAACGAACGCCGCCCGCCGCTTGGGGCATATTTTGGCGGCTGCCCGGCGCAGGCCCGGCATGACGCACCGCAACGCGGCTGCCGTGGCGCCCGGTTCAATCTCCTGCCCCGTGGCCGCCCGCGCCGGCCGGTGCGGCGCACGAAGCCCTGTTCGACGTATGGATAAACGCCACTTCCGTGGCATGCCGCCTAACATGTCGGCACACCTTTCACGACAGAGTCTTCGATGATCCCCAACCGCGCATCATCCCGGCAGCCGTCGGCCGATCCCGCACTCGCCGAGCGCGTCGATGCGGTACTGTCCCGTCAACTCGAAACACATCGCCTCGTTGGTGTGGTCGTCCTGATCGCACTCGACGGCGAACTCGTCTATCGCCGCGCGGCCGGGTTCGCCGATCGCGAAGCGCGCACGCCGATGCGCGAGGACACGCTGTTCAGGCTCGCATCGGTGACGAAGCCGATCGTCTCGGCGGCCGCGATGGCGCTCGTCGCGCAACACAAGCTGTCGCTCGACGACGACGTCACGCGCTGGCTGCCCGAGTTCCGCCCGGCGCTGCGCGACGGCAGCGTGCCGGTGATCAGGGTGCGCCACCTGCTCGCGCATACGGCCGGCCTCGGCTATCGCTTCACGGAAGCCGACGCGACCGGCCCCTATGCGCGCGCGGGCGCCTCCGACGGGCTCGATGCCGCATCGATCACGCTCGCCGAAAACCTGCGCAGGATCGCGAGCGTGCCGCTGCAGTTCGCGCCGGGAACCGGCTGGAACTATTCGCTTTCCATCGACGTGGTCGGCGCGCTGATCGAGGCCGTCAGCGGGCTGCCGCTCGCCGACGCCATCGACACGCTCGTGCTCCGCCCGCTCGGCGCCCGCGACACGGGATTCGTCGCACGCGATCCCGCGCGGCTCGCGACACCCTACGTCAACGACACGCCGCAACCGCACCGGCTCGCCGAAAACGAGACCGTACCCATCTTCGACGGAACCGTCGGCGTGACGTATTCGCCGTCGCGCGCGCTCGACGCGGATGCCTTCCCGTCGGGCGGCGCCGGAATGGTCGGCACCGCCGGCGACGTGCTGAACCTGCTGGACACGCTGCGTGCCGGTGGCGGCTCGCTATTGCCGGCCGACCTGGTCGACGAGATGGGCCGCATCCACACCGGCAACCTCGAATTGCCCGACCTGCCCGGCGCGGGGTTCGGAATCGGATTCTCGGTATTGCGCGACCCGCTCGCGGCAGCATCGCCGGAGTCGGTGGGCACGTGGCGCTGGGGCGGCGTGTACGGGCATTCGTGGTTCGTCGACCGCGCCCGGGGGCTCACCGTCGTGTCGCTGTCGAACACGCTTTACGAAGGGATGAACGGCCAGTACACGATCGATCTGCGCGACGCGATCTACGGCGCCGGCTGACACGCGCAACAAAAAAAGGCCCGACACGGTCGGGCCAATGAGTCGAGACACAAGGAGAATCCCGCCCACCACACGGGGCTGGGTACGCCGCGCTACACGACGTTCTTTTCGACGATCGGCCGGTTTTCCAGCACCCGCGCCCAGCCGAGCGACGACAGGTCGAGCGTGTCGTAACGCCCGCCCAGAATGAGTTCGCTGACCCCGCGCCCCGTCGCCGGCCCTTGCTGCAGCCCGTGACCGCTGTAGCCGTTCGCGAACACGACGTTGTCGAGGTCCGGGTGATACCCGATGATCGCGTTGTGGTCGAACACGTTGTACTCGTAGTACCCGGACCAGCAGTTCTCCACGCGCAGCGCCTCGAACTCCGGCACGCGGTTCGCGAGCGTCGGCCAGATCACCTCGTCGAACAGGTCGTGGTCGACTTCGTCGAGCGGCAGGTCGTCCGGATCGCGATCCGGGCTCGGCGACGTCCCGCAGATGTACGTGCGCCCTTCCGGCCGGAAATACACGCCGGTCGGGTCGATCAGCAGCGGGCAATCCGTGAGCCTGGCGGGCGACGACACGTTGAAGATGCTGCGCCGCCGCGCATGGACGGGGATGTCGATGCCCATCATCGACGACAGCGTGCGGGCCCATGCACCGGCCGCGTTGACGAGCGTGTCGCACGCATGGCGTTCGCCGTCGGCCGTGACCGCATGCGTCACCTTGCGGCCGTCGCGCACCACCGCCGTCACGTCGGACGGCACGTAGCGCGCGCCCAGCGCCTGCGCCTTCTTGCGCAATGCCTGCACGAGCCCGTAGCCGTCGAACCAGCCTTCGCCGCTCACGCCATATGAGCCCGACACGAGATCGTCGACGTTCAGCCACGGAAACTTCGCACGCAGCGCATCGCGGTCCATCAGCCGGATATCCGCGCCGAGGCTCGTCTGCAGCGCATGGTTCTCGCGCAGCGTCGCGTCGCCTGCCGGCGTCGCGAGGAACAGGTAGCCGCCTTCGTGCAGGTCGATCGACGGCTGGTGGCCGTCCACTTCGAGCCGTTCGCCGATCGTGCGCAGGAAGTCGATGCCGAACAGCGACATCTGGATCGACAGCGGCGTCGAGAACTGCTGGCGAATCGACGCGGCCGACAACGCCGACGACGATCTCGCATAGGTGGGGTCGCGCTCGATGACGGTCACGGATACCGTGGGATCGGTGGCGCGCAGGAAATAGGCGATCGAGCTGCCGATCACACCACCGCCGACGATGACGACTTGAGAACTCACGACTGACTCCAGTTGCACATGAAGGGCGCGGCCGGCCGGCTGCGCCCGTGGGTTGTTCGTGCCGCGTCGCACGCGGCGTCGCGCTCGCGGACTCGTGCGGCTGCCGCACCGGCGTGCGCCGCGATCGCAACCGATCGCCGATGGCATTTCAGCACGTCCGGCAGCACCGCGAAAGTCCGCGCGCGCCTGTTGCGTTCAATCCGCCGACTTCGTCGTGACGGGCTGCCACGCGGCGTTCTTCACCTCGTACAGCGTCGAGCTCGGGTTCTTCAGGTCGCCCGTGTTCGTGAACGCGATCGTGCCCGTGATGCCGTCGTAGCGCGTGCCCTTCAGCGCGCCGTTGAAATCGGCCGGCTTCGTCGAGTTCGCCTTCTGCATCGCGTTGATCGCGATCCATGTCGCGTCGTACGCGAACGGCGCATACGCGAGCATGTCGACACCGTACTTCTGCCGGAATTTCGTTTCGAACGTCTTGCCCTTCGCGAGACGCGACAGCGGCTGCCCGTATTCCCACACGGCCGCGCCTTCCGCCGCGTTGCCGGCCAGCTTGATGAAGTTCGCGTTCATCACGCCGCCGCCCGCGAGGAACTGCGCGCGAATGCCGAGCTGGCGCATGCGTTTCACGAGCATCGCGGCCTGCGCGTCGAGGCCGCCGAAGAACACGAGATCGGCGTTGGTGCTCTTGATCTTCGTGAGCTGCGCGCTGAAATCCACCGCCTTGTCGTTCGTGAATTCTCGCGCGACGATCGTGCCGCCGTTCGCCTTCACGGCCTTCTCGAATTCGTCGGCTTCGCCCTGGCCGAACGCGGTGCGGTCGTCGATGATCGCGATGCGCTTCGCCTTGGTCACGCTCGCCGCATAGGCGCCTGCATTGCCGGCGTTCTGCGTATCGGTCGCGATCACGCGATACACGGTGCCGAGCCCGGCGCGCGTGATGTCGGGATTGGTCGCCGACGGCGTGATCATCGGAATGCCGGCCTTCGCGTAGATCTTCGACGCGGGCAGCGTCGTGCCCGAATTGAAGTGACCGATCACGACGGCCACCTGCGCGTCGGCGAGTTGCTGCGCGGCCTGCACGCCGGTGCGCGGATCGCTCTGGTCGTCCTGCGACGCGACGACGAACTTCACGGGCTTGCCGCCCACCGTCGGATGCGCGGCATTCGCTTCGTCGACGGCCATGCGCACGCCGTTCTCGATGTCCTTGCCGTAAGCGGCGCCGCCTCCCGTCAGCGGGCCGGCGACGCCGACCTTGACGACCGTCTCCTGCGCGTGGGCCGCGCCCGTCTGGAGCGCGAGAATCGCGGCGGTCAATGCGACGCCGGAAAGCGAACGAATGCGGAACGTCATGACAATCCTTGTTCTGGGGGCCGGGATGCAACGCGCGACCACCGCGCGTCGGCGCCCTCTCGCGTGCCGGTCGTCTCGTCCGCTGCCGGGGCGTCGTGCAACGCACCTGGCCGGTCGATCGCCGCAGCTCCGTCTCCGAAGAGCCTTTCATCGCGAAAGAGGTGAATGGATTGTGGGCAGCCAATACCCGTGCAGCAAACGAAATATCGGAACTATGTTGTGAGGATTTGTCATCAAGTTCCGCATGCGCGGCCGGCCCGCGGCCCGCGCAACCGTGAACCGCGGGCAGGCAGTTTTCATGGGAAGCGGCGCCGGCGCCGGTCCATCAAGGCCGGTCGTGGTCATGCCGGCAGCGCATCATCGTTGCGATGACGGCCCGGCCGCCCCCCGCGACGCCCGCGGCGCCGCGTCATCGGTCAGTGCCGATCGGCGTCCGTCTGCTTGCGCGCCGCATCCGCCGCCTCGCCGGCCTGCTCCTGAAGCTTGCCGGCCTGCTGTTCGGCGACGCCTTCCAGTTCCGTCTTGCGGTCGCCCGTGACCTTGCCGAGCGCTTCCTTGACCGAACCCTTGACCTGTTTCAGCTTGCCTTCGATCCGATTCCTGTCCATGGTCGTCTCCTGCGATGGTTGGGGAGAACCGGCGGCGTGACGGCCAGCGCCGCACCGCCGAGTGGACAGGATCGCAAGCGGGCGCCGCGCGCGGCAGATGCGGATGCACCAGCGCGCATGGTGCATTCGTACCGACGGCGTCAGTCCTTGCCGTTCTCGCCCGCCTTCGCGCCGCGCGTGCCGTTCGCATCGGCCGCGCCGACGATCCCGCGTTCGCGCGCCCACACGATCGCCTCGGCGCGACTGTGCACGTCGAGCTTCGCGTAGATCGTCGCGACGTGATTGCGCACGGTGTTCGGCGCGAGCCCGAGGCGGCCGGCGATTTCCTTGTCGGCGAGACCGTGGCACAGCAGGTCGAACACGTCGCGCTCGCGCGCGGTCAGGTCCGACAGTTGCGCGCCCGCATCCGGCGCGTTCGCGCGCCGCACGTTCGCCAGCTTCTCGATCAGCGTGCGACTGAACCATGACGCATCCTGCATCGCCGTTTCGATCGCGTACACGAGTTCCATCTCCGTGCGCTTGCGATCGCTGATGTCGAGCAGCGCGACGAGCAGGCAGTCGCGCCCGTGTATCGCGACGGGGTCGGCCGACACGACGCAATCGCGCACGTCACCGTCGCGCGTGCGAATCTGCACGTCGGCGTTGCGCACGTTGCCGTCGCGCGCCAGCCGGCCTTCGATGCGCTGCCACGCGCCGCGTTCGGCCCACAACCCGATTTCCTCCGCTGATTTGCCGAGCAGGTCGTCCTGCGCATGGCCCGTCATCGCGGCGAACGCGTCGTTCACGTCGAGCAATTCGAAGCGGTCGGCCGTGACGATCGCGGTGGCGACCGGCGCCATCCGGAACGCCGTCGCGAAGCGTTCCTCGCTCTGCCGCAGCGCGCGCTCGGCCTGCTTGCGCGGCTCGAGATCCATGAACGTAAACAGCATGCATGCCTCGTCGTTCATGTCGATCGGCTGCCCGGCGACGACCACGGCCTTCGTGCTGCCGTCCGCGAGTTTCAGCACGGCCTCCATCTGCGGGATCGTCGCGCCTTCGCCGAGCCGCTCGATCGCGAGTTCGCGCCGTTCGGCCTGTTCGAGCACGTCGACCTCGTACACCGAGCGGCCGAGCACGTCGTCGCGCGCGTGGCCGGTCATGTCCAGAAAACCCTGGTTGACCTTCACGTAGCGCAGGTCGTCGAGCCGGCAGATCACGGCCGGCGCCGGGTTCGCGTTGAAGGTGCGCTCGAAGCGCTCCTCGGCGCTCGCCCATTCGGTCGCGTCGTGCAGCACCAGCGCGAGGCAGTCGGGTTCGCCGGCCGCGTTCGTCAGCACGAGGCTGCGGATGCGGTGGACCCAGCTCACGGTTTCGTCGGCGGCCGATTCCACTTCGACCGTCACGTCGCTGAACTCCTCGCCCGCGATCACGCGATCCATCGGATAGTGGCCGTCGCGCACCGGATGGTTGTTCCGGTAGCGCAGCCGGAAGCGCTCGCGGTAATCGGTGACGGTCTCGCCGAGCGCCTTCAGCTCGGTCACGCCGTGCATCGCGAGCGCGGCCTCGTTCGCCCAGACGATCCGCTGGTCGGGCTCGACCAGGATCACGCCCTCGGTGAGCCCCGCGATGATCTGGTGCAGCTGGCGCCGGTCGGTATGCGACTTCAGCGCCTGTTCGTTTACCTGTTCGTTCATCGAATGGTTGTCCATGTCGTCAGCATGACCGCCGGCCCGGTTGCAGCTTCGTCGGCACGCGCCGGCCGGCGCGTGTGGCGATGATCGCGCGCCGCATCCGTGCGCGACAGGCGCGGATGCACTAACCGCCATAGTACATTCGCATCGCGTGCCGCCACCGTGCGGCATCCCGCCGATCCCCGAAGCATTCTCCGCGCCTGCTTTGCGCGCGCCGCAACCCGCGGGCGCACCCCCTTCCCGTCACGACGCCCCCCGTGCAAACGCACTAGCCGATCAGGTGAATTTGCGCGATGCCCGTGCACGTTCGACCCGGTACGCTGGTTCTGCATCGGCGCTCATGCGCTGCCATCCGAACCGCAGAGGAGAAGCACGATGAAGCTGCATCAGACACCCGATCCGACGCGGCCTGAACCGCCTCCGGACAACCCGCCCGAACCGCCGCCCGGCACCGATCCGCCGGTTCCGCTGCCGCCCGACGTGCCGCGCCCGGACATGCCGCCGCGCGAGCCCGGCTACGACACGCCGATCGCCGGGTAATGAAGTAACGCGGTAGTAACGCGCGGCACGATCCGTGCTCCACGATCGGTCCACTCACCCCATCAATCGAAGGAGAACATCAATGAACAAAATCTCGCCCCTTTCGACACTGCTCGCCGTCAGCGCGGCTTTCCTGCTCGGCGCCGCGCCGCTCACGAACGCGGTTGCGCAGGACGCATCCACCGACAACGGCGTGAAGACCGAATCGAACCAGCCCGTCACCGACACATGGATCACGACCAAGGTGAAGGGCCAGCTGGCCGCCACCGACGGCCTGAAGAGCGTCGACATCAGCGTGAAGACCGTCGACGGCGTCGTCACGCTGACGGGCGTGCTGCCGACGAAGATCGCCGTGAAGAAGGCGATCGCCGTGTCGCGCGCGGTCAAGGGCGTGAAGCACGTCGACGCATCCGGCCTGAAGGCGAAGGCCTGACCTCCCGGCGCGGCACGCCGCCGCGCTTTTTATCCCTGCACGACAAGGAGCACATGATGAACGAGGACAAGATCAAGGGCCAGTGGAAGCAGCTCACCGGCAAGCTGAAGGCCAAGTGGGGCAAGCTGACCGACGACGATCTGGCCGTCGCGGACGGCAATCGCGAGTATCTCGCCGGGAAGATCCAGGAACGGTACGGGATCGCCCGCGACGCGGCCGAGCAGCAGCTGAAGG
>JABLTH010046624.1_pt1 | contig 37121 bp, 30 predicted proteins | sample 7875711 | NCBI WGS metagenome assembly JABLTH01 (sample SAMN14941262, study PRJNA633318) | bioreactor metagenome | isolation source: bioreactor | place: China | collected 2019-03-05 | reverse complement strand
GGGCATCCGTGCGGTGCTGAACGACTGGCTCGGCAACGTGTATGTCGCCGACGACGTCGCACAGGCGCTCGCGACGCGCACGCAGCTGCCGGCAGGCGGCGCGTTCGTCGTCAAGGCCGGCCATGTCGTCACGCGCGTCGGCGTGCAGCTCTATGCCGCCGATTCGGAGCAGGCCGGGATGCTGGCCCGCCAGCAGGAAATCGAAAACCTGACGCGCCAGGTGCGTGCGCAGGCGCTGCTCGCCGACGAGGCGCGCACGGCAGCCGTGCGCGCGGAAGCCGCGCACACGCAGGCCACGCAGGCGCTCGGCGACGTGCGCGCACAGGCCGAGCGTGCGACGCAACGCGTGCACGCGCTGCAGATGGACGTGCTGAAGCTCGCGCAGGCGCACGAACGTTACACGCAGCGCAGCACGCAGATCCGCGAGGAACTCGAGGAAATCGGCGCACAGATCGAAGAGCAGCGCGCGATGCGCGCGGAATCGGAAGCGAATTTCGAGCGTTTCGACGGCGAACTCGCGGAGCTGCAGGCGCGCTTCGAGGACAACCAGCTCGCGTTCGAAGCACTCGACGAATCGCTGACGCAGGCGCGTCAGGAGGCGCGCGACCTGGAGCGCGGCGCGAACGACGCGCGCTTCGCCGCACGCAACGCGGTCACGCGGATCGACGAACTCAAGCGCAGCATCCAGGTTGCGCACGAGCAGAGCGAACGTGTTGCCGGATCGCTGGAAGACGCACGCGCCGAACTCGAGACGATCAACGAGCAGACCGCGCACACGGGCCTGCAGGACGCGCTCGAAGTGCGTGCGGTGAAGGAAGAGGCGCTGCAGGCCGCGCGGATCGAACTCGACGACCTGACCGCGAAGCTGCGCGCGTCGGACGAGCAGCGGCTCGTCGCCGAGCGCTCGCTGCAGCCGCTGCGCGACCGCATCACCGAATTGCAGTTGAAGGAGCAGGCCGCGCGCCTGGCGGTCGAGCAGTTCGCCGAGCAACTGACCGCGGCCGAGGTCGACGAGGAAGCGCTGCGCGAGAAGCTCACGCCGGATCTGAAGCCGTCGTACCTGCAAGGCGAGGTCACGCGCCTGAACAACGCGATCAATGCGCTCGGCCCGGTGAACATGGCCGCGCTCGACGAGCTGAAGGCCGCGAGCGAGCGCAAGGTGTTCCTCGATGCGCAGTCGGCCGACCTGATCGACGCGATCACGACGCTCGAGGACGCGATCCACAAGATCGACCAGGAAACCCGCACGCTGCTGCAAGGCACTTTCGACGAGGTCAACCGTCACTTCAGCGACCTGTTCCCGCGCCTGTTCGGCGGCGGCCAGGCGAAGCTGATCATGACGGGCGACGAGATCCTCGATGCCGGCGTGCAGGTGATGGCGCAGCCGCCGGGCAAGAAGAACGCGACGATTCACCTGCTGTCGGGCGGCGAGAAGGCGCTGACCGCGACCGCACTGGTGTTCGCGATGTTCCAGCTCAATCCGGCGCCGTTCTGTCTGCTCGACGAGGTCGACGCGCCGCTCGACGACGCGAACACCGAGCGTTTCGCGAATCTTGTGCGCGCGATGTCCGACAAGACGCAGTTCCTGTTCATCTCGCACAACAAGATCGCGATGGAGATGGCGCAGCAGCTGATCGGCGTGACGATGCAGGAGCAGGGCGTGTCGCGGATCGTCGCGGTGGACATGGAAACCGCCGCGGGTTTTGCCCAGAATTGACGTTTGACGAAACCGGACCGCGTTCGCGCGGCGCATGGGCGCCCGTTCGCGGTTCCGACGAACAAGAATTGCTGATGGAGCGTGCATGGACGAGTTGACACTCGGTTTGATCGGCGCGGGCGCCGCCGTGGTGGGCGGCGTCGTGGTCTACAACGCATGGCAGGGCGCGAAGGTGCGGCGCAGGATGCCGCGCCCGATGCCGGAGGAAGCGGCCGAGGCGATGAACCGCCCCGAGCGCGACGAAGAGTTGCCGTTCATCGAGCCGGTGCGTCAGCCGGTGCGGCGCGAGCCTGCTGTGCCGGCTGCGACTGCTGCTGCGGCCGCCACGTCGGCGGAAGTCGCGCGCGTCGAGCCGACCTTCGGCGGTGCGGCGCCTGCCGACATGCCGGCCGACCTGCAGGCCGAGGCGACCGGTGTCGAGCCATCGGCAGAGCCGGCCGAGTCGGTCGACGCGGTTGCCGGAGAAGACACCATGCCGGCCGCCGCGCACGACACGCACGCTGAAGCGGCCGAGCCGGTCGAACCCGTGCTGCCGGCTGCGACGACGATCTCGTCGGCACCGCCGGCGATCGTCGACCGCCGGATCGACTGCATCGTGCCGATCCGGCTCAACGGTTTGCTGCCGGGCGACAAGATTCTGCCGGCCGCGCAGCGGCTGCGCCGCGCGGGCAGCAAGCCCGTGCATATCGAAGGCAAGCCCGAAGGCGGCCAGTGGGAGCTGCTGCAGAACGGCGTGCGCTACGAGGAACTGCGCGCGGCCGCGCAGCTCGCAAACCGCAGCGGCGCGCTGAACGAGCTCGAGTTCTCCGAATTCGTGACGGGTGTCCAGCAGTTCGCCGACGCGATTGACGGCGCGCCGGAATTCCCGGACATGATGGAAACGGTCGCGATGGCGCGCGAGCTCGACGCGTTTGCCGCGCAGTGCGACGCGCAACTGTCGATCAACGTGATGTCGGACGGCGCGCCGTGGTCGGCGAACTACGTGCAGGCGGTCGCGTCGCAGGACGGGCTGCTGCTGTCGCGCGACGGCACGCGTTTCGTGAAGCTCGACGCGAAGCAGAACCCGGTGTTCATGCTGCAGTTCGGCGACACGAACTTCCTGCGTGACGACCTCACGTACAAGGGCGGCAACATGATCACGCTGGTGCTCGACGTGCCGGTCGCCGAAGAGGACATCCTGCCGTTCCGGCTGATGTGCGACTACGCGAAGTCGCTGTCCGAACGGATCGGTGCGCGCGTCGTCGACGATTCGCGCCGGCCGCTGCCGGAATCGACGCTCGTCGCGATCGACCAGCAACTGATGAAGCTGTACGCGAAGCTCGAGGAAGCCGGCATTCCGGCCGGTTCGCCGGTCACGCGCCGCCTCTTTAGCCAGTAACGCGAACGCACGGGCGGCGGGCTTCGGCGCCGCCGTTCGTCGCCGCGGCGCACACCTCGCTGTTTGCGCTGCAGCACGCGCATCGGGCGCGTTTTGCGCGCCCCGCCACGGCGGCAAACTGAGATAATCGGGCATCCGATTTTCTCAGAACGAATCTGCCGCCAGCATGGCCCGAACCCAAGCCGAACCGCCAGCCAGCCAGCCCGACGCGCGCGCCGCGTGGCTGCGCGACCAACTCGAGCGGGCGAACTACGCCTACTACGTGCTCGATCAGCCGGATCTGCCCGACGCCGAGTACGACCGACTGTTTCGCGAACTGCAGCAGCTCGAAACCGATCATCCCGAACTCGTGACGCCCGATTCGCCGACGCAGCGCGTAGGCGGCGAGGCGGCCGGCGGCTTCACGCCGGTCGTTCACGACGCGCCGATGCTGTCGCTGAACAACGGTTTTACCGACGAGGACATCGTCGCGTTCGACAAGCGCGTCGCCGACGCGCTCGACAAGGCGACCGATCTCGCCGGTTCGGTGACGGAGCCGGTCGACTACGCGTGCGAACTGAAGTTCGACGGTCTCGCGATCTCGCTGCGTTACGAGCAGGGCGTATTCGTGCAGGCGTCGACGCGCGGCGACGGCACGACCGGCGAGGACGTGACCGAGAACGTGCGCACGATCCGCTCGATTCCGCTGAAGCTGAAGGGCAAGAACGTGCCGGCCGTACTCGACGTGCGCGGCGAGGTGCTGATGTTCAAGCGCGATTTCGCACGCCTGAACGAACGCCAGCGCGCGGCCGAGCAGCGCGAATTCGCGAACCCGCGCAACGCGGCGGCCGGCAGCCTGCGCCAGCTCGACTCGAAGATCACCGCGCAGCGTCCGCTGTCGTTTTTCGCGTACGGGATCGGCGTGCTCGACGGGATGCCGATGCCCGATACGCACAGCGCGCTGCTCGACTGGTACGAGTCGCTCGGCCTGCCCGTGAACCGCGAGCGCGCGGTCGTGCAGGGCGCCCAGGGTTTGCTCGACTTCTTCCGCAAGATCGGCGAGAAGCGCGAGTCGCTGCCCTACGACATCGACGGTGTCGTCTACAAGGTCAACCGGCGTGACGAGCAGGAGCGCCTCGGCTTCGTGTCGCGTGCGCCGCGCTTTGCGCTCGCTCACAAGTTCCCCGCGCAGGAAGCGCTGACGAAGCTCGTCGCGATCGACGTGCAGGTCGGGCGCACCGGTGCGATCACACCGGTCGCGCGCCTCGAGCCGGTGTTCGTCGGCGGTGCGACGGTGACCAACGCGACGCTGCACAACGAGGACGAGGTGCGCCGCAAGGACATCCGGATCGGCGATACCGTGATCGTGCGCCGCGCCGGCGACGTGATCCCCGAAGTGGTCGGTGCGCTGCTCGACCGGCGTCCGGCCGATGCGGCCGAATTCGTGATGCCGACCGAATGCCCGGTGTGCGGCTCGAAGATCGAGCGCCTGCCGGACGAGGCGATCGCGCGCTGCACGGGCGGCCTGTTCTGCCCGGCGCAACGCAAGCAGGCGCTGTGGCACTTCGCGCAGCGCCGCGCGCTCGACATCGACGGTCTCGGCGAGAAGATCATCGACCAGCTCGTCGAACTGAATCTCGTGCGTACGCCGGCCGACCTGTTCAATCTCGGCTTTGCGACGCTCGCCGAGCTCGACCGCTTCGCCGAGAAGTCCGCACAGAACCTGCTCGACTCGCTCGAGAAGGCGAAGCACACGACGCTCGCGCGCTTCATTTACGGGCTCGGTATCCGTCACGTGGGCGAATCGACCGCGAAGGATCTCGCGAAGCATTTCGGCTCGCTCACGCCGATCATGGACGCGTCGATCGAAGAGCTGCTCGAAGTCAACGACGTCGGGCCGATCGTCGCCGAGTCGCTCCACCAGTTTTTCGCGGAAGAGCACAACCGGACCGTGATCGAGCAATTGCGCGCGCCGGGCAAGGTGACGTGGCCGGAAGGGCCGCCCGCGCCGAAGGCGCCGCAGGGCGTGCTGGCCGGCAAGACCGTCGTGCTGACGGGCACGCTGCCGACGCTCACGCGCGATGCCGCGAAGGAAATGCTCGAAGCGGCGGGCGCGAAAGTGGCCGGTTCGGTATCGAAGAAGACGGATTACGTGGTCGCGGGCGCCGAAGCCGGCAGCAAGCTCGCGAAGGCCGAGGAACTCGGCATCCCAGTGCTGGACGAAGACGGCCTGCACCAACTCCTGGAGGGCAATACGCCATGATTCGCGAGATCCTGAAGATGGGCGATCCGCGCCTGCTCGAAGTCGCCAAGCCGGTCGAGCGGTTCGATACACCCGAGCTGCACGAGATCGTCGCGGACATGTTCGAGACGATGCACCATGCGAACGGCGCCGGCCTGGCCGCGCCGCAGATCGGCGTCGGGCTGCAGATCATCATCTTCGGCTTCGGCAACAACAACCGCTACCCGGAAGCGCCGCCGGTGCCCGAGACCGTGCTGATCAACCCGAAGGTCGAGTACCTGCCGCCGGACATGGAAGAGGGCTGGGAAGGCTGCCTGTCGGTGCCGGGCATGCGCGGCGTCGTCAGCCGCTACGCGAAGGTGCGCTACAGCGGCTTCGACCAGTTCGGCGAGAAGATCGATCGTGTCGCCGACGGTTTTCACGCACGCGTCGTCCAGCACGAATACGACCACCTGATCGGCAAGCTGTATCCGATGCGGATCACCGATTTCACGCGCTTCGGCTTCACGGAAGTGCTGTTCCCGGGGCTCGATCCGGCTTCCGACGACTGATCCCTCTGCTTTCACGGTTTCTCGCAGACAAGAAAAAGCCCGCTTGCGCGGGCTTTTTCATTGCATGGTCACGGGTGGCGCGCCGGCGGTCAGAACGTCTCGTCGGCCGACAGATAGCGCCATTGCCCCTGCGGCAGTGCGCCGAGCATTACGCGGCCCATCCGGACGCGTTTCAGGCCGATCACGTCGAGGCCCACCAGTTCGCACATGCGGCGGATCTGGCGCTTCTTGCCTTCGCGCAGCACGAAGCGCAACTGCTCGCCGTTCTGCCAGCTCACCATCGCGGGCTTCAGCGCGACGCCGTCGAGCTCGAGGCCGTGGCGCAGCTTCGCGAGCGATTCCGCCGGGAAGTGCTGGTCGATGTCGATCAGCCGTTCGCCGAAGCGCACGCGCACCAGGTACTCCTTGTCGATATCCGACTGTTCGCCGATCAGCTGCTTCGCGATCACGCCGTTCTGCGTCAGCACGAGCAGGCCGGTCGAATCGATGTCCAGGCGGCCGGCCGGTGCGAGCGCGTGCAGGTGCTGCGGCGAGAAGCGTACCGGCGAATGGTCGCCGCTCCAGCGGTTCGCGCGCGTGATCAGCACGGCTGCGGGCTCGTAGCCGTCTTCCGCCTGGCCCGACACATAGCCGACGGGCTTGTGCAGCAGGATCGTCACTTGCGCGGCCTGCGCGGCGCTCGCGCGCTCGTCGATCTCGATCTTCTGGTCGGCGCGGACCTTGGTGCCGAGCGTGTCGATGCGTTCGCCGTCGACGAGTACCCAACCCTTTTCGATCCATTCGTCGGCTTCGCGGCGCGAGCACATGCCGAGCTCGGACATCCGCTTCGACAGGCGCATCAGGCCCGTTTCGTCGCCGTAGTCGACGTCGGCCGCCGCGCGCTTGACCGGTTGCGCGGTCTTGACCGCACCGAACGAGCGGCGTTCGCCGTCGCGTGCGGGGCGAGCCGGGCGGTCGCCGAAGCTGCGCTTTGCGCCTTCGGCGGGCGCCTTGTCGCGATAGGACGGGCGTTTGCCGTCGTCGGCACCTGCGCGGCGCGGACGGGCATCGTCATCACGACGCGGCGGACGATCGGACGACGTGCGGCGGTCGCCGAAGCTGCGCTTTGCGCCTTCGCCGGATGCCTTGTCGCGATAGGACGGGCGTTTGTCGTCGTCGCCACCCGCGCGACGCGGACGTGCGTCGTCATCACGACGCGGCGGACGGTCGGACGACGGGCGGCGGTCGCCGAAGCTGCGCTTTGCGCCTTCACCGGCTGCCTTGTCGCGATAGGACGAGCGTTTGTCGTCGTCGCCACCTGCGCGGCGCGGACGGGCATCTTCATCACGGCGCGGCGGTCGATCGGACGACGTGCGACGGTCGCCGAAGCTGCGCTTCGCGCCTTCGCCGGATGCATTGTCGCGGTACGGCGCGCGCGCGCCGCCTTCACCACCCGCGCGACGCGGACGGGCGTCGTCATCGCGGCGCGGCGGACGATCGGACGACGTGCGACGGTCGCCGAAGCTGCGCTTCGCGCCTTCGCCGGATGCATTGTCACGGTACGGCGCGCGTGCGCCGCCTTCACCACCCGCGCGACGCGGACGTGCGTCGTCATCACGGCGCGGCGGACGATCGGACGACGTGCGTCGATCGCCGAAGCTACGCTTCGCCCCTTCGCCGGCCGCGTTGTCGCGATAAGGCGCGCGCGTGCCGCGTTCGGCACCGCCGTCACGCGGCGCACGCTTGGCCGGTGCGCGATCCGCGCCCGGGCGCTCGGCGCCTGCCGCGCCGCGCGGCTTGAACGAGCGTTCGCCGGCGGCGGCCGGGGACGCCTTCTTCGGGCGGGCCGGCTTGTCCCCTGCGGGCGGCGCAGCGGGACGCACCGCCTTGCGGGCGACGAGGCTGCCGGAGCGGACAGGGGCGCGGGTCGGCGACGCCGGCTTCGGATTCTTGACGGTTAGTTTGGTGCGCATAAACGCTGGAATTCATTCAGACTGCGATCGCACGCAGCAACTCGGTTTCAAGCTGGATCTGCAGGCGGTTGTCGGACAGGCCGGCACCCGCGAGCAGGAAGATGTCCTCGACGCGTTCGCCGAGCGTATTGATCCGCGCCGCATGGACGCCGATCCGATGCTCGGCGAGTACGCGCGCGATCGAATAGAGAAGGCCCGGCCGGTCGTTGGCCGACACGGACAGGATGTAGTACTGGCCGCGCTCGTCGGCCCGCAGGTCGACGCGCGGCGTGATCGGAAACGTCCGGGACAGCCTCGACAGGCGGCCCTTGGACGGCTCCGGCAGCGATGCGGTTTCGGTGAGCCGCGACGCGAGCTGTTGTTCGACGAGATTCGCGATGTCGCGGTAGCGCACGTCGCGTTCGGTCTGCGTGACGATGAAGTTGTCGAGCGCGTAGCCGTGCCGCGTCGTGCTGACGCGCGCGTCGAGCACCGACAGCCCGTTGCGGTCGAAATACGCGCAGATGCCCGCGAACAGGTCGGGGCGATCCTTCACGTACACGAGCACCTGCAGCGCATCGCCGATCGGCGACGGCCGCGCGCGGACGATCGCGGTTTCGGCGTTCACGTGCCGGTACAGCACGCGTGTCTGCCACGCGATGTCGGCTGCGTCGTGACGCAGGAAGAAGCCGACGTCGAGCTGGTCCCACAGTGCGCGATGGGCGTCGTCGGGCACGGTCTCGAGGCGCAGCAGCGCGAGCGCCTGCTCCTGCCGCGACTTCAGCTCCGAATGCGCGTCGGGGTTGGCCCCGCCGAGCACCGCGAGCGTGATGCGGTACAGGTCCTCGAGCAGCTTGCCTTTCCACGTGTTCCACACCTTCGGGCTCGTGCCGCGGATATCGGCGACGGTCAGCAGGTACAGCGCGGTGAGGTAGCGTTCGTTGCCGACGACTTCCGCACAGCGCTTGATGACCTCCGGGTCGCTCGTGTCCTGCTTCTGCGCGACCTGGCTCATCGTCAGGTGATGCTGGACGAGCCACACGATCAACGACGCGTCGTCGCCGGCGATGCCGTGCTCGCGGCAGAAGCGCCGCGCATCGGCCATCCCGAGCGTCGAGTGATCGCCGCCGCGGCCTTTCGCGATGTCGTGGAACAGCGCGGCGACATACAGCACCCACGGACGCTCGAAGTTGCCGATCAACTGGCTGCAGAACGGATATTCGTGCGCGTGCTCGGCCACCGCGAAGCGGCGGATGTTGCGCAACACCATCAGGATGTGCTGGTCGACCGTGTACACGTGGTAGAGGTCGTGCTGCATCTGGCCGACGATGCGGCGGAAGTTCAGCAGATAGCGGCCGAGCACGCTCGTCTGGTTCATCAGCCGGAACGCGTGCGTGATCCCTTCGGGCTGCTGCAGGATCCGCATGAACGTGTCGCGGTTCTGCGGATCGCGGCGCCACGCGTTGTTCATGATCTCGCGCGAGTTGTACAGCGCGCGCAGCGTGCGGGCGGACAGGCCCTTCACGCCGCGGGTCGTCTCGTACAGCAGGAACGCTTCGAGGATCGCGTCGGGATGGCGCTCGAACACGCCGTCGTCGACGATCTCGAGCATCCCCTGTTTCTCGACGAAGCGGTCGGGCGACAGCACGCGCGTGATGCCGCTCGTCGCGGGAAAGAGCTGCGCCTCGATGTTCTGGATCAGGATCGTCGCGAGCTGCGTGACGGCTTTCGCGGCCCAGTAATAGCGGCGCATCAGCTGCTCGCTCGCGCGCTTGGTCTGCGTCGGCTGGTAGCCGAAGCTCTCGGCCGCCTGCGTCTGCAGGTCGAACACGAGCATGTCCTGGCGGCGGCCGGCGATCACGTGTAGCCGCGCGCGCAGCGTCTTCAGGAAACCTTCGTTGCGGCGCAGCTCGCGCGCTTCGCGATCGGTGATGAGGCCGCGCGTGTCGAGTTCGCGCCAGCTGCTGCCGAAGCCCGCCGCGCGCGCGATCCACAGGATCGTCTGCAGGTCGCGCAGCCCGCCGGGGCTTTCCTTCACGTTCGGCTCGAGGCTGTACGGCGTGTCCTGGAACTTCGCGTGGCGCTGGCGCATCTCGAGCACCTTCGCGGTAAAGAACGCGCGGGCGTCGAGCGCCTCGTGGTAGCGCACCGTGAAGCGCTCGAACAGCGCGGTGCTGCCGACGATGCGCCGCGCTTCCAGCAGGGATGTTTGCACCGTGACGTCCTGCGACGCCTCCTCGATGCACTGCGCGACCGTGCGCACGCTGCTGCCGATCTCGAGGCCGAGATCCCACGCCATCCCGATGAAGCGCTCGATGCGCGCGTCGAGCGCCGCGTCATGCGCATCGGGCAGCAGCACGAGGATGTCGACGTCGGAATAGGGCGCGAGCTCGCCGCGCCCGTAGCCGCCGACGGCGACGAGTGCGAGCGTCGCGGGCAGTCCGCAATCGTCCCACACGCGCTTGAGCGCATCGTCGGTGAGTTTCGACAGCGCATGCATCAGGGACGCGACGTTCGTCGCGCGGCGAAAGCGCTCGAGCATCTCCGTCTTGGCGGCCTTGAATTCGGCGCGCCGCGACAGCGCGTCGGGCGAGGGGGCGGCGTGAGCGCTCATGGGCAGCCGGTCAGGTGCGGGTGGTGCGGGTAGGGCGGGCTGGCGCGACGGCGCTCAGACCGCGGCGGCCGGTTGCGCGAACACGGGGCGCGCCGGCGTGCCGGCCGACACGGTCAGCACCTCGTAGCCGGTTTCGGTGACGAGCACCGTGTGCTCCCACTGCGCCGACAGGCTGCGGTCGCGCGTCTTGACCGTCCACTGGTCGGGCATCGTGCGGATGTCGCGCTTGCCGGCGTTGATCATCGGCTCGATCGTGAAGATCATCCCGGCCTTCAGTTCGATGCCGGTGCCCGGGCGGCCGTAGTGGACGACCTGCGGATCCTCGTGGAACACCGTGCCGATGCCGTGGCCGCAGTATTCGCGCACGACGCTGTAGCCTTGCGCTTCCGCGTGCTTCTGGATCGCGTAGCCGATGTCGCCGAGGTGCGCGCCGGGCTTGACCTGGTCGATGCCGAGCCACATGCACTCGTAGGTGGTCTGCACGAGGCGCTTCGCGAGGATCGAGCCCTCGCCGACGATGAACATCCGGCTGGTGTCGCCGAAGTAGCCGTTCTTGATCACGGTGATGTCGATGTTCAGCGCGTCGCCGTTCTTGATCACCTTCTCGCCGGGAATGCCGTGGCAGATCACGTCGTTGACCGAAATGCAGGTGGCCTTCGGGTACGGCGGGTAGCCGGGCGGCTGGTAGTTCAGCGGTGCCGGGATCGTGCCCTGTTCGTTGAGCATGAACTCGTGGCAGAGGCGGTCGAGTTCGGCGGTCGTGATGCCGGCGACGACGTGCGGCGTGATGAAGTCGAGCACTTCGCTCGCGAGACGGCAGGCGACGCGCATCTCGGCGATATCGTGTTCGTTTTTGAGCGTAATAGCCATCGAGGTATGCCTGGAATGCGGTGAATTGACGGATTATCGCACCTTCTGGCAGGCGTCGCAGCCCCTGCCGGCGGTGCGGATGCGGGTTTTCGCGGATTGTCCGGCCGGCTGCCGCGCGGCAAGCGAAAGTGGTGAGCGACTTGAGAGCGGACAAATCGGCGTGCTATACTCTTTGGCTAAGTCGACATCCAAATGCCGTAGTGCCCCGTTGCGGGGCGGCATCGCGGTGAAAGGCTTACGGCACGGGCGTTTTGCACGTGCCGAATCGCAAGCCGGCGCAACCAGGGTGCCGGCCGCGCGGAAATCGTGCCTTTCGGGGCAGGTTCGTGCGGCGGTACGGCGGCCGGCTTAAGACCCAACCCTCGTGGAGAATTTACATGGCAGTTACGATGCGCCAAATGCTGGAAGCGGGTGTCCACTTCGGTCACCAGACGCGCTTCTGGAACCCGAAGATGGCTCCGTTCATTTTCGGTCACCGCAACAAGATTCACATCATCAACCTCGAAAAGACGCTGCCGATGTTCACGGACGCACAGAAGTACGTGCGCCAGCTGGCAGCGAACCGCGGCACGATCCTGGTCGTCGGCACGAAGCGTCAGTCGCGTGACACGATCGCCCAGGAAGCGCAGCGCGCAGGCATGCCGTACGTCAACGCACGCTGGCTTGGCGGCATGATGACCAACTTCAAGACGCTGAAGGTATCGATCAAGCGCCTGAAGGACATGGAAGCGGCAGTCGAGGCAGGCGAGCTCGAGAAGATGAGCAAGAAGGAAGCGCTGCTGTTCGAACGCGAAATCGCGAAGCTGCAGAAGTCGATCGGCGGCGTGAAGGACATGGGCGGCATTCCGGACGCAATCTTCGTCGTCGACGTCGGCTACCACAAGATTGCCGTCACGGAAGCGAACAAGCTGGGCGTACCGGTCATCGCCGTGGTCGATACGAACCACTCGCCGGAAGGTGTGGATTACGTGATCCCGGGTAACGACGACTCGAGCAAGGCAGTCGCGCTGTACGCCGAAGGCGTGGCCGACGCGATCCTCGAAGGCCGTGCGAACGCGGTCAACGAAGTGGTCCAGGCTGCACGCGGCGACGACGAGTACGTCGAGGAAAACGCGTAACTGGCCCCGAGCCGGCGCAAAAAGGGGGCTCTCAACAGGCCCCCTTTTTTTAAGCTTGTGCGCCGGACCTGATCGCGCCGAATCGGCGCGGGTCCGGAAACGATTTTCGGCCGTTCGCGTCCAAGCGGGCGGCGTTGTGAATACAGACTCAAGGAGCGAATGATGGCGGCAATTACCGCAAGCATGGTGGCAGAACTGCGCGCGAAGACCGACGCACCGATGATGGAGTGCAAGAAGGCGCTGACGGAAGCCGACGGCGATTTGGCCAAGGCTGAAGAGCTGCTGCGCGTCAAGCTCGGCAACAAGGCAAGCAAGGCGGCATCGCGCGTGACGGCAGAAGGCGTCGTCGCATCGTTCGTCGGCGGCAACGCAGGCGCGCTGGTCGAGCTGAACTGCGAAACCGACTTCGTCGCGAAGAACGACGACTTCCTCGCATTCTCGAAGACGGTTGCAGAACTCGTCGCGACGCAGAACCCGGCCGACGTGGCAGCGCTGTCGGCACTGCCGCTAGAAGGCTCGACGGTCGACGCAGTGCGTCTGGCCCTGATCGGCAAGATCGGCGAGAACGTGTCGATCCGCCGTTTCGTCCGTTTCGAAACCGCGAACAAGATCGCAACGTACCTGCACGGCGCGCGTATCGGCGTGATCGTCGAGTACACGGGCGCGGAAGAGCAGGTCGGCAAGGACGTCGCGATGCACATCGCGGCAATGAAGCCGGTCGCGCTGTCGTCGGCTGACGTGCCGGCGGAACTGATCGAGACGGAACGCCGCGTGGCCGAGCAGAAGGCTGCGGAATCGGGCAAGCCGGCCGAGATCGTCGCGAAGATGGTCGACGGCAGCGTCCAGAAGTACCTGAAGGAAGTGTCGCTGCTGAACCAGACGTTCGTGAAGAACGACAAGCAGACGATCGAGCAGATGCTGAAGGCAGCGAATGCGGCAGTGCAGAAGTTCGCGCTGTTCGTCGTCGGCGAAGGCATCGAGAAGCGCCAGGACGACTTCGCCGCCGAAGTGGCCGCGCAAGTCGCAGCAGCAAAGCAGCAGTAAGCCGTAAGCAGTCAGGCAGTATCCGCGGCGGGCGTCCGCTCCGCCGCGGTCGGCGCCGCCGCCGGCCGGCCGGGAAACCCGGTTCGACCGTCGGCGCTTGCCCGAATCAGTATTTCGCCCCTACAGTTCGTGGTTGTCATCCTCTCGTCGCTCGGAAGCCCCTATGTCCAATGCCTATAAACGCGTCCTCCTCAAACTCTCCGGCGAAGCGCTGATGGGCGACGATGCCTTCGGCATCAATCGCGCGACGATCGAACGGATGGTGGCCGATATCGCCGAAGTCGTGCGTCTCGGTACGCAGCTCGCGGTCGTGATCGGCGGCGGTAATATTTTCCGCGGTGTCGCGGGTGGCGCGGCCGGCATGGATCGCGCGACGGCGGACTACATGGGGATGCTCGCGACGATGATGAACGCGCTGGCGCTGCAGGACGCGATGCGCCACGCCGGCATCGAGGCGCGCGTGCAGTCCGCGCTGCGCATGGACCAGGTCGTCGAGCCGTACATCCGGCCCCGCGCGATTCGCCAGCTCGAGGAAGGCCGCGTCGTGATCTTCGCGGCCGGTACGGGCAACCCGTTCTTCACGACCGACACGGCCGCCGCGCTGCGCGGTTCGGAAGTGGGCGCCGAGGTCGTGCTGAAGGCGACCAAGGTCGATGGCGTATATTCTGCCGATCCGAAGAAGGATCCGTCGGCCACGCGCTATACGACGATCACGTTCGACGAGGCGATCAGCCGCAACCTGCAGGTGATGGACGCGACGGCCTTCGCGCTGTGCCGCGACCAGAAGCTGCCGATTCGCGTGTTTTCGATCAACAAGCCGGGCGCGCTCAAGCGCATCGTGCTGGGCGAGGACGAAGGTACGCTCGTCCACGTGTAAACTCCCGCGGATGCGGGCCATCGGCCGCGGCGCGCCGGACGCGCCGGGCAGGGCCCGCGTTCTTTGAAGGTTAGAAGGTTCGGAGGTTGAAATGAGTGTCGCTGATACCAAGAAGGGCGTCGAGCAAAAGATGCAGCGCTCGATCGAGGCGTTCAAGAACGATCTGGCAAAGATCCGTACGGGCCGTGCACACACCGGTCTGCTCGATCACGTGCAGGTCGACTACTACGGGTCGATGGTGCCGATCTCGCAGGTCGCTAACCTGACGCTCGTCGATGCGCGCACGATCGGCGTGCAGCCGTGGGAAAAGAACATGGTCGCGAAGGTCGAGAAGGCCATTCGCGAAGCCGACCTGGGGCTGAACCCGGCGACGGCCGGCGACCTGATCCGCGTGCCGATGCCCGCGCTGACGGAAGAGCGCCGCCGCGAACTGACCAAGGTCGTCAAGAGCGAAGGCGAAACGGCCAAGGTCGCGATCCGCAACCTGCGCCGCGACGCGAACGAAGCGCTCAAGAAGCTCGTGAAGGACAAGGAAATCTCGGAAGACGACGAGCGCCGTGCGAGCGACGACGTGCAGAAGCTGACCGACAAGCACGTCGCCGAAATCGACAAGCTCGTGCAGACCAAGGAAGCCGAGATCATGACGGTCTGACGACCGTCCTCGCGCGCCGCCTTCTTCCCGCAACTGTCTCAACGGCCATGACCTATACCAGCTCTACCGTTCGCGTGCCTGACGTCGGTGTCGTGCCGCGTCACATTGCGATCATCATGGACGGCAACGGCCGTTGGGCGACCGAACGCCGCTTGCCGCGCGTCGCGGGGCATACCCGCGGCGTCGATGCCGTGCGGGCGGTGGTCGAAGGCTGCGCGCGCGCCGGCGTCGAATACCTGACGCTGTTCGCGTTCAGTTCGGAAAACTGGCGCCGGCCGAACGACGAAGTGTCCTTCCTGATGCGGCTCTTCATCACCGCGCTCGAGCGCGAGGTCGGCAAGCTCCATGCGAACGGGATCCGCCTGCGTGTCGTCGGCGATCTCGACCGTTTCGAGCCGCGCATCCGCGAACTGATTCGCCGCGCCGAAACCAAGACGGCGCGCAACACCCGTCTTACGCTCACCATCGCGGCCAACTACGGCGGCCGGTGGGACATCCTGCAGGCGACGAAGAAGCTCGTCGAGCAGGCCGTGCGCGAAGGGCGCGAGGTCGAAGTGACCGAGGACGCGTTCGCGCCGCACCTGGCGATGGCCTATGCGCCGGAGCCCGATCTCTTCATCCGTACCGGTGGCGAGCAGCGCGTCAGCAACTTCCTGCTGTGGCAGCTCGCGTACGCCGAATTCTATTTCACCGACAAATACTGGCCGGATTTCGACGGCGCGGCACTGGCCGACGCCATGGCGTCGTATACGGAGCGCGAACGTCGTTTCGGCCGCACGAGCGCACAGCTCGAACCGCAATCGCAGAACGCCGACTCCCTTTCATGCTGAAAACCCGTGTGATCACGGCGATCGTGATGCTGGCGGTATTGCTGCCGGTGACGTTGTTCGCCCCGCTCACCGCGTTCGGCGCGCTGATCGGCGTCGTGCTCGTGTTCGCCGCGTGGGAATGGGCGCGCCTGCTCAAGCTCGGCGGCGCCGGCCCGGTCGTCTATGCCGTCGTCGCGGCGCTTGCGCTCGCAGCAACGGTGCCGCTCGGCGTCGATGCGGCTTCGTCCCGTCCCCTTTTCATGGCAGCCGGCGTGTTCTGGCTGCTGGTCGGCCCGTTCGCGCTGCGGCGCAAGCCAGAACTCGCGGGCGGCGTCTGGCGGCCGTTCCTGCTGGCGGCCGGCCTCGTGGTCTTTGCGGCCTGCTGGCATGCGCTCGTCGCTGCGCGCGCGCTGGGCGTGCCGTTCGTGCTGTCGCTGCTTCTGGTCGTCTGGCTGGCCGATATCGGCGCATACTTCGCGGGCAAGGCCTTCGGAAAGCGTAAACTGGCCGTCACGATCAGTCCCGGCAAGAGCTGGGAAGGCGCGATCGGGGGCTGGCTCGCCGTGATGGTCGTCGCCGGTGTCGCGATGGTCGTGCACGCGTTCGAGCCGACCCTGTTTTCCGCGTTCGCCGTGCGTTACGGGATGCCCGGCGCGTGGGCCGCACTGACGCTGCTGGTCGCGTACAGCGTGATCGGCGACCTGTTCGAGTCGCTGCTGAAGCGGCAGGCGGGCGTGAAGGATTCGAGCGGACTGCTGCCTGGCCATGGCGGCGTGCTCGACCGTGTCGACGCGCTGCTTCCGGTGCTGCCGCTCGCGATGCTGCTGCTTGGTTAAACCACTATTTCTGTTATGCAAAAACGTCTGACATTGCTCGGTTCCACGGGCTCGATCGGAGACAGCACGCTCGACGTGGTCGCGCGCCATCCCGAGCGCTTCTCGGTCTACGCGCTGACCGCACACCGCAACGGCGACAAGCTGGTCGAGCAATGCCTGCGCTTCGCGCCTGAAGTGGCGGTGGTCGGCGATGCCGCGACCGCCGCGCAGGTCGAAGCGAAGCTGCGTGCGGCGGGCAGCAAGACGACCGTGCTGCACGGGCCGCAGGCGCTCGTCGACGTGTCGAAGAGCGACGGCTGCGACACGGTGGTCGCGGCGATCGTCGGCGCGGCCGGCCTCGCGCCGAGCCTCGCGGCCGCGCGCGCCGGCAAGCGCATCCTGCTCGCGAACAAGGAATCGCTGGTGATGTCGGGCGCGATCTTCATGGACGCCGTGCGCGACCATGGCGCGATCCTGCTGCCGGTCGACAGCGAACACAACGCGATCTTCCAGTGCATGCCCCGCGACGAGAACGAGCACGGCGGGATCTCGAAGATCATCCTGACCGCGTCGGGCGGCCCGTTCCGCACGCGCGAGCCGGCCACGCTCGTCGACGTGACGCCGGACGAAGCGTGCAAGCATCCGAACTGGGTGATGGGCCGCAAGATCTCGGTCGACTCCGCGACGATGATGAACAAGGGTCTCGAGGTGATCGAGGCGCACTGGATCTTCGGGCTGCCGGGCGACCGGATCGACGTGCTGATCCATCCGCAGAGCGTGATCCATTCGCTCGTGTCGTACCGCGACGGCTCGGTGCTCGCCCAGCTCGGCAACCCCGACATGCGCACGCCGATCGCGCACGCACTCGCGTTCCCCGAGCGCGTCGATGCGGGCGTCGATCAGCTCGACCTCGCGCAGATCGCCCAGCTATCGTTCGAGAAGCCCGATTACGCGCGCTTCCCGTGCCTCGCGCTCGCGCTGAAGGCACTCGAGGAAGGCGGTATCGCGAGCGCCGCATTGAACGCGGCGAACGAAGTGGCGGTCGAAGCGTTTCTCGCGCGCCGCATCGGCTTCATGGCGATTGCGGCGACGGTCGACGCCGTGCTCAACACGCTGCCGAACCGCGCGCCCGACGGGCTCGACGACGTCCTGGCGGCGGATGCAGAGGCACGCCGCCTCGCCGCCGAGATCATTGCCAAAGCGCCTGCGCCACGCGTGGAGCGCACTGTCTGAATGGGGTGCTCATGAACGTGCTGGTCGAACTGATCGCGTTTGCGGTGGCGATCGGGGTGCTGGTCGTCGTGCATGAGTACGGACATTATCGCGTCGCGCGCTGGTGCGGCGTGAAGGTGCTGCGTTTCTCGATCGGCTTCGGCCAGCCCGTCGCGCGCTGGGTCAGCCGCCGGACGGGCACCGAGTGGACGCTGTCCGCGTTGCCGCTCGGCGGCTACGTGAAGATGCTCGACGAGCGCGATCCCGGCCCCGGCATCCCGCCCGAGGAGCTCGGCCAGGCGTTCAACCGGCAATCGGTCTACAAGCGCATCGCGATCGTCGCGGCCGGCCCGATTGCCAACTTCCTGTTGGCAATCTGCCTGTTTTCCGTCGTATTTGCCACCGGCGTGACCGAGCCGGCCGCGATCGTCGCGCCGCCGGCCGCCGGTACGGCGGCGGCGCGCGCGGGCTTCGACGGCGGAGAGGCGATCGTGTCGATCCGCAACGTGCGCACGGGCGACGCGCAAGGCGGCGAGTCCGAGCCGGTAAGGTCGTGGTCGGACCTGCGCTGGAAGCTGCTCGCGGCCGCGTTCGATCACCGCGAGATCGTGCTCGGCGCGCGCGACGGCAACACGACGTTCGATTTCCGCGTCGACCTGCGCAACGTTCCCGAAAGTCAGCTCGACGACGATTTCATGGCCCGTCTGGGTTTCGAGGCCGGCGGCGGCACGCTGTCGATCGCGACGGTGCAGCCCGGCAGCGCGGCGGAGCAGGCGGGCCTGAAGTCCGGCGACAAGCTGGTCGCGCTCGACGGCAAGCCGATCGGCGGCGCGACGCGCTTCATCGATTTCGTGAAACACCATGCGGGCAAGCCGCTCGAGCTGCAGATCGAGCGCGACGGCGCCGCGCAGACGGTGTCGATCGTGCCGCAGATGCAGCGCGACGATGAATCGGGGCAGCAGGTCGGCCGTATCGGTGCGGCGCTGTCGATGCACGCGCCGTCCGTCGACGTGCGTTACGGGCCGATCGAGAGCCTGCGGCTCGGCGCGCACCGCACGTGGGACATCTCCGTGTATTCGCTGCGGATGTTCGGGCGCATGATCACGGGCAACGCGTCGCTGAAGAACCTGTCCGGCCCCGTGACGATTGCCGACTACGCGGGCAAGAGTGCGCGGCTCGGTCCGTCGGCGTTCCTGTCGTTCCTCGCCCTTGTCAGCATTAGCCTTGGCGTCCTGAACTTGTTGCCGATTCCCGTTTTGGACGGGGGGCATCTGTTATATTATGCGGTTGAAGCCGCGACCGGGAAAGCCGTCTCGGAGCGCTGGCAGCTGATTCTGCAAAGAGCCGGGTTGATCTGCATCGTCGCGTTGTCGGCGATCGCGCTGTTCAACGATCTGGCTCGGTTAATCCATTTCTGAAGCGTCAGGCGGCCGCCGCAGGGCAGTCGCCCGATTTGATGCAGCTAAATATTGGGGATGCATGTTGTTCAAACCTCATCGTTTTGTACCTAAGACAGTTGCAGCGGCCGCGCTCGCCGCGCACGGCCTCGCGGCGCATGCAGCGGCACCGTTCGTGGTGCAAGACATCAAGATCGAGGGGCTGCAGCGCGTCGAAGCGGGTTCGGTGTTCGCCTACCTGCCGATCAAGCAGGGCGATACCTTCACGGACGACAAGGCATCCGAAGCAATCCGCGCGCTGTACGCGACGGGCTTTTTCAACGACGTACGCATCGCCACGCAGGGCAACGTCGTGATCGTGCAGGTGCAGGAGCGTCCGGCCATCGCGTCGATCGACTTCACCGGCACGAAGGAATTCGACAAGGACAACCTGACGAAGGCGCTGCGCGCGGTCGGCCTTGCCGACGGCCGTTATTACGACAAGGCGCTCGTCGACAAGGCGGAGCAGGAGCTCAAGCGCCAGTACCTCACGCGCGGTTTCTACGCGGCCGAGGTCAAGACGACGGTCACGCCGGTCGACGCGAACCGTGTGTCGATCCTGTTCGCGGTGGCCGAAGGCCCGAGCGCGAAGATCCGCCAGATCAACTTCATCGGCAACAAGGCATTCAGCACCAGCACGCTGCGCGACGAGATGCAGCTGTCCACGCCGAACTGGTTCTCCTGGTACACGAAGAACGACCTGTACTCGAAGGAAAAGTTGACGGGCGACCTCGAAGCGGTGCGCTCGTACTACCTGAACCGCGGTTATCTCGAGTTCAACATCGATTCGACCCAGGTGTCGATCTCGCCCGACAAGAAGGACATGTACCTGACGGTCACGCTGCACGAGGGCGAGCCGTACACGGTGTCGGGCATCAAGCTGTCGGGCAACCTGCTCGATCGCGAGGCCGAACTCAACAAGCTGATCAAGATCAAGCCGGGCGACCGCTTCTCGGCCGAAAAGCTGCAGCAGACCACCAAGTCGATCGTCGACAAGCTCGGTGAATACGGTTATGCATTCGCGACCGTCAACGCGCAGCCGGACATCGACCAGGCGAACCACAAGGTGAACCTGAACCTCGTCGTCGATCCGAGCCGCCGCGTGTACGTGCGCCGGATCAACGTCGTCGGCAACACGCGCACGCGCGACGAAGTCGTGCGCCGCGAAATGCGCCAGCTCGAAAGCTCGTGGTTCGATTCGAACCGCCTCGCGCTGTCGAAGGATCGCGTGAACCGTCTCGGCTACTTCACCAACGTCGACGTGACGACGGTGCCGGTCGACGGCACGAACGACCAGGTCGACGTGAACGTGAAGGTCGATGAAAAGCCGACCGGCGCGATCACGCTGGGCGCCGGCTTCTCGTCGACGGACAAGGTCGTGCTGTCGGCGGGCGTGTCGCAGGACAACGTGTTCGGCTCGGGTACCAGCCTGTCGGTGAACGTCAACACCGCGAAGAGCTACCGCACGCTGACCGTCACGCAGGTCGACCCGTATTTCACGGTCGACGGCATCAAGCGGATCACGGACGTCTACTACCGCACGTACCAGCCGCTCTACTATTCGACGAGCTCGAGCTTCCGGATCATCAGCGCGGGCGGCAACCTGAAGTTCGGCATTCCGTTCTCGGAAGTCGACACCGTCTACTTCGGCGCCGGCTTCGAGCAGAACCGTCTCGACGTCGATTCGAACACGCCGCAGAGCTACCAGGATTACGTGAACGAGTTCGGCCGTGTGTCGAACACCGTGCCGCTGACGGTCGCGTGGTCGCGCGACGCGCGTGACAGCGCGCTGATTCCGAGCCGCGGCTACTTCACGCAGGCGAACATGGAGTACGGCGTACCGGTCGGCAAGATCCAGTACTACAAGGCCGACCTGCAGGCCCAGTACTACTATTCGTTCTCGCGCGGCTTCATCCTGGGCCTGAACCTGCAAGGCGGCTACGGTAACGGTATCGGCAACCCGTACCCGATCTTCAAGAACTACTACGCGGGCGGTATCGGCTCCGTGCGTGGCTACGAGCCGAGCTCGCTGGGCCCGCGCGACACGAAGACGAACGACCCGATCGGCGGTTCGAAGATGCTCGTCGGCAACATCGAGCTGACGTTCCCGCTGCCGGGCACGGGCTACGACCGCACGCTGCGCGTGTTCACGTTCCTCGACGGCGGTAACGTGTGGGGCAACGCGCCGGGCGGCACGAGTACGGGCGCCAACGGCCTGCGTTACGGCTACGGTGTGGGTCTCGCGTGGATCTCGCCGATCGGCCCGCTGAAGCTGAGCCTCGGCTTCCCGCTGCAGAAGCATGAAGGCGACCAGTACCAGAAATTCCAGTTCCAGATCGGGACGGCGTTCTGACCGAACGCATGACAACAGCAACGAGAGGGTAATTTTGCTAACCGGTAAGTTTTCGAAACGAGTGATGTGCGCGCTGACCGTTGCGCTGGCCTTGGGCGCGGCAACGGTGCACGCACAGGACGTCGCCCGCATCGCGGCGGTCAATTCGGATCGGATCCTGCGCGAGTCGGCGCCCGCGAAGGCGGCGCAGACGAAGCTCGAAGCCGAGTTCGCGAAGCGTGACAAGGATCTGCAGGATCTGGCGGCACGCCTGAAGTCGATGTCCGATTCGCTGGACAAGAACGGCGCGTCGCTGTCGGCGGCCGACCGCGCGCAGAAGCAGCGCGATCTCGCCCAGCTCGATACCGACTTCCAGCGCAAGCAGCGCGAGTTCCGCGAAGACCTGAACCAGCGCCGCAACGAGGAACTGGCGGCCGTGCTCGAGAAGGCGAACAAGGTCATCAAGCAGATCGCCGAGCAGCAGAATTACGACCTGATCGTGCAGGAAGCCGTGTACGTCAGCCCGCGCATCGACATCACCGACAAGGTGCTCAAGGCGCTCGCGTCCGGCTCGACGAACTGAACGGAGCAGACGACGAATGGCATTGACGCTTGAGGAACTCGTAAAGCGGTTCGGCGGCGAGATCGCCGGCGACGCACAGTGCAAGGTGGGCGGGCTCGCACCGCTCGACCAGGCAGGCCCGCAGCAACTCGCGTTCCTCGCGAATCCGAAGTACCTGTCGCAGGTCGAGTCGACCCGCGCCGGCGCGGTGCTGATCGCGCCGAAGGATCTGGAAAAGCTGGGCGCGGCCGCGACGGGTCGCAATTTCATTGTCACGCCGAATCCGTACGCGTACTTCGCGCGTGTCGCGCAGATGTTCATCGATCTGGCCACGCCGCAGCGTGCCGCCGGCGTGCATCCGAGCGCGACGATCGATCCGGCCGCGCAGGTCGCCGCGAGCGCGGTGATCGGCCCGCACGTGACGGTCGAGGCCGGTGCGGTGATCGAGGACGGCGTGCAGCTCGACGCGAACGTCTTCATCGGCCGCGGCACGACGATCGGCGCGGGCTCGCACATCTATCCGAACGCGTCGGTGTACCACGGCTGCAAGGTCGGCCCGCGCGCGATCATCCATGCGGGCGCCGTGATCGGCTCCGACGGTTTCGGCTTCGCGCCGGATTTCGTCGGCGACGGCGACGCGCGCACCGGCAGCTGGGTCAAGATCCCGCAGGTCGGCGGCGTATCGATCGGCCCGGACGTCGAGATCGGCGCGAACACGACGATCGACCGCGGCGCGATGGCGGACACCGTCATCGACGAATGCGTGAAGATCGACAACCAGGTGCAGATCGCCCACAACTGCCGGATCGGCGCCTACACGGTGATCGCCGGCAAGGCGGGCATCGCGGGCAGCACGACGATCGGCCGCCATTGCATGATCGGCGGCGCGGCAGGGATCGCCGGCCACGTGACGCTCGGCGACTATGTCATCATCACCGCGAATTCGGGCGTATCGAAGTCGCTGCCGAAGGCCGGCATCTATACCAGCGCGTTCCCGGCCGTCGACCACGGCGAATGGAACAAGAGCGCCGCGCTCGTGCGCAACCTCGACAAGCTGCGCGAGCGCATCAAGGCGCTCGAAGCCGCGCTCGCCGCCCAGGGCGGCACGGGCGCCTGAGCGCATCATGCGAGACTTCGAACCGGGCACGGCCAGCGCAACCGGCCCGGTTTGCCAGACTGGGCCGCACGGCGGCCCGCTTAAGCCTTTGCATCACCACCGCGCAGCCTCTGCGTGAGACGAACCATCATGAGCACTGAAAAAATCAATCTCGACATCCACAAGATCCTCACGCTGCTGCCGCATCGCTACCCGATTCTGCTCGTCGATCGCGTGCTCGAACTCGAACCGCACAAGGGAATCAAAGCGCTGAAGAACGTGTCGATCAACGAGCCGTTCTTCCAGGGGCATTTCCCGAAGCGGCCGGTGATGCCGGGCGTGCTGATCCTCGAGGCGCTCGCGCAGGCCGCGGCGCTGCTGACCTTCTCGGAAGAGCAGCCGAAGGATCCGGAGAACACGCTGTACTACTTCGTCGGGATCGACGGCGCGCGCTTCAAGCGTCCGGTCGAACCGGGCGACCAACTGATTCTGAACGTGACGTTCGAACGCTACATCCGCGGCATCTGGAAGTTCAAGGCGGTGGCGGAAGTGGACGGCAAGGTGGCGGCGGAAGCCGAACTGATGTGCACGGTCAAGACGACCGACGTGGCGCCCTGAGCGACGCGGCACGCACAGGCAACGCAACGCGACACATCACATCGAGAGGCAACGGCGCATGACCAGGATTCATCCCACCGCGATTGTCGAACCGGGCGCGCAGATCGACGAATCGGTAGAGATCGGCCCGTACGCGATCGTCGGCCCGCACGTCACGATCGGCGCGCGCACGACGATCGGCTCGCACAGCGTGATCGAAGGCCATACGACGCTCGGCGAGGACAACCGCATCGGCCATTACGCGTCGGTCGGCGGCCGTCCGCAGGACATGAAGTACAAGGACGAGCCGACGAAGCTCGTGATCGGCAGCCGCAACACGATCCGCGAATTCACGACGATCCACACGGGCACCGTGCAGGACGGCGGCGTGACGACGCTCGGCGACGACAACTGGATCATGGCCTATGTGCACATCGGTCACGACTGCACCGTCGGCAGCCACGTGATCCTGTCGAGCAACGCGCAGATGGCCGGCCACGTCGAGATCGGCGACTGGGCGATCGTCGGCGGGATGTCGGGTGTCCACCAGTTCGTGCGCATCGGCGCGCACTCGATGCTCGGGGGCGCTTCGGCGCTCGTGCAGGACATTCCGCCGTTCGTGATCGCGGCGGGCAACAAGGCGGAGCCGCACGGCATCAACGTCGAAGGGCTGCGTCGGCGCGGCTTCTCGCCCGATGCGATCTCGGCGCTGCGCAGCGCTTACCGCCTGCTGTACAAGAACGGCCTGTCGTTCGAGGAAGCGAAGGTACAGCTGCGCGAGCTCGCGGAAGCGGGCGGCGACGGCGACGCGGCGGTCAAGGCGTTCGTCGAGTTCATCGACGCGTCGCAACGCGGCATCATCCGCTAAGCGATGCCGCTTCCGACCACTCAGCTCCGGCTCGCGATGGCGGCCGGCGAACCGTCGGGCGACCTGCTCGGGGCGTCGCTGCTCGGCGGGCTGCGCGAGCGGCTGCCCGAATCGGCCCAGTATTACGGGATCGGCGGGCAGCGGATGATCGCGCAGGGCTTCGACTCGCACTGGCAGATGGACAAGCTGACCGTGCGCGGCTACGTCGAGGCGCTCGGCCAGATTCCCGAGATCCTGCGGATTCGCGGTGAGCTGAAGCGCCAGTTGCTCGCCGAGCGACCGGACGCATTCATCGGCATCGACGCACCCGACTTCAACTTCAGCGTGGAACAGGCCGCGCGCGATGCCGGTATCCCGTCGATCCACTTCGTGTGCCCGTCGATCTGGGCATGGCGCGGCGGCCGGATCAAGAAGATCGCGAAGTCCGTCGATCACATGCTGTGCCTGTTCCCGTTCGAACCGGCGATTCTCGACAAGGCAGGTGTCGCCTCGACCTACGTCGGCCATCCGCTGGCCGACGAGATCCCGCTCGAACCCGACATGCACGGTGCGCGCATCGCGCTCGGATTGCCGGCCGACGGCCCGGTGATCGCGGTGCTGCCGGGCAGCCGGCGTTCGGAAATCGCGCTGATCGGCCCGACGTTCTTTGCGGCGATGGCGCTGATGCAGCAGCGCGAGCCTGGCGTGCGGTTCGTGATGCCGGCGGCGACGCCCGCGTTGCGCGCGCTGCTGCAGCCGCTCGTCGACGCGCATCCGCAGCTTGCGCTGACGCTCACCGACGGCCGCTCGCAGGTCGCGATGACGGCGGCCGACGCGATCCTCGTGAAGAGCGGCACGGTCACGCTGGAAGCCGCGCTGCTGAAGAAGCCGATGGTGATCTCGTACAAGGTGCCCTGGCTGACCGGGCAGATCATGCGCCGGCAGGGGTACCTGCCGTACGTCGGCCTGCCGAACATCCTGGCGGGGCGTTTCGTCGTGCCCGAGCTGCTGCAGCATTTCGCGACGCCCGAGGCGCTCGCCGATGCGACGCTCACGCAGCTGCGCGACGACGCGAACCGCCGCACACTGACCGAAGTCTTCACCGAAATGCATCTTTCGCTGCGGCAGAACACGGCTACGAAGGCGGCCGAAGCGGTCGTACGCGTGCTCGAACAACGCAAGGGGCGCGCATGACCGCAGTACGTGCATCACGCCGCCGCGCGTCGAGCGACGTGCAGGACGGTTTCGATTTCAGCCGGCCCGACGAGATCGTCTGCGGTGTCGACGAAGCCGGGCGTGGCCCGCTCGCGGGGCCGGTGGTGGCCGCCGCCGTGATCCTCGATCCGGCGCAGCCGATCGACGGGCTCGACGATTCGAAGGCGCTGTCCGCGAAGAAGCGCGACGCGCTGTACGACCTGATCGTCGCACGTTCGCGCGCGTATTGCGTCGCGTCGGCAAGCGTCGACGAAATCGACACGCTGAACATCCTGCACGCGACGATGCTCGCGATGAAGCGGGCGGTCGAGGGCCTGTCGCTGCTGCCGACGCTCGCGCAGATCGATGGCAACCGCTGCCCGACGCTGACGGTGCGTGCCGAGGCGATCGTCAGCGGCGATGCGCTCGTGCCGAGCATCTCGGCCGCGTCGATTCTCGCGAAGGTCACGCGCGATCGCATGCTCGTCGACCTGCACGAACGTTTCCCGGTGTACGGCTTCAACGTCCATGCGGGCTACGGCACCGCGAAACATCTTGCCGCGCTGCGCGAGCACGGGCCATGCGAAGCGCACCGGCGCTCGTTCGCGCCGGTTCGCGCGGCACTCGACCTGATTCGATGAAAAGCATTACTTCCCGCGACAACCCGCTGTACAAGCGCCTGAAGGCGCTCGCGGGTTCGACGCCCCATCAGCGCCGCAGCGGCCAGGCGCTGCTCGAAGGATTCCATCTCGCGAGCGCTTACCTCGATACGGGCGCGACGCCCGAGCTGTGCGTGGCGACCGAAGGCGCACTCGGCCACGCGGAGGCGCAGGCGATCGTCGCGCGCATCGATGCGCAACGGATCGTCACACTGCCCGACGCGCTGTTCGGGCAGTTGTCGAACGTCGTCAACGGCGTCGGCTTCCTGCTGCTCGTCGACCGGCCGGCGCAACCGCTGCCCACTCGCGTCACGCATACGTCGGTCGTGCTCGATGGCGTGCAGGACGCCGGCAACGTCGGCTCGATCCTGCGCAGCGCGGCGGCCGCGGGCGTGCGCCACGTGTTCTGTGCGCCGGGGACCGCGTACGCATGGTCGTCGAAGGTGCTGCGTTCGGGCATGGGCGCGCACTTCCTGCTGTCGATCCATGAGGATGTCGAAGCCGGTGAACTTGCCGAACGCCTCGATGTGCCGGTTGCGCTAACCGACTCGCACGGCGCGCAGGCGATCTACGATTGCGACCTGTCGGGCCCCGTGGCGTGGGTGTTCGGCAACGAGGGGGCAGGCGTTTCCGCGTACTGGCGCGAGGTGGCCACGCATCGCGTGACGATTCCGCAGCCGGGCGGGATGGAGTCGCTGAACGTCGCAGCCGCGGCGGCGGTATGCCTGTTCGAGCAGGTGCGCCAGCAGCGGTGAGCGTGGCGCCACGCTCGCGCATTCCCCGCACCACGAAAAAAGGCCGCGTTCGACGCGGCCTTTTTGTTTCCGGCGGCGGCAGGGCGGCCGCCGGCGCTCGACCTTAGTACGACTGCCGGTCGAGGCGGACTTCCTGCAGGATCGTCGTCGCGATTTCCTCGATCGACTTGTGCGTCGACGACAGCCACTTGATCCCCTCGCGGCGCATCATCGCTTCCGCCTCGTTGATTTCGTAGCGGCAGTTCTCGGGTGCGGCGTACTTGCTGCCCGGGCGCCGCTCGTTCCGGATCTCCGACAGGCGCTGCGGGTCGATCGACAGCCCGAACAGCTTCTCGCGGTGCGAGGCGAGCGCCGACGGCAGCTTGCCGCGTTCGAAGTCTTCCGGAATCAGCGGATAGTTCGCTGCCTTCACGCCGTACTGCATCGCGAGATACAGGCTCGTCGGCGTCTTGCCGCTGCGCGACACGCCGACGAGGATCACGTCGGCCTCCGACAGGTTGCGGTTCGACTGGCCGTCGTCGTGCGCGAGCGAGAAGTTGATCGCCTCGATCCGGGTCTTGTATTCCTCGGTGTCCGCGTTCTGGTGGCCGCGGCCCATCGCGTGGCTCGACTTGAGCTCCAGTTCCTGTTCGAGCGGTTCGACGAAGCGCTGGAACATGTCGAGCACGAGCGCGTTCGAGCGTTTGACGATGTCGTTCGACTCGCTGTCGACGAGCGTCGTGAACACGATCGCGCGGCGGCCGTCGTGCACGGCGGCCTCGTTGATCTTCTCGACGGTCGCATAGGCCTTGTCGAGCGAGTCGACGAACGGCACGCGCACGAGACGGAATTTCTGGTCGAACTGGGAGAGGATCGAGTGCGCGAAGGTTTCGGCAGTGATCCCGGTGCCGTCGGAGACGATGAATACGGTAGGCAGCATGAATCTGGGCGTCGAGCGTGAAGGGCGGTTGCGCGGGCGGCTGGAGGGTCGCCTCCAGACGCAGTGACAAGGTCGCGCCACATCCGGCAGCCGGCACGGTAGAATAGCGGCAACCTGTTGGATAAGCAATTGCGGGGGCAGGGCGCGAACGGCGCCCCAGGCTTTGCCGCTCGATTCCATAATTCCCGGCAAGTTTGGCGATTTGTCTGCAAATATCGCCCTTCTGCCGGGATTTTTGCAAATCGGGTCGGAAGATTTTCGCCACTGCGAGTGTTTCTCCAACAGGTTGCGCAAGACGCGCCGCGCCTTTTTGCAAGCGCCCGCGTCCGAGCCCACTTGCGCAATCGAGCATTTTTTTCACACTTAGGGGCTTGTATGACTAACGCAGCAAACGTCGCAAAGGACCAGGCGTATGTAATTCCGTTCGAGCAGTTGCGGATGACCGATGTGGAAATCGTCGGCGGCAAGAATGCGTCGCTTGGCGAAATGATCAGCCAGCTTTCCGAAGCAGGCGTTCGCGTACCCACCGGTTTCGCCACGACCGCGCTCGCGTTCCGCGATTTCCTCAAGCACAACGACCTCACCGACCGCATCGCCAAGCGTCTCGAGTCGCTCGACATCGACGACGTGAAGGCGCTCGCCGAAGCCGGTGCGGTAATCCGCAAGTGGATCGTCGATGCGCCGATGCAGGCACGTCTCGAGCAGGAAATCCGCGAGCAGTTCGATATCCTGAAGAACGGCTCGCCGGGCGAGCTGTCGTTCGCCGTGCGTTCGTCCGCTACCGCGGAAGACCTGCCCGACGCATCGTTCGCCGGTCAGCAGGAGTCGTACCTGAACGTCGTCGGCATCGAAGACGTGCTCGACCGCATGAAGCACGTGTTCGCGTCGCTGTACAACGACCGCGCGATCTCGTACCGCGTGCACAAGGGCTTCACGCACGCGGAAGTCGCGCTGTCGGCCGGTGTGCAGCGCATGGTCCGCTCGGACGTCGGCGCGGCCGGCGTGATGTTCACGATCGATACCGAATCGGGCTTCAAGGACGCCGTGTTCATCACGTCGAGCTACGGCCTGGGCGAAACCGTCGTGCAGGGCGCGGTGAACCCGGACGAGTTCTACGTGTTCAAGACGACGCTCGCACAGGACAAGTACCCGATCATCCGCCGCTCGATCGGCTCGAAGCTGATCAAGATGGAATTCACGCAGCCGGGCGAGCCGGGCCGCGTGAAGACGGTCGACGTGCCGCACGAGCAGCGCAACCGCTACTCGATCACCGACGAAGACGTGATCGAGCTGGCGAAGTACGCGGTCATCATCGAGAAGCACTATCAGCGTCCGATGGACATCGAGTGGGGCAAGGACGGCCGCGACGGCAAGATCTTCATCCTGCAGGCACGCCCGGAAACCGTGAAGAGCCAGGCAACCGGCAAGGCCGAGCAGCGCTTCAAGCTGAAGGGCCAGTCGCAGGTGCTCGCGACGGGTCGTGCGATCGGCCAGAAGATCGGCGCGGGCCCCGTGCGCGTGATCCAGGATCCGTCGGAAATGGAACGCGTGCAGCCGGGCGACGTGCTGGTGGCGGACATGACCGACCCGAACTGGGAGCCGGTGATGAAGCGTGCGGCGGCGATCGTCACGAACCGTGGCGGCCGGACCTGCCACGCGGCGATCATCGCGCGTGAGCTCGGCGTGCCGGCAGTCGTCGGCTGCGGCGATGCGACCGACGTCCTGAAGGACGGCGCGCTCGTCACCGTGTCGTGCGCGGAAGGCGACGAAGGCAAGATCTACGACGGCCTGCTCGAGACGGAAGTCACGGAAGTGCAGCGCGGCGAACTGCCGGAAATCCCGGTCAAGATCATGATGAACGTCGGCAACCCGCAGCTCGCGTTCGACTTCTCGCAACTGCCGAACGGCGGCGTGGGTCTCGCGCGTCTCGAGTTCATCATCAACAACAACATCGGCGTTCACCCGAAGGCGATCCTCGAGTACCCGAACATCGACCAGGACCTGAAGAAGGCCGTCGAGAGCGTCGCGCGCGGTCACGCATCGCCGCGTCAGTTCTACGTCGACAAGCTGACGGAAGGTGTCGCGACGATCGCGGCGGCGTTCTATCCGAAGCCCGTGATCGTGCGCCTGTCCGACTTCAAGTCGAACGAGTACAAGAAGCTGATCGGCGGTTCGCGTTACGAGCCGGACGAGGAAAACCCGATGCTGGGTTTCCGCGGCGCATCGCGCTACATCGCCGAAGACTTCGCGCAGGCGTTCGAGATGGAATGCCGTGCACTGAAGCGCGTGCGCGACGAGATGGGCCTGACCAACGTCGAGATCATGGTGCCGTTCGTGCGTACCGTGAAGCAGGCGGAGCGTGTCGTCGGCTTGCTCGAGAAGTTCGGCCTGAAGCGCGGCGAAAACGGCCTGCGCCTCGTGATGATGTGCGAAGTCCCGACCAACGCGATCCTCGCCGAAGAGTTCCTGGAACACTTCGACGGTTTCTCGATCGGCTCGAACGACCTCACGCAGCTCACGCTCGGCCTTGACCGCGATTCGGGCATGGAACTGCTGGCTGTCGACTTCGACGAACGTGACCCGGCCGTCAAGTTCCTGCTGAAGCGCGCGATCGATACCTGCCGCAAGATGGGCAAGTACGTCGGTATCTGCGGCCAGGGCCCGTCCGATCATCCGGACTTCGCGCAATGGCTGACCGACGAAGGCATCGTGTCGATCTCGCTGAACCCCGACACGATCATCGATACGTGGCAGGCGCTCGCCGCCAACCGGAAGTAACGGTCGGCGATGCCGCTTCGGCGAAAGCGCGGTGCCGCCGCGCTTTCATTGAAGGCAAAATGCAAGGTTCGTGTTATAAACACCCCGGTACGCACCGGGGTGTTTTTATTTGTCGGTACGCAACGTGCCGATCCGGGCGTGCCGGTCGCCTCCGCTCGCGGCAGCGAATATAGTGAGTATCGGGGGCGTTTTTCTGGAGGCCAAAATGATGTCGGGGCATCTGTTCTGGTGGATCGCGGTGGGCGTGCTGGTCGTGGCCGAACTGCTGACGGGCACGTTCTACCTGCTGATGATCGCACTCGGCTTTCTCGCGGGCGGCTTGCTGCAACTGGCCGGTTTCGCGCCGCACGTGCAGTTCGGCGCGGCGGCCGCGGTTGCGATCGTCGCGATGATCGCGCTGCGCCGCTCGGGGCTCGGCCGCAAGCAGAAGCGCGACACGTCGACGAATCCCGACGTCAATCTCGACATCGGCTCGACCGTGACGGTCGATGCGTGGCGCGACGGCCGCGCGCGCGTGCAGTATCGCGGCGCCGACTGGGACGTCGAACTCGCGCACGGCGAGCGCGACGATGTGCACGTGTATCAGGTGAGTGCCGTGCGCGGCAATTGTCTCGTGGTCGTGGCGAAACCCGCGGGCTGATCGTCCGCCGATACAACAAGGAGGGAATATTTCATGGATTCGCTGATCATCTGGGTTGTCCTGCTCGTCATCGCGATCGTGATCGTGTCGAAGACGGTGAAGATCGTGCCGCAGCAGCATGCGTGGGTGCTCGAGCGCTTCGGGCGCTATCACGCGACGCTATCGCCCGGCCTGAATATCGTGCTGCCGTTCGTCGATCGCATTGCGTACCGGCACGTGCTGAAGGAAATCCCGCTCGACGTGCCGAGCCAGGTCTGTATCACGCGCGACAACACGCAACTGCAGGTCGACGGCGTGCTGTACTTCCAGGTGACCGATCCGATGAAGGCGTCTTACGGGTCGAGCAACTTCGTGCTCGCGATCACGCAGCTCGCGCAAACGACCTTGCGTTCGGTGGTCGGCAAGCTCGAGCTCGACAAGACGTTCGAGGAGCGCGACTTCATCAACCACAACATCGTGTCGGCGCTCGACCAGGCCGCGGCGAACTGGGGCGTGAAGGTGCTGCGTTACGAGATCAAGGACCTGACGCCGCCGAAGGAAATCCTGCATGCGATGCAGGCGCAGATCACCGCGGAGCGTGAAAAGCGCGCGCTGATCGCCGCATCCGAAGGCCGCAAGCAGGAGCAGATCAACCTCGCGTCGGGCGCGCGCGAAGCGGCGATCCAGAAATCCGAAGGCGAGCGCCAGGCTGCGATCAACCAGGCGCAGGGCGAGGCCGCTGCGATTCTGGCGGTGGCCGAGGCGAACGCGCAGGCGATCCAGAAGATCGCGAACGCGATCCAGTCGCAGGGCGGGATGGATGCGGTGAACCTGAAGGTCGCCGAACAGTATGTCGGGGCGTTCTCGAATCTCGCGAAGCAGGGCAACACGCTGATCGTGCCGTCGAACCTGTCGGATCTCGGCACCGCGATCTCGTCGGCGCTGACGATCGTCAAGAACGCGGGGGCGGCCTCGGGCGGGAAGGCCTGAGTCGGACGTACGCGGTGAGCGAAGGGCGCGCCGCGTGCGATCGGTGTGCGGCGAATCGTCGCGCAGCCGGGGCGCGGATGATGCCCGCGGCACCTTTCTTCAGTCGACGCAGGCGGTAGGGCGTGCCGAAAGCCGCCTCAGCCGCCGCCGCGCAGCCGGCATCGGCGATTCACGTAGTCCAAAGCAACACGGCCCGCTTCGAGCGGGCCGTGTCGTTTGCGTGGGTGCGTCGCGCGTCAGGTGCCGGCGCGCATGATGCGTGCCTTTTCGCGTTCCCAGTCGCGCTTCTTCTCGGTTTCGCGCTTGTCGTGCAGCTTCTTGCCCTTCGCGAGCGCGATGTCGCACTTCACGCGACCGCCCTTGTAGTGGAAGTTCAGCGGCACGAGCGTGTAGCCGCGCTGCTCGACCTTGCCGATCAGCTTCTTGATTTCCTCGCGGTGCAGCAGCAGCTTGCGCGTGCGAACCGGGTCGGGCTTGATGTGCGTCGAGGCTTCGGGCAGCGGGCTGATATGGGTACCGATCAGGAAGATCTCCGCGTTCTTCACGACGACGTAGCCTTCCTTGATCTGGCCGCGCCCGGCGCGCAGCGCCTTGACTTCCCAGCCCTCCAGCACGAGCCCCGCCTCGTAGCGTTCCTCGATGTGATAATCGAAGTGCGCTTTCCTGTTGTCGATGATGCTCATGAAAGGATCGGGCCAACTCGTTTAAAATCACGATTTTAGCAAAGCGGGGCGAGTATCGCCCGGCTTGGCGTTCCCACTTTAAGCGATGCCGCGCGATTTATGGCAGATGTCCAGAAAACCGTATTGATCCGCCACTCGGCGGAACAGATGTTCGACCTCGTCACCGACGTGGCCGACTACCCCAATTTCCTGCCCTGGTGCGGCGGTGTCGAGGTTCGCCGTCAGGACGAGAGCGGAATGGAAGCGCGCATCGACATCAACTTCAAGGGCATCAAGCAGCACTTCGCGACGCGCAACACGCAGCAGCGCCCGACGCGGATCGACATGGAGTTCACGGACGGCCCGTTCAAGAAGTTCACGGGCTCGTGGCGCTTCACGGCGCTGCGTGCCGATGCGTGCAAGATCGAATTCGCGCTGCACTACGAGTTCTCGAACATCCTGCTCGAGAAGATCATCGGGCCGGTGTTCAGCCACATCGCGAACACGTTCGTCGATTCGTTCGTGAAGCGCGCCGACCAGCGCTACGGGAAGGGGTGACGCGATGCTGTCGATCGAAGTCTGCTACGCGCTGCCGGATCGCCAGACGCTGATTCCGCTGTCGCTGCCCGAAGGGGCGACCGTTCGTTCGGCGATCGATGCGAGCGGCGTGCTCGCGCTGCATCCGGAAATCGATCTCGCGAAAGCGAAGACGGGCGTGTACGGGAAGCTCGCGCCGCTCGACACGCTGCTCGCCGACCACGACCGCGTCGAGATCTACCGCCCGTTGATCGTCGATCCGAAGCTCGCGCGCCAGCGGCGCGTCGACAAGTCGCGCCGCGACGGCTCCATCGAGGGCCGCAAGTGGATGCACAAGGACGCGCGCTGACGCGGAGCGATCCGCGTCCTTCAACACGATTCGTCTGAGCAAACGCCGCGGCGTTCAGTGGACTGCGGCATTCGCGTTTGCCGGTGCGTTTGCCGCCGCGCTTCCCGACGTCCCGCCGCCGGCGGGCGTGTCGCCATGCCGGCGCACCGATCCATAGACGCCGGCGAGCAGCAGCACCAGCGCGGCGATCTCGAGCGCATGCGGCATCCGCCGGTCGTACACGAACGCGTAAAGCATCGCGAATACGGTTTCGAACACGATCAGCTGGCCCGACAGCGTGAGGGGCAGCCGCTTCGACGCCGCATTCCACAGCCCGTTGCCGAGCCACGACGCGCCGATCGCGAGCACGAGGTTCAGCAGCCAGAACAACTGCCAGCGCGACGCGGGCACCGCTTCCTGGAACGTGCCGGCCGGCAGCGCGAGGATCGCGATCCAGACGAGCCCGCCGATCAGGCCCGTCACGACACCCCACAGCACCGACCACTCGTTGCCGCCGAAACGATGATGGCGCTGCAGATAACGTGCGTTCGCGACCGCATACCAGGTCCAGCTCGCGAGCGCGCCCGCCGCGCAGGCGATGCCGGCGAGTTTCTGGCCGAGCGTCGTCGCATGCGCGGCCTCGGACGTGAACAGGTCGACGTTGATGCAGACGATGCCCGCGATCACCAGCGCCAGCGGGGCGGCGAGCCGGCGCAGCGGCACGGCGCCGTGGTCGCCGAGGCCGGCGAGCGTCACCGTGACGGGCAGCACGCCGACGATCAGGGAGCTGGGTGCGATGCCGATCAGGTGCACCGCACCGGACAGCAGCAAGTAGTACGCGACGTTGCCGACGACGGCGAGCCTGACCAGCGCGACGAGATCCTCGCGGGTCAGCCGCGCGAGCAGCGAGCGGGCGGCCGGCAGCGCGGCCGCGAGCGACACGAGACCGTACATCGCATAGCGGCCGGCGCTCAGCAGCAGCGGCGAGAAGTCGGTCAGCAGCCGCGGAACGAGAAACACCATGCCCCACAGGGCACCTGCCAGGACACCATAGACCACTCCGCGCTGCATCGACCGCTCCGAACACATGACTGACGAGCGCGCATCTTAGCGACACCGTCGCGGCGTCGTCTTGTTCATTCCTGCACTCGGTGCAGGCCGGTGGGTGGGCCGCGCGCAGCAGCGATCGCGTCAGGCGGCGGATCAGTCGTCAGCCGGATCGGGCGTGGCCGCACCGTCGCCCGGCGCCCGCGCCCGCACGGGCCGCCGCACGGCGCGCAGCGTGCCGCTGTTGCCGCCGCCGCAGTAGAAGCGGTCGTGGCCGTCGGATTCGAGCCCCGACACACCGACGCCGGCCGGCATGTCGATCTGCTCGAGCACTCGGCCCGTGCGCGGATCGACATGCCGCAAGTCGGCCTGGTCGGCTTCCCAGGTGCCGTGCCACAGCTCTCCGTCGACCCACGTCACGCCGGTAACGAAGCGGTTCGACTCGATCGTGCGCAGCACGGCGCCCGACTGCGGATCCACCTGATGAATCTTGCGATCGCGGTACTGGCCGACCCACAGCGCGCCTTCGGCCCATGCCAGCCCCGAATCGCCGCCGCCGCCGGGAGCGGGAATCGTCGCGAGCACGCGGCCCGATTCGGGGTCGATCTTCTCGATGCGGTCCTCGACGATCTGGTACAGGTGGCGGCCGTCGAACGCCGTGCCCGCGTGTGCGGCGACGTCGATCGAGCGGACGGTCGTGCCGCGCTCCGGGTCGAGCGCATTCAGCTTGTCGCCGGACGCGTACCACACGTACTTTCCGTCGAACGTGACGCCGTGTACGCCGTCGACCCCGGGAAACGGGCCGTATTCGCGAAGGATCTCTGCACTGGAGCGTTTCATGTTCGTCACCTCGTCGTTCGGTGAGGTCATCCTAATCTCCCGGCAGCGGGGCAGGGAGTAACAAGGTCGTCGCGAAACCGGGCAGCGGCGGCGTCATCCAGCGGCGCGCGCGGCCGTGGCCGAGCGCCTGGACCTTGTCGGCTTCGGCGAGCACGTCGAGCGCGCGCTGCACGGTGCGCTGGCTCGCGCCGAGGGCCAGCGCCAGCGCGGAACTCGACCATGCTTCGCCATCGGCGAGGAGCGCGAGCACGGCTGCGTGGCGATCGTCGACCGGGCGCGCGAGGACGACGGTCTCGCGTACGCCGAGCGGTTCGAGCGCAAAGCCGCGCGGCGTCGCGACGATGTTTGCGAGCGGCCGCAGCACCGCGCGCAACCGGCCGATCTCGACGCGCAGGCGCGCGCGATGCGATTCGTCCGTGTGTTTCGCGCGGAACGCGGCCGCGACGAGCGCGTTTCGCGACACGTCGGCCGGCCATGCCTCGCCGAGCGCGCGGGCGAGCACGAACAGCACGGGCCGCCGCGCGAGCCACACGGTCGTGCGCGCGTCGCGCACCGTGTGGCGGCACGCATCGACAACGAGTGCGTTCGACGCGAACAGCGTCTCGACTTCGTCGAGCGGCACGAGCCGCGACGTGCCGCGCGCGATGAGGCGCGCGGCCGGTGCGTCGAGCACGCGTGCCGCGGTGTCGATCTCGGCCGTCAGCGCGGCGATGCCGGCGTCGCGGGCCGCCGCGCGCGCCCGCACGAGCGCCGCGCGGGCCGCCTGCGTGCGGATGCGGCGCATCGCGATGCCGGCCGCGATCAGCTCATGGGCGGCGCGCGATGCAGCCGGCAGCGGTGCGGGATCGAGATTCGCGAGCATCCGCTCGGCGTCGTCGAGCTGGCCGACCAGCAGCAGCCGTCGCACGCCGAGGTAGCGCGCGTGCGCAGCGTTCGCGCGGTCGCCGTGCGCGTCGAGCGTCGCACAGGCGGCATCGAGCGCGCGTGTCGGCCAGCGCAAGTCGCGCGATGCGAGCGCGATCTCCGCTTCCGCGACGACGCAGCGCGCACGCGCCACGGCCTCCCGGGTGCCGAACGCGCGTGCGGCGCCGCGCACGAGTGTGCGCGCGCGTTC
>JABLTH010057106.1_pt1 | contig 37298 bp, 33 predicted proteins | sample 7875711 | NCBI WGS metagenome assembly JABLTH01 (sample SAMN14941262, study PRJNA633318) | bioreactor metagenome | isolation source: bioreactor | place: China | collected 2019-03-05 | reverse complement strand
GGAGCCTACCGCTGGCTCCTCGCGCGCGGCCGCGCGCTGATCGACACCGCGGGGCAGCCGCAGGTGCTCGTCGGCGCGTTCACCGACATCACCGAGCAGAAGCGCGTCGAAGAGGAACGCGAGCGCCTCGAGCACCAGCTGCGGCACACGCAGAAGCTCGAGAGCCTCGGCGTGCTCGCCGGCGGGATCGCGCACGACTTCAACAACCTCCTCCACGGGATCCTCGGCTACGCGCGGCTCGGAGTCGACGTTCTCCCGGAGGACTCGCCCGCGAAGCCGCTCCTGAACCTGTCGATCGTGAGCGCCGAGAAGGCCGCCGACCTCACCCGCCAGATGCTCGCCTACTCGGGACGCGGCAAGTTCGTGATCGAGCCCGTCGACCTGAGCCAGCTCGTGCGCGAGATGAGCGAGCTGCTGCAGGCCTCGATCACGCGCGCGGCGACCGTCGAGCTCGACCTCGCCGAGGACCTGCCGCCCGTCGAGGCCGACGCGACACAGCTGCGGCAGGTCGTGATGAACCTGATCCAGAACGCGTCCGACGCGCTCGGCGAGCACACCGGGACGATCCGCCTGCGCACCGCGTGCCGCGACGACGACGAGGGCGGGCCGACGCTCGTGCTCGAGGTCACCGACACGGGCTGCGGCATGACGGCCGACGTTCGGGCGCGCATGTTCGACCCGTTCTTCACGACCAAGTTCACGGGTCGCGGACTGGGGCTGGCCGCGGTGCTCGGCATCGTGCGCGCACACCACGGCACGATCGAGGTGAAGAGCGAGCCGGGACGCGGCACGACGATGGAGGTGCTGCTGCCCGCGAGCACGGCCACGCGCCGCGAGCGCGCCCTGCCGATGGTGCTGCCCGAGAGCGCCGCGTCGGGGACCGTGCTGGTCGTCGACGACGAGCCCAACGTGATCGCGATCGCGCGCATGACGCTCGAGCGCGCCGGGTTCAGCGTCGTCGGCGCCGGCGACGGCGACGAGTGCCTGCGCCTGTACCGTGAGCAGGGCTCGCGCGTGGTCGCGGTGCTCCTCGACCTCACGATGCCGCGCAAGGAAGGCGGCGAGACGTTCCTCGCCCTGCGCCGCATCGCGCCCGACGTGCGGGTGATCGTGTCGAGCGGTTTCGACGAGTCCGAGGCGCGCCGCCGCATCGCCTTCACGGGCCCGGTCTGGTTCCTGCAGAAGCCCTACGGTCCCGACAAGCTGCTGCTGGCGCTGCGGCGCGCACTCGCCGGCTGACCGCTCGCCGGACCTGACGTCCGGCGACCGGGCCTGAAGCCCGCAGGGGCGGGGCTTGCCCCGCCCGTCCGTCTACAATGGTCGCTTCCCCACGGAGACGCGCGCGTCGTGCCTGACGGCCGCCTGCTGTTCGTCGGTGACATCCACCTCGGGCGCCGCCCGCGGCTGGATCGCGAGCTGCTCGCGCGCGCGGGCGTGCGCGTCGAGGACCTGACGCCCGTCGCGGCGTGGAACGCCACGGTCGAACGCGCGCTCGCGCTGCAGGTCGATGCGGTCGTGCTCGCGGGCGACGTCATCGACGCCGACGAGGACCGGTTCGAGGCGTTCCCGTTCCTGCAGCGCGGCGTGCAGCGGCTGGTCGACGGCGGCATCGCGGTGCTCGGCGTGGCCGGCAACCACGACGGCATCGCCCTGCCGCGGCTCGCGCACCTGATCCGCGAGTTTCGGCTGATCGGGCAGGGCGGGACGTGGGAGCGCGTCCCCGTGACGCTGCGCGGCGGCGGGCGGGTCGCGCTCCTCGGGTGGTCGTTCCCGGGGCGGCATCACGCGGAGGATCCCCTCGACGCGCCGAGCAGGCTCGGCCCCGACAAGGGCGAGGCGGGCGGGGAGCCCCTGATCGGCGTGCTGCACGCGGACCTGGACGGCGTGCCCGGGCGCAGCCGCTACGCGCCGGTGTCGCGCGCGCGGCTCGTCGCGCGCGACACGCTCGGATGGTTCCTCGGGCACGAACATCGCCCGACGCTCGTTCCGGGAGCGCGCCCGCTCGGCTATCTCGGCACGCTCGTCGGCCTCGACGCCGCCGATTCCGGGCCACGGGGTCCGTGGCTCGTGAGCGTCGACGCGCACGGAATCACCGCGCTCGAGCAGATCCTCCTCGCGCCCGTGCGCTGGGAAGAAGTCGTGCTCGATGCCGGCGGCCTTGCGCTCCCCGACGCCGAGGGCGACGCGTTCGAGGTGCTGTTCGAGCACGTCGTGGGCGCGCTGCGTCGCGCGGCCGACGGGCTCGCGCCGACGCTCGGCGCCGCGCGCTGCGTCGTCGCGGACGTGATCCTCACGGGACGCACACCGTCCCGCGCCCGCCTGGACGAGCTCGCGGCCCGCCTCGCCGCGCAGGCGATCGTCGAGTCGTCCGCGGGCGTGCCCTACCTCGTTCGCACGATCCGCAACCGCACGGCGGCCGCGCTCGACGTCGAGACGCTCGCGCGCGGCAACGACCCGGCGGCCGTGCTCGCACGACTGGTCTCGTCGCTTCGCAGCGGCGGGCCGGACGCGGCCGCACTCGTCGACGAGGCCCGTCGCACGGTCGAGTCCGCGCTGCCCGGGACCACGCCGGAGCGCGACGCGATACGCGCCGCGCTGGACGAAGCGGGGATCGACGCGCTCGAAGCGCTGACCGGTCGCGGAGGCGGCGCGTGAAGCTCCGTCGCCTTCACGTGCACCGGCTCGCCGGGCTCGACCCCTTCGTACTCGAGGTGGGCGACGGCGGCCTCGTCGTCATTCACGGCCCGAACGGCTCGGGCAAGACGTCGCTCGCCGCGATCGTGCGCGGCACGCTGTGGCCCCGACGGGAGCCGCGGCTCGATCGCGCCGAGGCGGACACCGTGTGGACCGACGCCTCCGGCCGGTCGCGCATCGCGCGTCTCGACCGCGGCAGCGTCGCGTGGCAGGACGGCTCCGCGCCGCGGCTTCCGGACGCACACCTCGCGGACTGCTTCCTGCTGCGGCTCGGCGAACTGCTCGATCGCGACGGGGCCGGAGAAGGCGACCTCGCACGTGCGATCGCCGCCGCATTTTCGGGCGGTCACGATCTGGTCGAGCTCGCGGACCGCCTGTTCCCGCAACCGACGCCGCACGCCAAGGGCGCCGCACGCCGCAAGCTCGACGAGGCGCGCCGCGTGCTCGGCGACGTCGTGCGCCGCGCGCAGGAGAACGCGGCCGCCGAGGCGGAGCTCGACGCGTTGCGCGCGCGGATCGCCGACGCGGACGCCGCGCGCGGCGACGTCGTCCTCCTCAAGGACGCGATCGACCTTGCCACGCTGCGCCGCACCCGCGCCGAGCTGGACGCGGCCGCCGCGCAGCTGCCGCCGTCGGCCGGCCGGCTGTCGGGCGACGAGGGCGAGCGCCGCGCCCAGCTGGAGCGGGCGAGCGCCGCGGCGGCGAGCGCCTGCCGCGACGCCGAGGCGCAGCTCGCGCGGCTCGAGGACGACATCGCGCGCGCGCGCTTCGGCCCGGAGCCGCTCGCGGACGACGTGCTGGGGGCGTGGCTCGAGCGGGCGCGCGCCCTCGAGAAGACCGAAGAGCAGCTCGCCTCCGGGGAGCACGCCGCCGCAGCGTACGCGGCCGAGGTCGACGCGGCGCGGGGCACTCTCCGCGGCGCGGGCGACGCGGTGCTCGCCACGCTCGACGATGCGACGCTGAACGACGTCGCGGCCCTGCTCGCGGATGCGGCCGCGTGGCGCGAGCGCAGGGCGTCCTTCGACGGCTCCGCGCCCGTGCCGCGCGACGGCGCGGAACCCGAGCGGCTCGCCGCGGCCGCGCGTGCGCTCGCGACGTGGCTCGCGAGCCCGGCGGAAGCGGTCCCCGGCCTCGAGCCGCGCACCGCGTGGCTGCTCGCGGTCGCGGCCGTCGTCGCGGGCGCTGCGCTCGGGGCGCTCGTCCACCCGTGGCTCAGCCTCGTCGCGACGGGCGGGCTCGCGGCGCTGCTGCTGCTCGCGCTGCGCCCGAGCGCGCCACGCTGGCCCGCGCGCGCCAACGCCGCGCAGGAGTTCACCGCGACGACCGTGGCGCCACCGGCAGCGTGGACCGACGCGGCAGTGCGCACGCGCCTCGCCGCGCTCGAGGTCGAGCTGGCGCACGCCCGCGCGGCCGCTCTCGCGCGCACGCAGTCGGCGAAGGAGGAGGCCGGTCTCGCCGCCCGCGGCTCCGAGATCGAGACCCGGCGTCGCGCGCTGTGCGCCCGCGTGGGCCTGCCCGAAGAGACGTTCGAGCTGCGGCTCCACGAGTTCGCGCAGGGGCTCACGGCGTGGCAGCGCGCGATCGAGCGCCAGCGCGGGGCCGTTGCGCTCGTGGACGAGTTGCGGCGCGCGCGTGAGGAGCAGCAGCGCGCGGTCGCCGAGTTCCTGGTCGCGCACGGCGCCGCCCATCCTGCTGACGGCGCGGCTGCGTTCGCGGGAGTCGAGCGGCTGCGCGAGCGCAACGAGCGCTGGGCCGCGGCCCTCTCGCAGCACGCCGCTGCCCTCCGGTCGGTCGAGCGTCAGCGTGAGGCGCAGCGCGCGGCCGCGGCCGCGATCGACGAGTTCTACGCGCGCCTCGGGCTCGAGCCGGGCGCGGTGCTCGCGCTCGAGCACGCGCTTCTCGCCAAGTCCACGTGGGACGATCTCGCGAAGCGGCGGCACGGGGTCGACGCGCAGGTCGCGGCGTTGACCGCGCGGCTCGCGGAGCGGCCCGACCTGGCCGCGCGCACCCCGGCTGCGCTGGACGCCGAGCTCCAGGCCGCGCGCGCGCGCGCCGACGAACTCGCCGCGTTGTCCAAGCGGCTCGGCGAGATCGAGACCGCGCTCGACCAGGCGGGCCGGTCGCACGAGATGCAGGATGCCGCCGAGGCGGTCCAGGCCGCCGAGGACGAGCTCGCGGCACAGCGCGCGGCGACGCTGCGAGCGGCCGCGGGGCGCTTCCTCCTCGAGCGGGTGCGGCGCGAACACGAGACCATCGGCCGCCCGGCGGTGCTGCGTCGCGCGAGCGCGCTGTTCGAGTCGTTCACGGCGCACGCGTACGCCCTCGAGGTCCTGCACGGCGACGAGCCTTCGTTTGCGGCCGTCGAGCGCGCGACGGGCCTGCGCCGCACCCTCGGCGAGCTCTCCGACGGCACCCGGCTGCAGCTCCTGCTCGCGGCGCGCCTCGGCTTCGCGCTCGAGGCCGAGCAGGGCGCGGGTCTGCCGCTGATCCTCGACGAGGCCCTCGCGAACAGCGATCCCGAGCGCACGCGCGCCGTCGTGCAGGCGCTGCTCGCGCTCACGGCCGACGGTGAACGCCAGGTGTTCTACCTCACGAGCAATCCCGCCGACGTCGCCATGCTGCGGACGCTGTGCCGCGACGCCGGGCGGCCGGATCCCGTCGCCATCGACCTCGCCGAAGTGCGCCGGATCGGCGCCGCGGGCGTGGTCCCGGCCGACTACGCGATCGCGCGCGCGGCCGTGCCCGATCCCGCGGGTCTCACCACGGACGAATTCGCGGTACGGCTGCGCGTGCCGCACGTGGTCGACGGTGCTCCGGTCGACACGTGGCACCCGTTCCACGTGTTCCGGGACGACCTGCCCCGCCTTGCCGACCTGCTCCGAGCGACCGGCGCGATCACGCTGGGCCAACTCGACGCGGCCGTGAGCGATCCCGCGTTCGCGTCCGTGCTCGACGCGCGCACCCGCGCGGCGGTCCACGCGCGGATCGCGATCGCGCGCGCGACGCTCGCCGCGTGGCGCATCGGACGCGGCCGCACGCTGGGCGCGGAGGACCTCCTGCGCTGCGAGGCCGTGTCGGACAGGCTCCGTGACCGCACGCTCGAGGTGCTCGAGGAAGTGGCCGGCGACGCGGCTGCGCTGCTCGCGGCGCTCGAGGACAAGCGCGTGAAGAACTTCCGTTCCGACAAGCTCGAAGAGCTGCGCGCGTTCCTCGAGAGCGAGCGCTTCGTCGACTCGCGCGAGAGGCTCGATCGGGTCACCGTCGGCGTTGCCGCGCTCAATGCCGTGCAGGGACGGCTCGGCGCGGCGGAACTGTCGGTCGACGACGTGCAGGCGCTCGTGTCCGACGTGCTCGCCGTCCTCGAAACGGCGGCCGCACGCGCCGTGCCCGGCCGCGGCGCCGCGGAGGCCGGCGCATGAGCGCACGCCCCCGCCTTGCCCTCGGCGTCGTGCCGCCCGCCTTCAAGCCGCTGACCTACGTCCGCTACATGCAGCCCTTCGACTACCTCGGCCCGTTCGGCTGGACGCTGCGGATGATGCCCGAGCCGCTCGTGCTCGCAGGCGCGCGCAGCGGGCGCCTGCGAATCGACGAGGAGGTGCTCGAGGGCGTCGACGTCGTGCTGTTCCCGCAGGTGCCGACGCTCCCCGACGTGGAGGGCTTCGATCACCGCGCGGCGATGGAGACGTTCTGCGCGGAGGCGCGCCGGCGCGGCGCGAAGCTCGTCTACGCGCCCGACGACGACATCTGGAGCATCGCGCCGCACAACCCGTTCTACACGGACGTCGTCGCGCGCCGTCCGCTGGCCGACGTCGCGCGCCGCGAGGCCGACGCGTTCCTCGTCACGACCGCGGAGCTCGGCCGCGTCGTCGATGACGGGCGGCGGCCGGTGCACGTGGTCCCGAACACCATCGAGCCGCGGCGCTGGCGCACGCGGCCGCGAACGTCGGGGGAGTGGCGCGTCGGGTGGTCGGGAAGCGCTGCGCACGCGCCCGACCTGCTGATGGTGCTGCCCGCGCTGCGCACGCTGCGCGCGCGGCAGCCCGTGCACGTGTACGTGCAGGGCCTCACCAAGGAGCCGCTGCACGAGGCGCTGTACAACCTCGAGCGGATCTGCGCGAAAGGCGGGCCGGCGCACCGCGACGCGTACGAGCCGATGCTGGAGCTGATGCGCGGCGTGAACGAGATGGGCGCGACGCACGTGCCGTACTACCCGTCCGAGGAGCACTTCGCGCGCCTGCCCGCGTTCGACTTCGACATCGGGATCTGCCCCCTGGTCGACGCGCCGTTCAACCGCAGCAAGTCGGCGATCAAGTTCGCGGAGTACGCGATCAGCGGCACGATGACGATCGCGAGCGACGTCGTGCCCTACGCGGGCGAGGTGTCCGTCACCGTCCCCAACGATCCTGCGGCGTGGGCCGACGTGCTCGAGCACTGGCTGCGGCGCCGCCCCGAGCGCGAGGCCGAGTACGCGCGCCAGCGCGAGTTCGTGCTGCGCGAGCGCAACATCGAGCACGTCGCCGCGCGCTGGGCCGCCGTCCTCGACGCGATCCTCGCCAGTTGACGCGGGCGGGTTACGGCGCCTGCGGCGCCTAAACCCGCCCCTACACCACCGACCGGCACCACCGACCGGCGCCCGCGCCGACCGGCGCCATCGACCGGCGCCATCGACCGGCGCCCGCGCCGACCGGCGCCACCGACCGGCGCCGCCGACCGGCGCCCGCGCGGACCGACGCCACCGATCGGCGCCACCGACCGGCGCCCGCGTGGACCGGCGCCCGCGCCGATCGGCGCACCGACCGGCGCCACCGACCGGCGCCACCAACCCGCGTCGCCGATTCGCGCCCGCCGGCGCGCGCGTGTTCGTTGTAGGGGCGGGTTTAGCGAGCGAAGCGAGCGTAACCTGCCCGGGCGACGCGATGCCGGGCGGCGCGATGCCGGGCGGCGCGATGTCGGGCGACGCGATGCCGGGCGGCGCGACGCGCGGCGGCGCGATGCGGGCCGGCGCGGTGCGGTCAGCGCAGGCCGGCGAGCACGCGGGTGCGGATCTGCGCCGCGGTGGGCACGGGGCCGACGATCCGGCCGTCGCGCAGCAGGGGTTCCAGCAAACGCCGCGGCGCGGGTACGTGTCCGCAGATGCTCGGGCCGTCGGTGCTCGAGTCCCAGGTCGCGCCCGCAGGCAGCACGCGGCGCTCGCCGGTGGCCGGGTCCTCCCACAGTTCCTTGCGCCCGGAGCGCTTGCCGCGCTTGGCGAGCGGGCGCCCGGCGACCTCGACGAGGTCGAGCCCGAAGTCGACGTGCGGCGCGCGCGAGATCGCGGAGCCCACGCCGAAGCCGTCGGCGACGTCAGAGAGCGTGCGGAGGTCGTCCTCGTCGAGCCCGCCGCTGGCGACGATCTTCACGTGCGCGTGGCCGCGCAGGTCGAGCTCCCAGCGCACGTCGCGCAGGATCTCGCGGAAATCGCCGCGCCGGCTGCCCGGCGTGTCGAGCCGCACCGCCGCGAGCCGCGGGCCCAGCGCCGCGGCGACGCGCACGGCTTCGTGGGCCTCGTCGTGGAACGTGTCGACGAGCACGACGCGCTGCACGTCGTCCGGAACCGTCGCGTCGAACAGCCGCGCCGCAAGGGCCGTGTCGCCGATCACGAGCACGAGCGCGTGCGGCATCGTGCCGGTCGCGCGGATGCCGAGGAGGTCCGCGCCGAGCCTGGCCGACACGCCGTCCGCGCCGCCGATCCACGCGGCGCGCTCGATCATCGGGGCGAGCGCGGGGTGCTGGCGGCGCGCGCCGAAGCTGAGCAGCGTCTTGCCAGCGGCCGCGACGCGGCAGCGCGCGGCGGCGGTGGCGATGCCCGAGGCCTGGCACAGGAGGCCGAGGATCGCGGTCTCGTGCGCCGCGAACGCGCCGTAGCGTCCGCGCAGCACGAGCACGGGTTCCTCCGGCCCGAACCACGCGCCCTCGGGCAGGCCGTCGACGTCGAGGCCGGAGAGGCCCTCGAGCAGCGCGAGCACCTCGCCCACGCCGCACAGCACCGCACGCGCCGCGCCGCCGGGCAGACGCTTGACGCGCACCTCGGCGACGACGTCGGCGTCGCGGCCCGACGCGCCGAGGACGGCGAGCGTGTGCGTGAAGTAGACGTCGGCGACCGCGCCGGAGCGGATCTCGTCCTCGGTCGCGATCCAGAAGCGGCGGGGGGCGGGCGTGTCGTTCATCGCGTGTCCGTCCTCGCGCGTCGCGTCAGGCGATCAGCGACGCGAGCGTGACGTGGATCCCGCGGTCCTTGAGCGTCGCGCGCACGCGCGCGTCGGACGACGGGTCGACGGGGCGCGTCGCGTCCCACAGCACCGTCGTGTCGAACCCGGCCTCGGCCGCGTCCTCCGCGCTCCACAGCACGCAGTAGTCGCGCGCGAGCCCGGCGAGCACGACGTGCGTCACCCCGCGCTCGCGCAGGAGGCCGGCGAGGCCGGTGGTGGGCCGTTCGCCCGTGGGTCCGTGGTTGTTGCGGAACGCGCTGTACGAGTCGACCCGCGGGTCCATGCCCTTGCGCACGATCGCGGCGAGCGGTGCCTGCGGCACGCGCACGTGCAGTTCGGCGCCCGGCGTGTCCTGCACGCAGTGGTCCGGCCACAGCACCTGCGGATGGCCGTAGAGCGTGATCGCGTCGAACGGCCGCGCCCCGGTGTGCGAGCTCGCGAACGACACGTGGCCGCGCGGGTGCCAGTCCTGCGTCGCGATCACGAGGTCGAAGAGGCCACGCGCGAGCGTGTCGAGCACGGGTCCCAGCACCGCGTCGCCGTCCGCCACCGCGAGCGCGCCGCGCGGCATGAAATCGGGCTGCAGGTCGACGAGCAGCAGGGCCGACGTGGACCGGCCGACGACGATGTGTTCCGCCGCGAAGTCCATGCGGCATTCTCGCACCGCGTGGTCAGCGGCGCCGTGCCCGGGCGTCCGGTGCGCCGTGTTGGACGTCAGGTGCGCCGAGTTTTGGGGGCAGGTCGCCGCGTCCGCGGCACGTAGCGGTACTCGTCGAGGTCGAGCGTGCCGTTGGCGCGGAACTCCACGCCCTCGGCTTCGAGCAGCGCGCGCTGCAGCCCGGGCGGCACGTCCGGCATGCGCTCGGTCGACAGGCCGCCGCTCGCGTTGACGACACGCTGCCAGGGCACGTCCTTCGGACAGCCGTGCATCGCCCAGCCGACCGCGCGCGGCGAGAGCCCGCTGCCGAGCGCGACGCTGATCTGGCCGTAGGTCATCACGCGGCCGCGCGGGATCTTCCGCACGAGCTTGTAGACCGCGGCGAAGGCGCGCGCCTTCTGGCCCGCCTCCTGGCCCGCGTTCTGCCCCGCCTTCTGCCCCGCGTTCTGTCCCGCGCCCTGCCCCGCGTTCCGCCCGGCTTTCCGTTCCTCGATGTCACCGTGGAGTCGGACCATCCGGCGATTGTATGCGGGTCCCGCACGCGACCGGCGCGCCTCGGGAACCCGTTCGTCGCGTGTGGGGTCCCGTTGACCTCCGCGCAGGGACCATTCGCGTCGAGTGTGTGGCGACGCGGCTGTCCGCGCGTAACTCATTGATATGATGACGCCAAAGGAGACCGTGATGTCCACGCTCCCGTCCGGACGGCCCGACGCGACAGCCGCGATCACCAACAGCTTCGGCGAGGCCTGGAAACGCACCAAGTGGCTGTTCTTCGGCCCGGGCGCCAGCCTGCAGCGGTGGTTCGTCTGGGGCCTGATCATCCTGCTCGCCGGGCAGATGGGCAGCGGCTTCAACAGCGGCGGGAATTGGCGCGACGGCGGCGCCAAGTCGTGGGACAGGATCGTTCCGTCCATCGGCCCCGGCATGGTCACGCTGATCGCGGTCGGCGCGGCGCTGCTCATCCTCGTCGTGCTCGTCTTCGTGTACATCTCGTGCCGCTTCCGCTTCGTGCTGCTCGAGGGCGTGATCGCCGGCGAGCCGAAGATCCGCGGCGTGTTCCGCCGCACGTCGGCGCCCGGCCTGTCGTACTTCCTCACGGTCCTGATCGCGGGCTGGGTGTCCCTGATCGCGATCGTGCTCGCGCTGCTGCCGGGCTGGCCGGTGCTGAGCGCGGCCCTGCACGACCGCCAGCCGTCGGGCGGCGCGATCGCGCTCCTGGTCCTCTCGGTGCTGTTCCTCGTGCTTCCGATGGTGATCGCGTCCGCGCTGTTCTCGTGGTGGCTCTACCACTTCGTGCTGCCGTACGCGTGGGTGCGCGAGATGCCGTTCAAGGCCGCGCTCGGCCAGGCGTGGCGCACCACGCGCGCGCACTTCGGTGCGATGCTGCTGTTCCTGCTGCTGTACATCATCGCGAAGATCGCCGCGGGCATGATCGTGCTCGTGCTGTTCTGCGTGACGTGCTGTGCGTGGATCGGCCCGATCGCGCTCCTCGCCGGCCTCGGTGCAATCACCGCCGCGGCGCCGATCATGGCGATCGTCACCGTGCCGCTCCTGATCCTCCTCGGCTTCGGCTTCGCCTGGCTGATGGCCTCGGCGTTCGCGCCGATCCCGGTGTTCTTCCGCGCGTGGACGCTGTCGTTCCTGTCGGACATCGACCCGCAGCTCGTCCCGGCCGCGCCGTCTCCCGCGCCGGACGTGCCGCCTGCGCCCGATGCCCCCTCCGCTCCGCCGGCGGCCGACGCCACTCCCGCTGACGAAAATGCATTCCGTGCGCCGGAGCACCCCGGATACGAGACTCTTCCTCCGGTACCGCCCGCGCCCCCGCCGCCCGAGCCCGGACCCGCGTCCGGCGACCCGGACCCGGAGACGCCGCGGTAACCGCGAGGGAGGATGCAATGTCGCGGACCCTGCTGAAGATCGTGCTCTGCGCCGCGCTCGGCGCGTGTGCGTGGCCCGCGCTCGCCGTCGGACCGCTCGACGGGGAAGCGACCGTCGGTTGGTGGAAGAACGACCTCGACGCCACCGTGCCCGCCGCGATCGGCGAGGGCAGCTCGGACGACGCCTCGGCCGCGGCGCTGCGCGCGGCCGTGTACATCGAGTCCTTCGGCGTGCGCGCGTCGCGGACGCGCTCGCGCGTGAGCGGCGGCGACGGCGTGAGCTACACGTCGTTCGACGTGATGTGGCGCCCGGTCCACGTGACCCGCAACAACTTCTTCGCGCTCGGCGTCGGCTACGAGCGCGTCGGCATCGACGGATCGGGTGATCCGACGTCGTCGGGCGTGCGTCTCGCCGCCGAGGGCCGCGCCGCGCTCGGCGGGCTGTTCTACGTGTACGGCGAGGGCGCGTACTTCCCGCGCCTCGGGTCGTTCGACCTCGAAGACAGCGGGCTGCGCATGAAGGACCCGTCGGGCCACGAGGTCGAGGTCGGCATCGCGCTCAAGCCCGCGCCGTTCCTCTGGGTGCGCGTCGGCTACCGCGACGCGCGCCTGTCCGCGAAGACCGTCTTCGAGGGCGTCGAGTACGGGGACACCACGCTGCGCTCGAAGGGCCCGATCGTGGGAGTGGGCGTCAGCTTCTGATCCTCGCGGATCGACCCCATCGGGCGGGTTACGGCGGCTTCGCCGCCTAAACCCGCCCCTACACGTCCGCGCCAAACGCGCCCTTGCATGTGCTCGGCAAACGCGCCCCTGCACATCGCGCTTGCGATGGTCGCCTTCGGGCGGGTTACGCTCGCTCCGCTCGCTCAACCCGCCCCTACATGTGCTCGCCAAACGCGTCCCTGCTCGCTCAACCCGCCCCTACATGTGCTCGCTCAACACGTGCCCCTGCGATTCGTGCCCGCATGTTGACTTGTAGGGGCGGGTTTAGGCGGCGAAGCCGCCGTAACCCGCCCGTCAGCGCAGGAGCGCGAGCCAGGGGGCGATCAGGCCGTAGACCGGGCGCGGGCTGTCGCCGCGCTGCAACGCGGCGGCAGGTTCCCATTCCGGCGCGAGGCGCAGCGCGCTCTCGAGCAGGGCGGCGGCACGCGCCGCGTCGCCCGCGATCTTCATTAGCACCGACAGCGCGAGCCAGATGCGCGGATCGTGGTTGACGCCGCTGATCGCGGGCATCAGGAGACCGAGTGCGCCGGCCGCGTCGCCGGCGATCGTGCGCTCGAGCGCGCCGATCAGCGCGAACGACTTTCCGACCTGCGGGCCCGGGCGCACGTCGCCCGCGAGCACGCGGCACAACGTTGCGCGCTGGTGGGCCCAGGCGTCGAAGTGCACGCCCTCGGTGGGCAGCGCGGGGCTGCCCTCGGCCGCTTCGCGCGTGGCCTCGAAGGTGATCGCGGCGGCGCGCAGCAGCGCGGACTTTTCGGGGCCGGCGAACCCCGTCGTGTCCGCGAGCGCCTCGGCGAGCAGCAACTCGCCCTCGAGGAAGACGAGCCGCCGCGTGCGCCCGAGCGGTTTCGCGCGCTCGGCCCAGGCGCGGGCGCGCGCGACGTCGCCGGTCGCGAGCGCGAGCGACGCGGCGAGCGCGACCGCGGGCTCGGTGATGCCGCGCGCGGGCGCGTCGCGCAGCGCGTCGAGCAGCGCGTCGGCGGCGGGCGCGAGCACGCCGAGCGCCTCGCGCGAGAGCGGCACGTCGAGCAGGTCGCCGTCGATGCGCGCGACGTTCTCGCGGCCGAACAGGAAGCGCGGGCCGGGATCGCCGGGCGCGTCGTCGATCGCGGCCCGCAGCAGGCGGCGGTTGCGTTCGCGCTTGCCGCGCTCGGCCTGCAGCTCGGGCCGGTAGCCCTCGTGCTGCACGACGAGCCCGGAACGCGGCGGCAGCCAGCTGTCGACGCCGCGCGCGCGGCAGATCGCGCCGAGCACGGTCTCGTGGATCCGGCCTTCGTAGCGCACGTGCGGGGCGCGGCGGAACAGGCGCACGAGGTGCGCGACCTCTTCGGGATCGGACGGGCCGCGCGGCGAGTGCACCTCGATCGTGAACGCGTCCTCCGCGTGCTCCGCGCCGAGGCTGCGCCGAACCGCACCCGCATCGTGCGGGGCGAGGCGCTCGTCCGCGTCGAGGAACAGCACCCAGCGGCCCCGCGCCGCATCGAGCACCGCGTTACGGGCGGCCGCGAAGTCGTCCGTCCACGGGACGTCGACGACGCGCGCGCCGTGGCGCCGCGCGACCGCGGCGCTGCGGTCGCGCGAGCCGGTGTCGCCGACCACGATCTCGTCCGCCAGGCGCCCGAGCGAGGCGAGACAGGCCGGCAGGCGCGGCTCCTCGTCGCGCACGATCAGGCACGCGGAGAGCAGCGGGGCCTCCGGGGTGGCGGGACCGGTCTCCGGGGCAGCGGGGTCCATCCGGCGAGGCTATGCCGGTCCCCCCGCGTGAATCAAGGAGAACGCCGGTGCCAATCAAGGAGAACGCTGGCCAAGGCGACCCGTCCGGCGATAATAGGCGCCGCCGTCCGCAGCTCACCCCGAGGGAGACGTGATGATCGAACCGGTCCGCTTCGCTGGCGACAGCCTCGAACTGCTCGACCAGCGCCTGTTGCCTGCCGAGGAAACCTGGATCACCTGCTCCGACGCCGCCTCCGTCGTCGAGGCCATCAAGACGATGGTCGTGCGCGGAGCGCCCGCGATCGGCGTGGCCGCCGGGGCCGGTGTCGCGCTGGCCGCGCGGGCCGGGTCGGGCGGCGGGCCGGACGCGTTCCGGGCCGCGGTGGCGGAGGCGGTCGACGCGCTCGTCGCCGCGCGTCCGACCGCGGTGAACCTCGCGTGGGCCGCGCGGCGCGTCGCCGCGGCGGTCGACACCGCGCTCGAGAACGGCGCGCTCCCGGGCGACGCGGCCGCGGCCGCGTGGGCCGAGGCGCTGGAGATCCGCGACGAGGACCTCGCCGCGAACAAGGACATCGGCCGCCACGGCAGCATGCTCGTGCCCGACGGCGCGCGCGTGCTGACGCACTGCAACGCGGGCGCGCTCGCGACCGCGGGCTACGGCACCGCGCTCGGCGTGATCCGCGGCGCGGTCGAGGACGGCAAGAAGGTCACCGTGATCGCCGACGAGACGCGCCCGTTCCTGCAGGGCGCGCGGCTGACCGCGTGGGAGCTGCAGCAGGACGGCATCCCCGTCGTGCTGATCACCGACAGCATGGCCGGCGCGCTGATGGCGCGCGGCGAGATCGACCTCGTCGTCGTCGGCGCGGACCGCATCGCCGCCAACGGCGACGTCGCCAACAAGATCGGCACGTACTCGGTGGCGGTGCTCGCGCGGCGGCACGGGATTCCGTTCTACGTCGCGGCGCCGACGTCGACGCTCGACCGCGACACGCCCGACGGCCGCGCGATCCCGATCGAGGAACGCGACGCGTCCGAGGTGACGACGATCGGCGGCGTGCGCATCGCGCCCGAAGGCATCACGGTGCGCAATCCCGCGTTCGACGTGACGCCGGCGGAGCTGGTCACCGCGTTCGTGACCGAGAAGGGGATCCACCGTCCGCCGTACGCGCGCACGCTGGCGCGGGCACTGGGCATCGTCGAGGACGAGGCGCAGGCCGGCGACGCCGTGGCCGCGGAAGGCGCCGCTTCGACTCCGGCCCCGGTCGCGTCCGCCTCCTCGTCCACATCCGCGAACGTCGATGACGGCAGCGAGGGCGCCGAGGACGCGGACATCGGCGACGAGCAGGAGATGTTCTGACACGATGAACGTCGCGGGCCTGCGCGCCGTCCTGTTCGACATCGACGGCACGATCACCGACGGCATCGGCGGCCCCGCGCTGCCCGGCGCCGTGCGCGCGGTGCACAAGATCGCGCAGAACCGGCCGATCCGCTTCGTCACCAACGGCACGTCGTGGGGCCGCGCGGCGCTGCTCGACGCGCTGCGCCGCGAAGGCTTCCCGGTCGACGAGGAGCGGCTCGTCACGCCCTCGCGCATGGCGCAGCGCATCCTCACCGAGCGCGACCACGCGGCCGGCGTGCTCATCGCCGAGCCGTCGGTGCTGCCCGACCTCGACTGGTTCACGCTGACCCCGCCCGACGGCGCGAAGGCCGTGCTGCTCGCGACCGAGGGCCACGACCTCACGATCCGCGACCTCGGCGTCGCGGTCGAAGCGCTGCTCCGCGGCGCGAAGCTGTACACGCTGCAGCAGAACCGCGTCTTCCGCCGCCGCGGCCAGCTCGTCACCGACCTCGGTCCCGTGGCCGCGTTCCTCGGCTACGCGGCGAACGCCACGTGGGAGAACCTGGGGAAGCCCGCGCCGCTGCTGTTCGAGACGCTCGCCTCGGACCTGGGCTGCCGCGTGCACGAACTCGCGATGGTCGGCGACGACGCCGAGTTCGACGCCTCGGGCGCGCTGCGCGCCGGCTGTGGCGCCGGCTTCCTCGTGAAGACCGGCAAGTACCGCTTCGGCGACGAGACCGCCGTGAGCCCCGCGCCGTCGATGGTGATCGACGGCGTCGAGTCCCTCGTCGACCTCTTCGCGGTGTAGGCGCGTGCGCGGCGAACGCGCGGGTGGGCGATGTAGGGGCGGGTGGGCGTTGTAGGGGCGGGTTTAGGCGCCGAAGGCGCCGTAACCCGCCCGCGTCGCGCGCCGGAACATGGCAAGGGCCGAGCAAGCTCGGCCCCTACGTTCGCGTGAGGATGACGTGGGGACTAGTCGACCGCGGTGACCAGCGTGATCAAGGTGCCCGTCGAGGTCTTCATCGTTCCGACAGCGACGGTCTCGCCGATCGAGATTCCGAAGCTCGTGTCGAGGATGCCGTCCTTTCCGCCGTTCGCGTAGAGACGGAAGACGTCGACGGTGAGCTTCTTGGGATCGTTGCTCCCGTGATACTTGATCTCGACGCGCAGGTCCTTGCCGAGCGTCGTCGATCCCTGGTAGTTCAGCCGCAACTCTGCGGAATCGGACAGTGCGAACTTCTTGCCGAGGACCGATTCGACGTCGCGCAGCGCGCGCTCGACGGGTTCGGGCAGGGAGCGTGCCTGGAAAGAGGGCTTTTCATCGAGTACATAGACCCGGAATCGTACGGCGCGCGGCGCGGCGGCCGCATCGCGCTCCGCGAGCAATGCCGCGATCTGAACCTGCGCCTCGGCCGTGGCCTGGACGGCAACGATGCCACGAACGCCTGCGTTGATTTCTCCGCAACGACTGTTGGCGACCGTCAAGCACGCAAGTCCGACGACGTTCCGCGCTTCGTCGCGTTCCAGGTAGGCATAACGGTGGGTCTGAGCGACCTGCGGAGCCATTTGCGTGCCGGATTCCGCCGACGCGCTCGGCAAGCCTGCCGCGAGGAGAATGCCCACCGCGATCCAGCAACTCTTCGTCATGATTGTTCTCCGATCATGAGGATGATGCGAGTTCCATTCGGACCAACCAAATGCATCTGGCGCACGACGTGAACCTGTAGGGGCCGAGCTTGCTCGGCCCGGGCGGGGCGAGCCCCGCCCCTACGGAGTCCCGCGGATATCGTCGCGGCGCGCGGCGCGGGTGGTGCCGCCGCGGCGCTGCGCGAGGCGGGCTCCGGCTCGCGCGTCGGCGCAACGACGGCGGGCGGCGCGATCGCCGGCGCCTCGACGCGCGCCGCGGCCGGCGGAGCCGGCGTGATCGCGCGCGTGCGCACAACGAACCACGCGATCGCGCCCACCACGACCGCGAGCGTCGCGAACGCCACCGCTGCGCGCAGCAACACGACGCGGCCACCGCGCTCGCGCATGTCATGCACGTCCCGCGCCGCGGCGCTCATCACGCGCGCCCGCATGCGGCGCGCATCGTCGCCGCCCATCTCGGGCGCGGCACCGAGCGGATCGCCGTCGCGCAGCCGGCGGCGCAGAGAGTCGTCGATCATCGCAAGAGCTCCCGGAGTTCACTGCGTCCCAAGGCGAGGTGCCAGCGCACGGTCACCTTCGAGATGCCGAGCAGCGCGGCGATCTCGGCGACGTCGCGCTCCTCGAGTTCGTGCAGCACGACGATCGCGCGGCGGCGCGGTGCGAGCTTCGCGAGCGCGGCGCGCACCGCAGCCTGTGCGATCAGCGCCGATTCGCTCGACGACGAGCCGGACGTGCGGCACGCCTCGACGTCTTTCACCGCCTGTTGCCCGAGTTGGCGCACGCGCCGGCGACGTGCGCCGTCGCGGCTGAGGTTCACGAGCGTGCGGACCAGCCACGCCTCTTCGTGGGGCGCGCCATGCGGCACGGAGTCGAGCGCGCGCGCGGCGCGGAGGAACGTCTCCTGCACGAGATCGCGCGCGTCCTCGGGATCGAAGGCCACGCGCACGGCGAGCCGGTACAGTCGCTGATGACGTTCCTCGAACAGCCGGGCCAGGCGGTCGGTCGCGTCGTGGTCGACGGCGGTCGCCTGCGCCGCACCGCTCACGCGCCCGGTCCGGTCCGTTTCGAGCGTCAAGGCGGCGGATCCTCCCCCGAGTGCGATGCTCCGCAGCGCGTCCACGCCCTTATAGACGCGCGACCCCGCCGATGTGTTGGTCCCGGGAGAAGAGAATCCGTTGGTTGTAGGGGCGGGTTTCGCTGTAGGGGCGGGTTTCACTGTAGGGGCGGGTTTCACTGTAGGGGCGGGTTTAGCGAGCGAAGCGAGCGTAACCCGCCCGGTCGTTTGCGCGCGGACCCGTCGGGCGGGTTACGGCGCCTGCGGCGCCTAAACCCGCCCCTACGGCGACGGTGTCGTCCCGGGAGACGTGGTGGCGGCGGTCTCGCCCGGGAACCCGTGCGTATCGAGCCAGCGCAGCGCGAGCCCGGCGACGCGGCCGTAACTGCGGATGCCGCCCTTCACGCCCTGCAGCTTGAGGTAGCCGCTGTAGGTCTTCCAGATCGCGCCGGCCTCGCGGCCGCGGTAGGTCTCGAGGAACTTCGAGATCGCGAGGATGTCCCGCTTCACCGGCGCGGACAGCGCGGCCGGATCGCGCCGCAGCTCGAGGTACAGGGAGAGCCAGCCCGCGTAGCGCACCTCGGCCCGCGGCGAGCGCCAGCAGGTGAGGAGGCCGACGAAGCTCGCGTCCTCTTCCTGCGCGAAGCCGGAGAGGTGCGCGCGCTCGTGCGCCATCGTGAACGGCAGGAGCGCGGGCATCGACGGCCACACGACGTTGGGTTCGCCGGTGAAGATGCCGTAGGTGCCCGACACGCCCCAGCGCAGCATCAACGGGCTCAAGAGGAACTTCTTCGTGCGCCCGCCGTCGACGACGGGCAGCCCCGCGTCGCGCAGCACGCCGACCTGCAGGTCGCGCAGGTGATCGTCGAGTTCGCGCAGCGTGCCCTGGTCCGCGGCGACGCCGGCCGCGTCCTCGGCGACGAGCGCGCGCTCGGCGTCGAGGCGGCGCGAGACCGCAGCGGTCAGCTCCTCGATGCGCTCCTTCGCGGGGCGGGAGCGCTCGATGCCGAACGACGGGTCGGGCAGCGGGCGCGCGTAGTTGAAGCCCCACAGCACGAGGAACAGGGTCCACCACGCGCCCGCGAACGCGCCCAAGCGCGCGGCGCCCTTGCGCAGCGCGGCGCCGCGGCCCATGAACTGACGGCGGGCGGAGATGTACCCGCTCGGCCCCGCGGCGATCAGGCTGACCGCGGCGCCGGCGTAGACCCACTCCGCGAGGCTGAAGGGCAGGGGGGCCGACATGCGCGCGAGCGTGGTCGCGAGCGGCGGATACACCGTGCGCCCGTAGACCGACTCGACCGCGCGCGGGAACAGGCGTCCCAGCTCGAACAGCGCGAACGCGCCGACGCCGACCCACAGCGCGGCCGGGCCGGGGAGGCGCCGGCGCTGCGGCGGACGCCCGTTGCCGCTCACCGGCTGCCGTCCGTGACGATGAACCGGATCTTCGGGAACTGCGCCTTGTCGAACTGCGCGATGTGCTGCTCGCCGAGCGAGAGCACCTGGTCGCGCACCCAGTGCAGGTCGTGGTACAGCGCCTCGACGTCGATCCCTGCGAACGCGGGTCGGAACTGCGCGAGCTTGGGCAGCCCGCGCGAGCACATCGTGAGCGCGATCGTCGCGTTGCCGCGGTCGACGCGCCACAGCGCGACGGCTGCCTGGATCAGGCCCTGGAAGAACAGCCGCTCGTCGCCGGGCCACGCGCGCCACGCGGTCTCCATCACCTCGTGCGCTTCGTAGTACTCGCCGGCGTTGAACAGCTCGATTCCGCGAAGGATCCCCTCGGGCAGCAGCGGGTGCGCCTCGGGCGTGCGGTGCGCGTCGCGCGGATCGGACATCACGCGCTCACGAACCGGACGCATGGCGGCCGACGACGCGCGCCGCGCTCCTCGCGACCGCGCCGTTGGGCACCACCTCGACGCAGCCCGCGGCGAGCCCGCGCTGCGCGAGGGCCTCGTCGACGTGCGGTCCGAAGCCGATCACGGGGACCGCGGGGTGCAGCGCGCGCGCTTCGCCGACGAGGGCGGCCCAGTCGAACGAGCGTGATGCGAGATTGACCAGGACGACGTCGGGGGCGCCCGCGGGCGTCGCCCCGTCCGGCGTCGCGCCGAGCGCCGCGCGGAAGCGCTCCGCGCCCGCGACGTAGTCGACCGTCCAGCCCGCGTCCTGGAGGTCGGCGGTCAGCCGCGGCCGCAGGAACAGGTTGTCGTCGAGCACCACGACGCGCGCCACGGTGTCACCGTCCCTCGAACGCCGGCAGCACGCGCCCGGTCACCTCGCCGAAGCCGAGCGTCACGCCGTCCTTCGCGCAGCGGCCGGTGATCGTGAGGCGGTCGCCGTCCTCGAGGAACTTGCGCTCCTCGCCCGACGGCAGCTTGATCGGCTCGGTGCCGCGCCACGTCAGCTCGAGCAGCGAGCCGCGCGAGCGCGCCTCGGGCCCGCTGATCGTGCCCGAGGCGAGGAGGTCGCCGGGCCGCACGTTGCAGCCGTTCACGGTGTGGTGCGCGAGCTGCTGGCAGGGGTCCCAGTAGAGGTGCCGCGCGTTGCTCTCCGCGATGACGAACGGCTCGGCCATGCGCTCGGTCTGCAGCAGCACGTCGAGCGCGATGTCGAGCGTCCAGTCCTCGCGGCGCCGGAGGTACGGCAGCGGCTCGGGATCCTGCGGCGCCCCCGGCACGCGGAAGGGCAGGAGGGCCTCGGTGGGCACGACCCACGGCGAGATGCTCGTGGCGAAGTTCTTCGCGAGGAACGGCCCGAGCGGCTGGTATTCCCACTTCTGGATGTCGCGCGCGCTCCAGTCGTTGACGAGCACGAAGCCGAAGATGTGCGCGGGCGCGTCCTCGATCGGGATCGGCGTGCCGAGCGCGTTGCCCGGGCCGATGAAGAAGCCGAGCTCGAGCTCGAGGTCGATCAGGCGCGAGGGGACGAACAGCGGCCGCTCGGCGCCGTCGGGCATCACCTGCCCGCGCGGCCGGCGCACGTCGGTACCGCTCACGACGATCGAGCTCGCGCGCCCGTGGTACGCGACCGGCAGGTGCAGCCAGTTCGGCATGAGGGCGTTCTCGCGTCCGCGGAACATGATGCCGACGTTGGTCGCGTGGTCGCGCGACGAGTAGAAGTCGGTGTAGTCGCCGATCTCCGCGGGCAGCAGCACGTCGGCCTGCGCGCGCCGGACCATCGCGCGGTCACGGAGCGCGGCGTCGCGCTGCAGCGCCCAGTTGTCGGTCGCGTCGAGCATCTCGGCGACGCGTCTGCGCGTCGCGCTCCACGCCGTCGCGCCCGCAGCCATGAACTCGTTCAGGCGTGGGCGGTCGAAGAGCCCGCGCTTCTCGACCGGCGTTCCGTCGAACAGGCCCGCGTCGTCCGCGACCGAGAGGTCGAGGATGAACTCGCCGATCGCGACGCCCACGCGCGGCGCGCCGCCCGCGTGCGGACGGAACACGCCGTAGGGCAGGTTTTCGAGCGGGAACGGGTGCCCGTCGGGCACGGGGACCCACGAGCGCGGACGGGGCGAGGCGGGCATGAGTCGATCCCCGGTTAGAAGAGGCCGAGGGCCGCGAGGTCGCGGCGCGGCTCGTCGAAGCTGCAGCTGCCGAACGAGTGCGCGAGCTCGGCGCGCGCGCGCCCGATCTCCGCGGCCGACACGCTCTGGTCGCGCCAGCGGAACGTTGCGCCGTCGAACACGAAGGCGCGCGGGTCCTCGTCGGCGATGACCTCCGCGAGCGTCAGCTCGTCGAGTCCGCGCGCGTGCGCGAGGGCCGCGCCGCAGAACACGTTGAGGAAGCCGTGCACCTTGGCGAGCAGCTCGTGGTCGAGGTGCCGCACGGGGTGGTGCAGCCCCGCGGTCGCCTTGAACGGCACCTTCGCGTCGCGGCAGCTCGCGATGACGAGCGCGACCTGCTCGACCGGCGGGAACGCCGTCGACTCGGTGCCGCCGGTGCGCAGCTTGAAGCCCGGGGCCTTCGCCTTCGTGCCCGCGGCGCGCGACGCGCGATGGGTCCCGAGTGCCGAGACGACCGCGCCGATCGAGCGGTGCCAGTCGGGGCCGTAGGTGCCCTCGTAGTACACGGTCAGCGGCACCGGGCTCTTCGCCTCGAGCAGCTCCTCGACGCGCACGAACAGGTCGAGCAGCACCGCGGGATCCGGCGGCTCGAGCAGCGCGAGCGGGACCTTGACCTCACACGCATCGACGCCCGCGCCCGTGCCCACGCGGCCCAGGAACATCTCGAGGTCGCCGAGGTCGCGGTCGAAGCCGGCGAGGAAGCCGTCACGATCGTTGCCGCCGCGTCCCAGGATCGTGAGCGGAACGCGCGCGCCCTCGGCGAACAGCGCGTGGTACGGCGCGAGTTCGCCCAGCCGCGCGGCGGGGATCACGAAACGCGAGAGCATCCACGAGTCGTGGCCGGCACGATCGGTCGAGAAGTGCGTGAGCGCCGCGTCGAGGGTCAGCTTGGCGGGCGGAAACAGGCCCGCGTAGTCGACGATCCCGGAGAGCAACGCGCGCAGGCTGTCGTTCATGACGGGATCTCCCCACGTCGCCAAGGGCCCGGAGACGGCAACGCCCGCCGGGCGGCGGGCGTACCGGGCAAACACATTCTACGGCGGTGGGTTACTTCTTGGCAGGCGGGGCGGTCGCGGCCTCGACGTTGATCGTGACGGCCACGTCGTCGCCCAGCAGCATGGCGCCGGCGTCGAGCGCCTTGTTCCACGAGATCCCGAAGTCCTTGCGGCTCACGGTGAAGTTGGCCTGGAAGCCGGCGCGCTTGCCGCCGAAGGCGTCCATCGTGCCGAGCAGCTTGACCGGGACCGTCACGGTCTTGGTCACGCCGTGCATGGTCAGCGGGCCGGTCACGTCGAGCTCGTCCTTGCCCTTGGCGGCCACCTTCTCGCTCTTGAAGGTGATCGTCGGGAACTTCTCGACGTCGAAGAAGTCCGGCGAGCGCAGGTGCCCGTCGCGCTTCTCGACGCCCGTGTCGATGCTCTTGGCCTGGATCGTGAACTCCACGCTGCCCGCGGCCGGGTTGGCCGGGTCGTAAACGATCGTGCCGGAGTAGTCGTTGAACTTGCCGGTCACCTGGGTGAGCAGGTGCCGGATCGAGAAGCTGACGCCGGAATGGGCCTTGTCGACGTCGAAGGTGGTCCCGGCGGCCAGGGCGGCGCCGGCGAGGGCAAGGGTCAGGAGCAACGAGAACGAGGCGATCTTCTTCAGGCTCACGGGTCGAGTCTCCTTGTCGTGCGGCCGGCGGCCGGGCTGGGAAAGCGTAACCATCATAGGAACAAACAACCGGGTCGCAAATACAGCCCGCGGTCCGAAAGTAACAAGGTCGTAAGGCGGGGGTTCAGGAGACGCGGATCACGTCGACGCGGTCGATGGCCACGTAGGTCTGCAGCGGATCGACGACCAGCCTCTGGGTGATCGCGGGATCGATCACGTAGAGGTGGTCGTCGGGCGTGCGCACCGGCTCGCCGAGCGGATCGAAGACGTGGTTGCCCGCGCCGGCGAAGGACTCCCCGGGGATCTCCGACGCGGACACGCAGCAGCCGATCGTGTAGACCGCGTTCTCGATCGCGCGCGCGGCGAGGAGCGACGACCACACGTGATCGCGCCGCCACGGCCACCACGCGACCGCGAGCAGCGCGTCGCAGCGCGCCTCGAGACGCAGCGCGCGGCTCTGCTCGGGAAAGCGAAGGTCGTTGCAGTTCACGAGGCCGAGCGTCCAGTCGCCGAGGTCGACCGCGACGTAACGCTCCCCCGGGTCCCACAGCCGCGCTTCGTCGTTCGGCGCGAAGAGGTGCACCTTGTCGTACGCGGCGAGTTCGCGGCCGGCGCGCCACAGCGTCATCCGGTTGCGCCGCCCCTCGCTGAAGGAGCCGAACGCGAACACGGTCCCCGGGTGCGCCCCCGACACTTCCGCGAAACGGTCGCGCACCCGCCGCGGGTCCGCGGTGCGGGTGTAGCCGTGCAGGAAACTCTCGGGGAACACGCACAGCCGTGCGCCCGCGGCCGCGGCCCGCGCGGCCTCGTCGCCGAGGCGCGCGAGATTCGACGCCACGTCGAGGGCGACCCAGCGCGACAGCCATACCGACGCGGGGTGCGCGGGACGCGGGGTGGGCACGGGGCGATCCATGGCCGAAGTTTACCGCGAGGTCGCGATGCGCCCGAAAGACGCGCCGGGCCGGTATTTCTTGGCCCGTCGCATTTAGAATGCGCCAACCGCAGCAGGAGACGTCCAGGACATGCCCTCGCAGCGACACGCCCTCCTCGAACTGGTCTTCGGCGCGCTCTCCGAGCTCGTCGCGCTCGTCGGCCAGGACGGACGGGTCATCGTCGCCAACCGCGCCTACGTCGAAGCGTTCGGCGATGCCTCCCGCCCCGCGGTCCCGCGCGGCGCGGTCGGCGCGGCGCTTTCCACGGGTGGGACCGTGCGACGCACCGAGGCGCGGCTGCGGGCCGACGGCGTCACGCGCGAGTACGAGGTCACCGCGCTGCCGATCGCCGATGGCGGCCGCGCGACCGAGGTGGTCGAGGTCTCGCGCGACGTGACCGAGGAGCGCGACCTCGCGCGTCAGTTGCAGCACGCCCAGAAGATGGAAGCGATCGGGACGCTCGCCGGCGCGATCGCGCACGACTTCAACAACATCCTGTTCGGCATCCTCGGTTACGCGGAGCTCGTGCGGATGGACGTCCCCGCGGACTCCCTGGCCGCGAAGAACCTCGGCGAGCTGATCCGCGGCGCGCAGCGCGCGCGTCGCGTCGTCGACCGGCTGCAGGCGTTCAGCCGCAACGCCGAGGCGCGCCTCGCCCCCGTCGACCTGGCGAACCTGGCCGACGAGGTCGCGCGCATGGTGCGGGTCGGCCTGCCGGCCGGGGTCCGCCTGGTCACGAACCTCGCCTCCGCGGAGATCGTCGCCGATCCCGGCCAGATCGCGCAGGTCTGCACCAACCTGTGCGCGAACGCGATCCAGGCGATGCCCGACGGCGGCACGCTCGAAATCACGGTGCACACGATCGACGTCGACGACGAGTTCGCGGCGCGACACGTCGGCTTCCGTCCCGGCGGCTACGCGGTGCTCGGCGTGTCGGACACCGGGATGGGGATCCCGGCCGAGTATCTCGACCGCGTGTTCGAGCCGTTCTTCACCACCAAGGAGTTCGGCGCGGGGACCGGGCTCGGCCTGTCCGTCGCGCACGGCATCGTGCGCAGCCACGGCGGCGTGACCACGGTGTATTCGCAGCCCGGCCAGGGCACGACGTTCAAGGTCTACCTGCCGCTGCTCGCGCGGACCGGCGGCGCGGGCGCCGACCCGGACGGGCTGCGCGGTACCGAGCGCATCCTGGTCGTCGACGACGAGCCCGCGATCGCCGAGATGTGCCGCCAGATCCTCACGCGGCTCGGCTACCAGGTCGCGACGCGCTCGTCGGCCGAGGACGCGCTGACCGCGCTGCGCGAGGCCGACGGCGGATTCGACCTCGTCGTGACCGACCTGGTGATGCCGGGCCTGAACGGCCACGCGCTGGCGTGCGCTGTGCACGAAATTTCGCCGAAACTTCCGGTACTCTTGATGACGGGGTTCGGACTGAGCATGACCGAGCAGCAGGTCGTGGGGGCCGGAATCCGGGCCGTCGTCGGCAAGCCGGTGGTGGCCGGCGAGCTGACGCGACAGATCCGCGCGGTATTCGACACACGGTGACGAAGCCACATTCCCGGGGGGGAGGGGCCGCATGCCGAGGATCCTGATCATCGAAGACGACGCGCAGACGCGGGACATGCTGAGCCAGCTCCTGCAGCGTCACGGCTACGAGGTGAGCCTGGCCGCGGACGGCATCGACGGGATGCGCCAGTTCCGCGCGGAGCCGGCCGACCTGGTCCTGACCGACCTCCTGATGCCGGGCAAGGAAGGGCTGGAGACGATCCGCGACCTGCTCGACGAGTTCGTCGGCGTGAAGATCATCGCGATGTCCGGCGGCGGGCGCCTCGGGAATCTCGGCTATCTCGCGGCAGCGGAGAAGCTGGGCGCGACGCGCGCGATCGCCAAGCCGATCGACATTCCGTACCTGCTGCAGCAGATCAAGGTGCTGTTGTCCCAGGGGTGATTGTCATGGTGGGCGAGCGGGCGGGTTACGCTCGCTTCGCTCGCTAAACCCGCCCCTACAATGCTCGCTGAACCCGCCCCAGCGCTCGCACCCGCCCCACAACGCTCGCTGAACCCGCCGCTACGGCGTCGGTCGGCAATCCTCGATGTCGACGTACTCGGAGGTCCGGCCGTCGGGGTGCACCGCACGCCACGTGCGCGGGCCGCAGGGCTCGAGCGAGGCGACGTCGACCTTTCCCGAACCGTCCGGCAGATCGAGCACGTAGCGCGGGCGCTCGCCCGGCGGCAATAACGCGCACAGCTCCGTATAGAGCGCGAGCCCGCGCGGGATCGACATGCGGAAGCGTGCGGTGCCCGCGATGCGGTCGGGGTGATGCAGGTGGTGCGGCGCCACGCCGCGCGCCGCGAGCCCGCGGTACAGCGCGTGCAGCACGCGCACGTCGTCGTTCACGCCGCGCAGCAGCACGGTCTGGTCGAGCAGCGCGAAACCGTGACCCGCGAGCCGCTGCAGCGCCGCGTCGCCGCCGGGTGACAGCTCGCGCGGATGCGTGACGTGCACGACCACGCGCAGCGGCCGCGGCGTGTGCTGCGCGAGCGTGGCGCACAGCGCGTCGGTGACGCGCGCGGGATCGTGCACGGGCGCGCGCGTGTGCAGGCGCACGCCCGTCAGCTGTGGCACGCCGTGCAGCAGCGCGAGCACCGCGCCGAGGAACGCGTCGTCGAGCGTGAGCGGATCGCCGCCGGAGAGGATCACCTCGCGCAGCGCGGCGTCGTGCGCGAGCGCGGCGACGGCGCGCTCGATCTCGTCCAGCCCCGGGTCGGCCCCGTGTCCCGCGCGGAAGCAGAAGCGGCAGTAGAAGTGACAGCGCGAGGTCAGGAGCAGCAGCGCGCGGTCGGGATACTTGCGCACGACCAGCGCTCCGTCGCGCCGCGCGAGGTCGCCGACGGGGTCGGGCAGCGCGCCCGGATCGTCGGCCAGTTCCTCGGGAGCGGGCCACCCGATCGCGCGGATCGGGTCCGCGGGGTCCGCGGGATCGGCGAGTTCGAGATAGTCCGCGGGGAACCGCAGCGGCAGGCGGCGGGCGGCGGCGCGCACCTCCGGCGTCAGGACCGCACCGAGGCGCGCCGCGGCCTCGTCGAGCGCGAGCGGCCGCGCGCCGCCGGTCAGCGGCGGACGGGCGTTTCCGGCGGAAACCGCCGCAACCTGTCGCTTTGACGCCATTGCCCTATAATGCCGCGGCCATCAGCGAGGTGCACCGTGTACGACACGTCCGATCTGCGCAAGGGAACCAAGATCGAAATCGACGGCGAGCCGTTCCTCATCACCGAGGCCCAGTTCGTGAAGCCGGGCAAGGGCAACGCCTTCACGCGCTGCCGCATCAAGAGCCTCACGACGGGCAACACGATCGAACGCACGTGGAAGTCGGGCGAGAAGATCGACGAGTGCCGCCTCGAAGAACGCGCCATGGATTTCATGTATCACGACGGCAGCGAGTACCACTTCATGGACACCGGGAACTTCGAGCAGCTCGCGCTGAACGACGACCAGGTCGGCGAGGCCGGCAACTGGCTCACCGAGAACCTCCCGGTGCACGTGCTGCTGCACAACGGCAAGGCGATCTCCGTCGACCTGCCGAACTTCGTCGAGCTCGACATCGTCGAGTGCGAGCCCGCGGTGAAGGGCGACACGAAGACCAACGCCTCGAAGCAGGCCCTGCTCTCGACCGGCGCGAAGGTCAACGTGCCGATGTTCGTCGACAACGGCGAGCGGATCCGCATCGACACCCGCACCGGCGAATACGTCGAGCGGGTGAAAAAGTAGGGGCGGGGCTTGCCCCGCCCGGATCGCGCATGGCGCGATCAAAGACCATCGAACGGGCGGTGATGATCGACGAGCGCGTCCGCGTACGAGCCGCCAAAGCCCGCCTCCAGGCGGGCTTTCCTTCTGTTGCGGTCGCCGGACGCATCGTGCTCGACGGCGGGCGAGTGTCGCTCCAGGACGCCAGCGGCTCGGTCACGCTGACCCACGCTCCGACCGACGCGCACGACGGCGACCTCGTCCGCGGTCTCCTCACGCGAACCCCGGACGGCGGCCACTCGCTCGGGCAGGCCACGGTCGCCACGCGCCGCACCGCACCGCCCGCGGCGGCCGACCGCGATCTCCCCGCGCGCCTGCCCGTCCTCGCGCAGCGCGCCGCGATCGTCCGCGCGCTCCGCGCGTTTTTCGACGAGCGCGGCTTCCTCGAGGCGAGCACGCCGGCGCGCGTGGTGTGCCCGGGGCTCGAGCCGCACCTCGTGCCGCTCGCGGCCGGTCCCGGCCGCTGGCTGATCACGAGCCCGGAGCTGCACCTGAAGCGCCTGCTCGCGGCCGGCGCCGAGCGCGTCTACGAGCTCGCGCACGTGTGGCGCGGCGACGAGGCGGGGGCGCAGCACCTCGAGGAATTCACGCTGCTCGAGTGGTACCGCGCGTGGGACGGGCTCGACGCGCTCGTCGACGACGTGGCCGGGCTGCTCCGCGCGTGCGCCCGCGCGGCCGGCGTCGATCCCGCGGCGGTCCGCGGGTGCGACCTGTCGCTTGCGCCCGAGCGGCTCACCGTCCGCGAGGCCTTCCGCCGCTACGCCGGCGTCGACCTCGCGCTCCTGCGTGCGCCCGCGGCGCTGCGCGGCGCACTCGACGCGACGGGGCTCGAGCACGCGCCGGGCGACGACTGGGACGACCTGTTCTTCCGCCTGTTCCTCGCGCGCGTGGAGCCGCACCTCGGGCGCGGACGCGTGACGATCCTCGAGGAGTACCCGGCCTCGCAGGCCGCGCTCGCGCGCGTGCGCGACGATCCCGAGTGGCCGGTCGCGCTGCGCTTCGAGATCTATGCGGCCGGAATCGAACTGGGCAACGCATTCGACGAGCTGACGGACGCCGTCGAGCAGCGCCGCCGCCACGAGGCCGACCGCGCGTGGCGCCGCGCCCACGGGCGCGAGGTGCCCGACCTCGACGAGGCGTTTCTCGCGGCGCTCGCCGCCGGACATCCGCCCGCCGCCGGGATCGCCCTGGGCGTCGACCGCCTGGTCGCGCTGATCCTCGGCGCGTCCGACCTGCGGGACGTGGTCGCGTTTTCGTAATGCACCCCGGGCACGGGCCCGGGCACGTCGGTCACGAGGGAGATCGGCCGATCAGAGACACGGATCCGAGGGCGCACGGCCCGCGTGCGTGTCTCCGTGCCCGTGCCCCTGCCCGGGGCGCGGAGGTGCAGGCGTGGGGACTAGCGCTGGCCCGACGGCTGGTGCTGGTTGATCGCGCGGCCGCGGATCGTCGTCGGCGTCGGTCCGTTCGGACCGTTGATCTTGCCGACGCGGCCGGGGTACCCGCCGACCGGCGGATACAGCGCATCGCGCTGCTGGTTCACGCCGGGGTTGGGCAGCAGCCCGTCGCTCGGGTTGATGTCGCCCGAACCGAGGAAGCCCCAGCCGTGATGTCCGCCGTGGCCGCCGTGCCACCAGCCACCGTACCCGGTGACGAGGCCCGAACCGAACACCCACGGACTGCGCCACGCGCTGCGCGGCGCGTACGGATCGTCCTGCTGCAGCTGCTGCTCGGCGCGCTCGCGGTCGGCGCGCGCGGCGCGCTCGTCGGCGAGCTGCGCGTAGAACTGGTACTCCTTGGCGATCGCGGTCGCGTCGATCCCGTTCGACGGATCGGCGGTCGGGGCGACCTTCAACGTGCCCAGCACGCTCACGTGGGGCGTCTTGGGCAGGTCGGCGTTGGTGATCTTGCGCGCCGGAGCCTTCGCCGGCTCGGCCGCGATGGCCGCGAGCGGAGCGACGAGGACGAACGCGAACACGCTGAGGGAGGCGACGGTGCGTATCGAAGGACGACCCATGCTGGCGCTCCCGACGGAACCGGGGAGATGAACGTCTGCATCCGCGAGCGCGGTGCGTCGGTCGTGATCCCGTTCCGCCTTTCCTCTTACTGCCGTTGCGATCCCTCGTCAACTCGAATCGCTTTCCGCGATAATGAGCGAAATGTTTAGAAGGCTCTTGGTAGCGAACAGAGGTGAGCTGGCGGTCCGCGTGGCTCGGACCTGCCGGCGGATGGGCGTGTCGCCGGTCGCGGTGTGCAGCGAGGCGGACGCCGGGGCGCCGTGGCTCGAGGCGTTCGACGAGGTCGTGTGCGTGGGGGCCGCGCGCCCCGCACGTTCGTACCTCGACCAGGACGCGATCCTCGAGGCCGCGATCCTCACCGGGGCGCAGGCCGTGCATCCGGGCTGGGGCTTCCTCGCCGAGAACGCGCTGTTCGCGACGCGCGTCCGCGAGGCGCGCCTGGCGTGGGTCGGCCCGTCGCCGCGCGCGATCCGGACGATGGGAGACAAGGCGCTCGCGCGGCAGACGATGGCCGCGCTCGGGCTGCCGACGATCCCCGGCTCCGAGGGGTTGCTTCGCGACGCCGGCGAAGCGCGCGCGCTCGCCGAGCGCAGCGGCTACCCCGTGCTGCTGAAGGCGACCGCCGGCGGCGGCGGCCGCGGCATGCGCGTGTGCCGCGACGCGGGCGATCTCGAGCGCGCGTTCGCGGAGGCGTCGGGCGAAGCGCAGTCCGCGTTCGGCGACGCGGGCCTGTACCTCGAGAAGTACATCGAGCGCGGCCGGCACATCGAGTTCCAGGTGCTCGGCGACAGCTGGGGCCACGTCGTGCACCTCGGCGAGCGCGAGTGTTCGGTGCAGCGCCGCCACCAGAAGCTCGTCGAGGAAGCGCCCAGCCCGTGCATCGACGCGGCGACCCGTGCGTCGATCGGCGGGCGCATCACGCGCGCGCTGTCCGACCTGCGCTACGAGGGTGCCGGCACGATCGAGTTCCTGCGCGGCCCCGACGGCAGCCTCTACTTCATGGAGATGAACACGCGGCTGCAGGTCGAGCACCCCGTGACCGAGTGCATCACGGGGCTCGATCTCGTCGAGCAGCAGCTGCGCATCGCGGCGGGCGAGCGGCTCGCGCTGCAGCAGTCCGACGTCACGTGGACCGGGCACGCGATCGAGGCGCGCATCAACGCCGAAGACCCCGCCCAGGACTTCAAGCCCGCGCCGGGTCGCGTGACGCGTTTCGACTTCCCGGCCGACCTCGGTCCCGGCACCGTGCGCGTCGACACGCACGTCGCCGCGGGCACCGAGATCCCGCCGTTCTACGACTCGCTGGTCGCCAAGGTCATCGCCCACGGCGCGACGCGCACCGATGCCATCGAGACGCTGGCGCGCTGCCTCGCGGCCGCGAAGGTCGAGGGCGTGCCGACGACGATCCCCGTGCACCTCGCCGTGCTGGCCGACCCGCGCTTCCGTGCCGGCGACTACGACACCGGACTGCTCGCGGGGCTCGCGCCCGCGCGGGAGGCGTGAGATGGCCCGCCTGCTGCTGCACCCGATCGGAACCCCGCTGCCCCCGGGCGCCGCCGAGCGCGGGCAGGAGACCCTCGGGCCACTCGAACGCCGTCTCGCCGAGCGGCGCGCAGCCGTGCGCGCGGGCTGGGGCGCGAAGTACGCCGACCGCGTGCACGAGAAGGGCAAGCTCACCACCTGGGAGCGCATCGCACGGCTGGTCGACCCGGGCACCGAGGTTCTGCCGGTCGGCACCCTCGTCAACGACGGCGCGACGTTCGTGCGCGGCTCCGAGAAGCTCAGCTCGCCCGGTGCGGGCGTCGTCACCGCCTTCGGCCGGATCGAAAACCGTTGGACGATGATCATCGCCAACGACAACACGGTGGCGTCCGGCTCGTGGTGGCCGCTCACACCCGAAAAGATCCAGCGCGGGCAGGAGATGGCGCTGCGGCTGCGCGTGCCCGTCGTCTACCTCGTCGACTCGTCGGGACTGTTCCTGCCGCAGCAGGCGCGGACCTTCCCCGGCCGCACCGGTGCGGGCGCGATCTTCAAGATGAACGCGCGCCTGTCGGCGGCCGGCGTGCCCCAGATCGCGGGCGTGTTCGGGGACTGCATCGCGGGCGGCGGCTACATGCCGATCATCAGCGACGTGGTCTACATGACCGAGAGCGCCTACATGGTCATCGCCGGCGCCGCGCTCCTCAAGGGCAGCAAGGCGCAGAAGGTGACCTCGATCGACATCGGCGGTCCGAACGTGCACGTGCACCTGTCGGCGTGCGCGGACTTCCGCGTGCCCGACGACGAGACGTGCCTCGCGCGCATCCGGCAGGAGATCGCGACGCTGCCGAGCAGCGCGATCGACTACTACCGCCGTGGCGCCGAGCCGGCCCCGCCGCGCTTCGCGCCCGCGGAGACCGGCGCGCTGTTCCCCGGCGACCACCGCCACAGCTACGACATGCGGCAGGTGCTCGCGCGCGTGACCGACGACTCGCTGTTCCGCGAGGTGTTCCCCGACGTGGGGCGCGAGATGCTCTGCGGGATCGCGCGCGTCTCCGGACTGTGGGTCGGCTTCATCGGCAACAACCCCGAGCTCACCGACCACCCCGAGCTCGCCGGCGAGAAGCGGCCGGGCGGGATCCTGTACCGCGAGGGCATCGCGAAGATCAGCCAGTTCGCCCGGGCCTGCGGCGAGGACGGGATCCCGCTCGTGTGGCTGCAGGACATCTCGGGCTTCGACATCGGCGCGGAGGCGGAGAAGAAGGGCCTGCTCGGCTACGGCTCGTCCCTGATCTACACCAACAGCACCGCGAGCGTGCCCACGCTGACGGTGCTCCTGCGCAAGGCCTCGGGCGCGGGCTACTACGCGCTCGCCGGCCTGCCGTACGAGCCGATCCTGCAGCTCGCGACGCCGCTCACGCGGCTCGCGGTGATGGAAGGACGCACGCTCGCGATCGGCGCGTACCGCACGAAGCTCGACGACAACTTCGAAATCGTCGCCACGAATTCCGACGAACGCGACGCGATCCGGCGCGGCATGCAGGACGTCGAGGATCGCATCAGCGAGGACATGGATCCGCATCGCGCGGCCGCGCAGATGGACGTCGACGAGGTCGTGCTGTTCGGAGAGTTGCGCACGTGGCTCACTGCGTTCGCGGAGATGGCGTACCAGGCGACGGGCTTTCGTCGCGTGCGCAATCCGCGCATCTGGTCGCTGCACGATCTCGTCGTGTTGTCCGACGAACCGCGCGGTTGAACGCGGCGCGAACGAGGAACGGTCATGTGTCTTTCGATTGTTCGCGTTCGTCCGCGAGAACAAGCAGAACCAAACAGAACAACTCGCAGCGTTGCACAGCGCCGTTTTTCTGCTCGAATGATGAGGAGCGCGCGGCTTGCTGCGCTATGCTTCGTGCGCGGGGGTTCTGATGACGGAACGCGTGGTGCAGTTTCAGAAGTGGATGCTCGAGAACGAAGACTTCATGGATCGCCTCGGACGTCACGCGGCACGCCGCATTGCAGACTCGATGATGCGCAGCGGCGAGGTCGACTGGCAGGAAGTCATCGACCGGCTGTCCGAGGATCTCGAGCGCGAAATGCGCTGGTTCTCGCCGCGCACGATGGCCTGATCGCGTCGTCGTTCCCGTCCCGTACCCGCGCCGGCGTGTGCCGCGCGGACGTGCCCCCTGCGATACCCGAGGACTCGCGCCCATGAACGCCGCGCTCCCCGCGCGCCCGCGTCGCGCGTTGCTCGTCGCCGTGCGTCCCGACGGCGTCGAAGAACTGCAGTGTCCCGCTCCCGGACGCGTGCGCTGGGCCGCCCTCGCCGGGTCGAGCCTCGTCGAGGGCAGCGTGCTCGGTCAGCTGATGCAGACCGACCGCGCGTACGACCTCGTGCTGCCCGCGGGCGTGCACGGCCAGCTGCGCGAAGTGCTCGTGCGCCATCACTGGGCGTCGTGCGGCTACGCGACGCCGCTCGCCGTGCTCGGCGCGGTCGAGGCCGCGCCCGTCGGCCTGCCCGAGCACGAGGCCGCCGGCGCACGCGGCGCGCTCGAGGTCCGCGCGCCGTCGCACGGCACGTTCTATCGCCGGCCCGCACCGGGCAGCCCGGCCTACGTCGAGACGGGCGGCACGGTCGAGGCGGACGCGATCGTCGGGCTGGTCGAGGTCATGAAGTGCTTCTCGCCGATCCGCTTCGCGGTGCCCGGGGTCGCGCGTGCCCGGCTCGTCGAGTGCCTCGTCGACGACGGCACCGAGGTGCGCGCCGACCAGGTCCTGCTGCGGTTCGAGCGCGAGGAGTGAGTTGCGCGCACCCGGCCGGGGCGGCTCCCGAGGCGCGTTCCCGAACGATCGTAACCAGTTAGTACGCTTGAAGTTGCCCCTCGACTCCGTTGCCTCCGCCCCGTATCGGGACGATACTTCCGAATGTTGTTCGGTACAGGCTGCATGGAGGCCGGGACCGGCGCAGTTCTGCGGGAAGCGTTTTCCGCCACCGGCCCAGACTTCCGCCAGCCGCATTGGCCTTTGGGGACTAGCGGCCCCCGGAGCGACGAAGAGGTTTTACAGCAATGGCACAGGGCAAGGTGAAGTGGTTCAACGACGCCAAGGGTTATGGGTTCATCAGCCAGGAGAACGGTCCCGACGTGTTCGTGCACTACAGCGCGATCGAGGGCTCCGGGTTCAGGTCGCTGAGCGAGGGTGACGCCGTCGAGTTCGAGGTGACCCAGGGTCCCAAGGGACCCCAGGCCAGCCACGTCCGCCGTCCCGGCCAGTAATCCTCGCTGACATACGAAGGCTCAGCCGAAAGCCCCGCGTGAAAGCGCGGGGCTTTTGCTTGCATCACCGTAACTTCACGCGCGGAGGACCGGGACATGGGACCGATCGCGCGGAGTGCCGGGGTGGTGATGGGTATGGCGTGCCTGATCGCGTGGTCGGGCTGCGCCGGGGTCGGGCACCGTGCCGCGGCGCCGGCCGCGCCGGTCGTCGACCGCGATGCCGCGGGCGGGGACGGTGACATTCCCGACAAGCCCGTGATCACGCGCACGCCGGCGACGACGCCGCTGCGCGCGCCGCTCGCCGGCACCAACCGGCGCGTCAACTCCGACAGCTCGGGCCGCGACCAGAACGAGACGACGCTCGCGGTCAGCACGGCCAACCCGCTCGTGATCATCGGCGGCGCCAACGACGCGCGGCTCGGCCATTGGGGTGCGGGCTGGTACTCGTCGCGCGACGGCGGCGCGACGTGGACCGACGGCGTGATGTCGTTCCAGAAGTATCCCAACCAGGGCGATCCGACCGCGGCAGTGTGCGGCGACGGCACGATCGTCTTCGGCTACCTCGACTACGTCGGCTCGTTCCAGTCCGATCGGCTGATCGTCACGCGCTCGACCGACGGCGGGCTGACGTGGCTCACGCCGGGCGTCGTGCAGGACACGGCGGGCAACCCGTTCGCCGACAAGCCGTACATCGCGTGCGCGCCCGCGGGCGGCACGTACGGCAACCGCGTCTACATCTCGTGGACGCAGTTCTCGGCGACGGGCTCGAGCCCGATCCGCGTCGCGTACTCGACGGACTTCGGCGTGACCTGGACCGGCGCGAAGAACGTCTCGGGCGGCGGCGTGCAGGGCTCGGTTCCGGTCCCGGGCCTCAACGGCCTCGTGTACGTGTTCTGGAACGCGGGCGGAAGCATCGCCTTCGCGAAGAGCACCAACGGTGCGGGCACGTGGGGTGCGGCCGCGACGGTCGCGACGATCACGACGGTCAGCGACCGCAACTTCCGCCGCAACTCGTTCCCGACCGCGGCGAGCGATCGCTCGGCGGGTCCGTACTCGGGCAACGTGTACGTCGCGTGGGCCGACGCGCGCAACGGCGATCCCGACATCTACTTCTCGCGCTCGACGAACGGCGGCACGAACTGGAGCACGCCGCTGCGCGTCAACAACGACGCGGTCGGCAACGGGCGCGACCAGTTCTTCCCGTGGATGGCCGTCGACGAGAACGGTCTCGTTCACCTGATGTGGCTCGACATGCGCGAGGACGCGGGCAACGCGTACTACCACGTTTACGTAGCGACCTCGCACGACGGCGGGCAGACGTTCGACGAGAGCCGCAAGGTCAGCGACGTCGCGTCGAACGGCGCGCTGACCGGGTTCCTCGGCGACTACTCGGGGCTCGGTGCGGCGGGCGGCAAGATCGTGCCGCTGTGGTCGGACCTGCGCGCCGGCACCGGCGAAGAGGACGCCTACCTCGACGTCGTCAAGGCGTACGCGTACGACAGCGTCGCCCACGTGACGTTCCTCGCCGATCGCACCACGCTCGCGTTCGACGACCAGGAGCCGCGCGTCGGGACCGGGATCAACTACGACGTGGTGCGCGGCGACGTCGCCGACCTCGCGACGGGCACGCCGTGGAGCGCCTCCTCGTGCGCCGCGAACGACCTGCCGGCGCCGCCGGCGACGCTCGTCGACGTTCCGGCCGCGGGGCACGCGACCTACTACCTCGTGCGCGCGCAGGGGCCGCGCGGCAACGGCAGCTACGGCTCGGGCAGCGCACACCCCGATCCGCGCGAAGGCTTCAACACCGCGTCACCGTGCAATTGACGAGCGGAACGAGCTAGGAGCGGCCCGGCACGATCGCACCGGGCTCGCCGACCGCGACCAGCGGCACCCCGAACGCGCGGCGCGCGGCGTCGCCGGTGAGCACGTCGCGCGGCGCGCCGTCGGCGAGCACGCGGCCCTCGTGCAGGAGCAGCGCGCGGCCCGGACCCCGTGTCGCGAGCACGAGGTCGTGCATCGACAGCACCACGGTGCGCCCGTCGCGGGCCCACGCCGCGAGCATGTCCATCACCGCGCACGCGTGACCGACATCGAGCGCGGTGGTCGGCTCGTCGAGCACGAGCACGGGCGCCTGCTGCGCGAGCGCGCGGGCGAGGTACACGCGGCGGCGCTCGCCGCCCGACAGGGTGGGCAGCGGCCGCTCGGCGAGTGCAGCGACGTCGGCGCGTTCCATCGCCTCGTGCACGGCGCGGTGGTCCTCGGGGCCGAGGGCGCGCAGCGGGCCGGCGTGCGGGTAGCGGCCGAGGCGCACGACGTCGATCACGGACAGCCCGAACTCGGTCCACGTCTCCTGCGGCAGGTAGCACAGCTCGCGTGCGAGCTCGCGGCGCGAGAGGTGCGCGATGTCGCGGCCGTGCAGCGCGACGCGGCCCTCGGCCGGCGCGACCACGCCGGCGAGCGCGCGCAGCAGCGTGGTCTTGCCCGCGCCGTTCGGTCCGGCGACGACCAGCAGCGCGCCGCGCTCGACGGCGAGGTCGACGCCCGTCAGCGCGCGGCGCGACCCGAGCCGCACGGCGAGGCCGTGCGCCGCGAGGACGGGATCGCTGCTCGAAGGCGACGCTGTCATG
>JABLTH010110225.1_pt1 | contig 37456 bp, 33 predicted proteins | sample 7875711 | NCBI WGS metagenome assembly JABLTH01 (sample SAMN14941262, study PRJNA633318) | bioreactor metagenome | isolation source: bioreactor | place: China | collected 2019-03-05 | reverse complement strand
TGTCGCGACCAGCTGAGATAATCCTGCGCCAGCATGGGTAAATCGAGCAGCCATTCGCCCGGGTAATCCACAATCTCCAGATAGAGCGTGGAGGTATCCTTGAAGTGGCGCATCAATGATTCATTGGAACGAAAACGCAGCGCGAGACGGATTTCACTCACCCCTCTCGTGGGTGTCGGCCACGCGGGTGGGTCACCGTAAAGCTGTGCCAGCCCTTCATCATAGGTAAAGCGAGGGATACCGAAATCGCGCTGGGGAACGCGCTTAACGCCCAGCAGACGCTCTTCCCGCACCGCACTGAGCAGCGGCAGGCGTGCCCCGGCGTGCAGGTTCAGCAGCTGGTTAACCATCGCCGTGATAAACGCCGTTTTGCCACTGCGGCTAAGCCCGGTGACCGCCAGACGCAAATGGCGATCGACGCCTCGGTTCACCAGAGAGTTGAGTTCGTTTTTAAGTCGCTTCATCGCCGTCCTTCGTCGCTGGAAGCCTGGAATGACTTGCTTCAGAATACAGTAAATGGGGGCAGATCGTTGATTATCAATTCATAATTATTGCTATTGCCGTTTTTTCTCCAGTAAGATGAACGACATTGCCGTCCCGGAGTGAGTAAGGTGTATGTCACCCACCATCTATGATATTGCGCGCGTTGCTGGTGTTTCTAAATCAACCGTGTCCAGAGTGTTGAATAAACAAACCAATATTTCTCCTGAAGCGCGAGAGAAAGTGCTGAAGGCGATTGAAGAGCTAAATTATCAACCAAATAAACTTGCCCGCGCTCTGACCTCATCTGGCTTTGACGCCATTATGGTGATTTCCACCCGCTCAACAAAAACCACTGCCGGTAATCCTTTTTTCTCCGACGTATTGCACGCCATAACCGCCAAGGCGGAACAGGAAGGGTTTGATGTTATTTTGCAAACGTCAAAGAGCAGTGAAGATGACCTGCTAAAATGCGAAAGCAAAATAAAGCAGAAAATGATCAAAGGGGTCATTATGCTGAGTTCGCCTGCCAATGAATCCTTTTTCTCACGGCTCGATATGTACGGTGTGCCGGTAGTCGTAATCGGTAAAGTTGAAGGCGACTTTCAGAATATTTACTCCGTCGATACCGACAATTTTCGTGACAGCGAGATGCTGACCGACACGTTTATTAAAAACGGGCGGAAAAAAATTGCCTGTCTGCATGCGCCACTCGATTATCACGTGTCTATTGATCGTCTGGCGGGTTATAAAGCCAGCCTGGAAAAGGCGAATATTGCTGTTAACCCGGACTGGATCATTGATGGCGGTTATACCCATGAGAGCGCACTTTCAGCGGCCATTACGTTGTTGTCTTCATCCACCCCACCGGATGCGGTATTCGCCACCGACAGCATGAAATTGCTGAGTCTTTATCGCGCTGCGGATGAGTTAAATTTGATGCTACCTGAGCAGGTTGCCGTGGCGGGTTACAGCGATCCGATGCTCTCCCTGATTCTGACGCCTGCGCCAGCTGGATTTGATATTCCCACGCGCAAGCTGGGCGAAGAGAGCTGCGACCTGCTTTTCAGGCGTATCTCCGGTAAACCCGCCCCGCATAAGGTGCTGATTGAAACCCACTTTTCGTTCGCTGATTCCCTTCGCTAAAACCAGGGGCTGATAGCCCCTGGTGAACAGCCGATCAGAAGGCGTAATTCACGCCCACGCCCGCATAGTGGAATCGATCGCTTTCGCCTTCATCGTGGTTTTCCCATTCATAGGCATACTCCAGCGTCATTGAAAGACCGTTATTGAAATCGTAGGCATAAAGCAGGCCCAGACGGTTGAAATCATGCCCTTCACGCTCAGGATCGTCTTGCCAGTCCCAGTTTGACCAGCGGTCGAGTCCCAGGCGGGTATACGGCGTCAGCGTGGTATTACCTAATGAAATGGGTAAATAGGCGCGGATCTCCTGCGTTGAAAACTCACCGTTATTACGTGAACTGTCCATATTGAAACCGCGCTCTAAATAGTAATTCACTTTTGCCGCGAAGGTTTCATTAATGGTCCAGGTAAAGCCCGTTTCTGTTTCAACGCGACTGTCGGCATAACCCGTTTTTTCCAGGTCGTTGGCAAACTGATACATGGCAAACCAGCCGCCGAAACGCCAGTCATCGCTTAACTTAATATCCCAGTCTGGTTGTATTTTGTAGCGCTGCATATTCGCGCTACCGTCTTTCGCGCCGTGTTCATCTTTGAAATGATAACCGTAATTACGGAAGCCGCCGGTCAGGCCGAGGGTAAAATCATCGGTTCCAATAAAACGATAGCGCAGCTCGAATTCGGGACGATCAAAATAGGTCCCGCGGGTCATAGTGCTGTAATCAACGGGGCCTTCCTGATACATGGCAAGGGAAATCGTCCACGCATCCCATGTGGCGTTAAACCACACGGAGGGTTCATATAATCCGTCTTTATCATCCCCCTGACCTTCGACGTTTTCAATTTCATACATGGCACCTATATTAAAATTCCAGTGTGGTGTCGGTTCTGAGGCGTGTGCGTAGCTAACCCCTGCGCATAGAATAAGCGCAGCACTTCTTAGTAGAGTACTCATTAAAATATTCCTTTATAATGGACAAACAAAAAAACCGGAAATTAATATTTCCGGCGAACATTTTTATTATCTGATTGCCGCTTCTGTTTCCGCGTCAAAAAAATGACACTTATTCATATCGAACTGAATGCCGATATTATCCCCTGCAGCATAATCAGTGGCAGCCCCTGCCCGGACGACCAGTTCGTGGCCCCCGACGGTGGCATACAGCATAAATTCAGCACCGGTCAGTTCGGCAACGCTGATTTTGGCGGCAATCGCCTCACCGCTGGCTTGCGAGGTGAAAATATCCTCCGGTCTGATGCCAAAGACCACGGCTTTACGTTGATACCCCTGAGCGTTAAGTACCGAGAGCATATCTTCGGGGATCTCCAGGCGCAGCGTTTCCGTCACGAAGTAGCGTTCATTGATCGCCCCCCGAATAAAGTTCATTGCTGGCGAACCAATGAAACCTGCCACAAACATATTTGCCGGTTCGTTATAGACCTGCTTCGGCGCGCCCACCTGCTGAATGTATCCATCTTTCAGGATCACAATGCGGGTTGCCATCGTCATGGCTTCGGTCTGATCGTGCGTCACATAAATCATGGTGGTATTCAGCTTTTGATGCAGCTTGCTGATTTCGGCACGCATTTGAACACGCAGTTTAGCGTCAAGGTTTGAGAGCGGTTCATCCATCAGGAAGACGCCCGCTTCACGCACAATCGCCCTGCCTAATGCCACGCGCTGGCGTTGGCCACCCGACAACGCACCGGGCTTACGCTTGAGGTAATCGCGCAGCCCAAGAATCTGAGCGGCCCAGTTAACGCGCTCTTCAATGACGGCAGGCGCGATATTCTGCATCTTCAGCCCAAATGCCATGTTGTCGTACACCGTCATATGGGGATACAGCGCATAGTTCTGAAAGACCATCGCAATATCCCGGGACTTGGCCGGGACATCATTCATACGAACGCCGTCAATCACCAGTTCACCGGCGCTGATCTCCTCCAGCCCGGCAATCATGCGCAGCGTCGTCGATTTACCGCAGCCCGATGGCCCGACGAAAACGATGAATTCTTTATCCTCAATGTCGAGGTTGAAATCTTTGACCACATGGACCTGGTTGTCATAGATTTTCTGGATATGTTTTAGCGATAGTTGCGCCATTCTTAATTCCTTATCAGTACCGTCCGGGAAGCCCAGAAATCTGTCAGGCATTTCCAGGTCAGCTCCCGCGTTGAATGAAGTTGAAGTCCCGCATGGTTGAGGCCTGCCCCTATTCCCACCGACAACATTCCTGCGGCGTTGATCGCCTCAACGCCGGAGGCGGCATCCTCAATCCCGATAGCTTCCTCCGGGCGGACGTTAAGACCCGCGCAGGCGGCAAGGAAGATTTCCGGGTCCGGTTTGGAGCGGGCAATGCGGGACGCATCGGCACAGAAATCAAACGCCCTGTGGATCCCCAGCGCCTGCAAAATGCCGGGAGCGTTGAGTGAAACAGACGCCAGCCCAATTTTGACGTTTGCCGCGCGTATGTCGGCCAGCACCTCACGAATGCCCGGGAGCAGTGACGCTTGCGTAAGCGATGCCAACGACTGGACATAGAGCGCGTTTTTTTTACACGCAAGCGCCAGGCGCTGCTGTTCGTCGAACGCCTCTTCTTTGCCACCGTGACGCAGGATCCGCTGCAGGGAATCCATGCGGCTAATCCCTTTCAGCGTTTCATTAAAGGCTTCATCAATGGTGATCCCGACCTCCTTCGCGACAGCGCGCCAGGCCAGGAAGTGCAGATGAGCGGTGTCGGTGATCACCCCATCCAGATCGAATACAACGGCATTAAGGTTCATCTCTTCCCTCCGTGGTAGCGGTCCCAGTAACAGACGTAAGAAAATCCTTGCAGGACAAGACCTGCCGTCCCGAAAGCTGGAGGGTTTTACCCCAGAGCGTTAGCGTGACAGGAGCGGAGCTGGTCACCGTGAGTGTCTCTTTCGTCACGATGAAGTGCAGCTGCGCATTCTGCCAACGCAGCGGAAACGCCAGCCTTTGCCAGTGCGCAGGCATCCTGGGTGCCAGATGTAACTCCCCGTCCACGATCTGCAGCCCGGCAAATCCCTGAATAACACCTGACCAGATCGCACCTGTCGCGGCAGCATGAATACCGTCATCACTGCTGTGCGGATCGTCGCCCAGATCGATGGCAATGCCATCACGCCAGAAGGCGTAAGCCCCTTCTGTATCACCACAGCGCGCGTTCACAATCCCGTGGATGGCTTTGCTCAGAGACGAGTCATGAATTGTGCACGGCTCATAGAATGCCAGGTTGGCCGCGCACTGCTGCGGCGTAAAGCGTTCCGGCAACAGGTAATTAAGCATTACCACGTCGGCCTGTTTGAGGATCTGCATCTCGTTAACTTCAGCGCGCGAGTAATCCAGCAGAATGGTCTGCTTGCCCGCTTTGGCTTTATAGCGGCTCAGATCGATCGCTGGTTTGGACATGAAGGTGTCATCCTGCGGTATGACCCCGTCGGCGTTAGCCTCGGGCAGCCATAAGCGCGACAGGAACCGTTGCGCATTTTCCGTAAAACGCGCATCTTCACGCTCAAACATTGACATAAACCGGCAGGCACTGGCGACGTTGTGCCACGCCAGATAGTTGGTGTAGGCGTTGTTATTCACGTGCTCCGTGTATTCATCCGGCCCAATCACGTCATGGATCTCCAGACGGTCGCCAACTTCCTTCGCGCGTCCCATCCAGAACAACGCGGTTTCCATGAGCAGCGTCAGGCCTTCATTGCGCATAAAGGCGTCATCGTGCGTTGCCTGCCAGTAGGCGACAACGGCCCACGCGATATCCGCCACGATATGATGTTCAGCCAGCGCGGAGGCCACTTTCTGACGAACGCCCGTGCGGATGTTGATCGCTGCGAATTCCGGCGTCTCTTCCTGACCGCTCGCGGCACTCTCCCAGGGGACCAAGGCGCCTGGCCAGCCGTTCCGGCGTGCTTTTTCCCGGGCCCCCGGCAGGTTAAGCCAGCGGTAGCGCAGCAGACGGCGGGCAACCTGTGGTCGGGTAAAGAGATGGAAAGGCAGCAGGAAAATTTCGGTGTCCCAGAACACGTGGCCTTTATAGCCCTCCCCGGTCAGGCCTTTGGCCGCAATACTGCTCCGTTCATCATGGGCAGGCGTCATGGCCGTGAGGTGCCAGACCGCGTAATCCAGCGCCAGCTGATCCTGATGTTCGGTCGACATGACGTCCACCCGGCAGTCATGCCAGATCTTTTTCCAGGCGCACGCCGCGCTTTCGAGTAACGCGGCATACCCTCTTGTCGCGCAGGTTTTGAGCTCAGCCAGAGCATTGCGGGCAAACGTGTCCTGTGAAAGCGCTTTATCGCTGCGATGCGTCACCCAGACCAGCTTCTCAAGCGTGACAGTGTCACTCTGAGCGACCTTTACGGCGTGATGAACCGTGATACGCCGGTTTTTCGCGGTAAAGCAGCTGTCGCTGGTGGTTGAGAGACGACAGCATGCCGATATCACCACATCCGCAGCGCGATCCTGCGTTTCATACACGCCCTGCATGTAGTGCTGGTCAAAGACTCTGACCGAGATTTCATCCAGATGCTGACGGCCGCTGTTGGTTTGCGTCGCATCAATCCCCGTGCTCAGCATAACGTCTGATGAGGCATCCAGCGGAGTGACGGAGAGCTGCATTGCCACCAACGGCAGTTGATCCAGTGAGACAAAACGGCGGCTTTCCACACGGTAGCGCTTTCCGTCTGGCGAGCGCCACACTACGCGACGACGCAGTTCGCCATTGGCAAAATCCAGCTCCCGCTGCCAGTCAATAATCTCCCCTGACAGCAAGGTGAAATTGATGCCGTCCAGTTCGATATCCATGCCGATGATGTCAGGCACGTTGATCAGTTCGTTGGTCTCGTTACGACCTGCACGATGATAAAGCCCGGCAAGATACATTCCCCGGGTCTGCTGCGTGTAGTTTTCCTCATGCGCCGCACGTATGCCCATATAGCCGTTGCCGCAGGCCATGATTGACGCGTATTTATTGAGGCTGTGAGGGCAAAAACCCGGATCGTTTAATACAGACAGGTTCAGCATAACGTTACGCTTTCCCCTTTTTCTGCCGCCTCGTACAGTGCGGCGACCAGTTGCTGGATCACCAGCCCTTGTTCGGCATCGGCAATCATAACCGGCTCTCCCATGACGTGACGGACAAACGCATCCATGCTGCGTAAATGCCGCTGATCGTCTGCCTCTTCGCGCAGGGTTAGGGTCTGCAAAACTCCGCCTTCATCGGTGTAAATATGGGCCGGGAACAGCGTTGCCCCCGCTTTTTCACCGCAAAAGGCGACATTCATGATGGACTGCTCGCGGATATTGAGCGCAAAGGAGGTATCCAGACGCAGAATGCCGCCATTGCAAAATTCAATCGTCCCGAACAGGGCATCTTCAACGGTAAACTGTGCAGGATCCCATTCACCAAACTGGCCACAGTTTTTGCGGTTTCCCAGTTTTTGAAAGCTGTGGGCCGTCACGCGTTTTACCGCCGGGAAACCCAGTACATACATCGCGGCGTCGAGCATATGGATGCCAATATCAATCAGCGGCCCGCCCCCCTGCAGTGCTTTATTGGTGAATACGCCCCAGCCGGGAACGCCGCAGCGGCGCAATGCCTGCGCCGTGGTGAAGTAGATTTCACCCAATGTCCCGTTCATTACCGCCTCACGCAGCAGTTGCGTATCACGTGCAAAGCGGTGGTGAAAATCATAGGCCAGCACCTTTCCCGCCGTTCGGGCCGCCACACGCATCCGGTCGGCTTCATGTGGCGTCATGGCCGGGGGTTTTTCGCACATTACATGGCACCCGGCTTCCAGGGCTGCCATCGCATGTTCAAAATGAAAACGGTTGGGCGAACAGACGCTCACCACATCCGGTTTGACCGCTTGCAGCATTTCATTCACGTCCTGCCATGCCGACGGAATGGCATGGCGTTCAGCAAAAGCCTGAGCCTGTTCAGGATGGCTGTCCATGACAGCCACCATCTGAACATCACTGCGCGTGGAGTAATACGAGGCATGCACTTTGTCCGCGACCTGCCCGGCACCAATAATGGCGACACGCAGAGGCGAAGGTGTTAAAGCACTCATCACGCTGGTCATCCTTAGCATTCACGCAGATAAGTGAGAGAATCCTGATAGGCCTTCGCAGGATCGTCAGCGCGAACGCGGCACTCGTAAACAACGTAACCCTGATAACAATCGGCACGCAGCTGGTCGAACAGAGCGGCAAAATCAAGAGAGCCGCTTCCCGGCTGATAACGATGGTTATCGGCAATATGCACATGGCCCAGCAGGTCGCGGTTCTGGTGCAGCGCTTCCGTCAGCGAGTCTTCTTCAATATTCATATGATAGAAATCGCCGATAATCTGCACATGTTTCAACCCATTCTCTTCGATGTAGCGACGTGCATCCGCGAGGGTGTTGATCATGTGATCCTGATAGCGGTTCAGCGGCTCCAGGTAAACGGTGGTGCCGGTACGCGCCGCTACCTCATCCAGCCAGCGCAGCGAGGCGCTCACCGCCTTGCGGTCTCCTTCAAGGCTACGCGGCGACGTCATCGGCGGCAGGCGGAAGGTAAACATCCCCCAGGCGGCAGGAACAACGATTCCTTTTCCGCCCACCTCTGCTAACGCTTCAAGGATGCGTTCGATCTGCGTTAATCCGTTCAGGCGACGCTCTTCGATGAAGTCACCAATCCAGCCATCGTACCCGCCGCAGGCCGTGGTAACCGGCAGCCCTGTAGCCTTAATGGCCGCTTTAACCTCTTCAAGGTTCTCCACCAGCAGCTTGCCGTCTATCTCATACCCATCAAAGCCCATGGCTTTGATGTATTGAAATTTTTCCAGGATATTGGTCGGGAAAAAAGCCTGGTTTTGCGTTGCGATTTTCATTTTCATGCTCTCCGTAGCTCAGAACGTGACGCCCATTTTGATACTCAGTTCAGGATGCTGATCGACATAGGTCATGTAACTCTCAGCGCTGGTGGTAAACGTTACGACCGGGTCGATTAAATCTTCGCAATTGAGATAGCCGTTCATCAGCAATTCCCAGCAGGTCTCTTCAATACGCTTACGGTTCCAGCGTGGGTAATCAGGATTTGGCTCGCTGCAGGCGCGGGAGAAGACAATTTTCGCATTATTGAAATGCGCTTCACGGCCGAGGTTAAAGCCTTCCGCGAACGGTTTCGCAAAGGCCACGTATGAGATGGTGCCGCCGTAAGCGAGTCCGCGCAGCGCAGACTGCAGCGCATCAGCAAAGCCGCTGGTTTCGATAATCACATCCGCGCCCTGCTTGCCGGTCAGTTTTTTGATTTCCAGACCAACATCCGTGCCAATCGGATCCAGACAGTGGTCTGCCCCATGGCGACGGGCAATGTCGCAGCGGTGCGCGATAGGGTCGACACCGATAACGATTGACGCACCGGCTTTCTTTGCCAGCTGGATGGCAATCTGACCAATCGCGCCAAGCCCAACGACGACGACAAAATCCCCTACCCGCACATTGGCGTCACGTACGCCGCTCATTGCGAATTGTGCCGGGTCGTAGCAGACCGCATTTTTCCAGGAGGCGCCCTGAGGCATTTTGCGCAGTTTGTAGTTATTGACGGCATTCACAATGACCGTTTCCTGTAGCGGTCCATAACAGCAAACGCGGTCTCCGACACGGTATTCCGTTACGTCAGCGCCACACTCAATGATGTCCCCGACAATCATGTTCCCGAGCTGGAATTTGCCAAACTCGATCCCGCGAGCCGCCCCCTCTTCACGCGGCGTAAACAGCTGCCAGTCAGGGTTAAACTCTTCATCGATAAACGGACTCGCCGCCCTGAAATCCACCACTTCGGTGCCGTGTTTCGGTGCGCCAAAGCGGGCGCGAATTTTCACTTCATGAACGGCAACGGGACGGTCTTCATATTCGACCAGCGCAGCCACACGCGGCGCTGTCGCAACTAACTTCTTCATTACTCACTCCTTGTTAAAATTGGCCGCCTCAGCCCTTAACGCCACCGGCGGTCAAACCACTTTTAATAAAACGTTCAGACAGCGCATACATGATGACCACCGGCAGTGCCGTCACCAGCGATGCCGCCATCATGCGGCCCCAGATGTAATCTGGCGTACTGAAAAGCGTGTTCAGCCCGACCGGCAAGGTGAAGTTGCTGGCGCTGGACAGGAAAATGGAGGCAAACAGATAGTCGTTCCATGCCACCATGAAGCAGTAGACAAAGACCGACACCAGGCCCGAAATCGCCAACGGAACGGTAATGCGAAAGATGATTTGCAGGCGGTTGAGACCATCCATCATCGCAGCTTCTTCTATTTCGTCCGGGATGGTGTCGAAATAGCTGCGCAGCATAAATACCGCCGTGGGTAATGTCTGAGTCACCATGGTGATAATCAGCGCCAGTTCGGTGTCATAGATGCCGAGCGCGGTGATGATTTTGAACAGCGGCACCACCAGCAAAATCCCTGAAAACATGTAGACGGTGTAGAAACTGGCGTTGATCGTCGTGCGCCCTTTAAAACGCAGTTTGGATAAGGCGTAAGCCCCCAGCGTGCCGAGAAACACCGCAACGATCGACGAGGTCAGTGACACCACCATGCTGTTACGGAAGTAATCCACAAACGGGAAAATCAGCGGGTTAAAGATGTCGATGTAATGCTGTAACGTCCACTCCTGCGGCAGAATGGTCGGATGCAGCGATATCGCCTCTCTGGCGCTTTTAAAGGAGGTCATCAGCATCACGAAAAACGGAAACAGTGTGATGATCAGGAACGCCGCGAGCCCCAGATAAAAGCCAATACGACCCAGTATGCGTTTATTTGTTGCCATTGAGATTTACCCTTTTTCTGGTCAGCAGAATGACGGCGAAAATGATCACAAACAGCACCACTGAGGTAGCCGCAGCTTTACCCAAATCATTAAAGGCAAACGCCGTTTTGTAGAGATAGACGCCCAAAATATCGACTTTGGTAGTCAGCAGGTACACGTCCGCAAACATGTAAAACATCCAGATGGTGCGCAGCGTGATGACCGTGGCCAGCACCGGCATAATCGCGGGCAGCGTGACGATGCGAAAACGTTGCCAGCCATTCGCACCATCCATTTCTGCGGCTTCGTATAACGATTTATCAATCGTTTGTAAGATCGCGAGAAACGAGATAAACGCATACGGGAAGTAGCGCCAGATGGCGAATAGCACCACCAGCACAAAGCTGCTGCCGGGGTTGTCGAACCACAGCGGTGCCTGGTCATACAGATGCAGCAGATCTACCCCCAGGTAGTTCACGATGCCGTAGCCGTTGTTGAACATGTACTTCCAGGCAAACACCAGTGAAATAGACGGCGTGACATAAGATAAAATCACCAGCGAACGCGCCGTTTTGCGCAGCCGAAATTCCCGGTTAAAGAAGATGGCGACAGCCAGCCCGAGTCCCGTGCTACCTATCACCACCAGGGCCGTGTACCAGAAGGTCATCCACAGGGAGTGCCAGAACGCTGCATCACTCAGAATACGGATATAGTTATCCAGCCCAACAAACACCGCGCTAATGCGCGGGTTGAGCGGCAAGCGTAAGAAACTGATTTCAATGTTGGAAATCATTGGCCAGGCCACAAGGCCCCCCAGCAAAATCAGGCTGGGGGCCAACAGCAGCATGGCGAAAGGCATATCTGAACGACCAGAAAACAACGTCTTCATAATTTCCTTCCGCAGAAGCGCTCCTATCGTTGAGAAACCAGGTCAGTCAGGCGTTTCTGGCTGTTGCTTAACGTGGTGTTGAGGTCTTGCTGCCCTACCGTCACGTTATGCACCATCGAACTGATGATGCCGGAACCTGTCACGTCACCCATGCGGGTAAAGTTTTTGTCGCCCACGGCCCCAAATACCTGCACATTCGGGAACTGTGCGATCAGCTCATACGGCAGTTGACCAAAGGCTTTGATGACCTCGTTGTTTTTCCAGCTCTCGGTATCCACCACCAGTTTGTTCACCGGTAACGCCGCCCCCGGAGACATCATGACCCAGTCCGAGGCGTTTTGAGCCTGCTCCATCCAGGTCACAAATTTCTCAGCGGCTTTGGTTTCTTCTTCAGTCTGGCCGGTCGTGATCGTCAGCGACGTCACCATGCCGTAAACCGCAGACGATTTTTCCGTTGGAACCACAAAGCCCAGGTTGGCAGGATCCCCTTCTTTAAACACGGCAGGCAGAATGTAGGTGGAGTAAACCGCCATTGGCGCGGAACCGTTCATGAACGCGTCTTTGATCTCCATGACGTCGTTCGAGCCTGGCATCGTGTTCTTCGCCAGTTCTTTATAAAACGCCAGCGCGTTTAACATTTCAGGCGTATCGATCTGGATGTTGCCCTGCGCGTCGAAGACGTTTGCCCCACCTGAAAGGGCAAACTGGGAGAAGGCCTGCTCGGTCATGACGCTTTCAGCGGTTGGAAGCGCGATACCGTAGTGTTTCTTAGCCGGGTCGTTGAGCATCTGACTGGCTTTCAGCAGCTGTTGCCAGTTATGCGGCTCTTTAATACCCGCCGCGGCGAGAACATCTTTGTGGTACCAGACGCCTGACAGCCAGGCGCTAATTGGCACCCCCGTCCACGCGGTGCCGTCTTCCGTGCGAACAACACGGAGAATGCCGTCATAAAATGTCTTTTCACCGACGGCTTTAATGGCTTCGCCAATTGCGTCACGGTCCAGCAACTGCTCTTTATCCATCACTTTTGCATAGTCATGGCTGACCTCAATCACCTCCGGCAGTGCGCCGGTCCGCGCGAGGGTAATGACCTTGGTGTTGTATGCATCCTCTTCCACCGGCACCTGTTTCACCGTAATGGAGGGATTCTCTTTCTCGAATTTCTCAATCAGTTTCGTGATGACGGCCTGACGCTCCTGCTCCACCGACGAATGCATAAACTCGATGGTCACAGAAGATTGTGTGTCGTCCTTGCAGCCTGATAACAGGGCGCACGAAACCAGTGCTGAAATCAGCACAATTCTCGGCATTTTCATTGTTAAGGTCCTTTTTTAGTTTTCTTTAATCCACATAACCTGCCATGGATTTAGGGTCAACGTCGTATCGTTAATATTGTTCCCGGTTATTAAATCTTTTCCTGCCTGACTATTTGAAGGGACGTGCTGAATATCATTACTGAAATTAAAGAGCGCTGTAATTCGCTCGCCGTTATTGGCAATGCGAACTATTTTCAAAACATGCTCCCCGGATGTTTCAAAGCGCGCCTGACTGTCCGGGTGGAACGCTTTTTCCTGACGGCGTAACGAAATTAACGCACTCAATCCAGAATAAACTTTATGACGAAGGCTATTAATATCGTCGAGTTTATGATCAATTTCACCGGCCTGATATTTCTTTCGGTTTATTGCTCTATTATACCCTAACCGCTCCACACCCTCATAATCATTACGGGAGCCAATAATACTCTGAATATAGATTGCAGGCACACCCGGGAAACTCAACAGAACGGCATGAGCCAGAATAAAACGGGCGATGCGCAGAGTATCCTCATCCTTCTTAGCACTTAATGCATCCAGGTAGGTTACATTGATTTCATACGGGCTGCGCGTACCATCAGGGTTATTTTTCCAGTTAACCAGCGCGCCTTCCTGCTGGAGTGTTTCCACCAGCGACAGAATTTCCGATTCCGGTAAAATTCCGCGTAACGGATTAAGTCCGATCCCGTCATGCGAAGCCAAAAAGTTAAACCAGGTGGTTTGCTTTGACGGCAGTTCCAGCGATGTGGCCCACTGACAAAGTGCCCGTACATCCTGACGATGAACGGCATGCAGAACCAGTGGTGGCAAGGAGAACTGATACACCATCTGGGCTTCATTCTTGCCGTCACCAAAGTAAGAAACGTTGTCTTTATGCGGGACATTGGTCTCAGTGATGATCACCGTACCCGGTGCCACAGCGTCCGTAATGGCGCGGAAGAGCTGAATCAAACGGTGCGTTTGTTCAAGATGGATGCAGCTTGTTCCAGGGATCTTCCACATAAAACCTACCGCATCAAGGCGGATATAGCGCGCTCCTTCCATCAGGTAATGGAGAAGCACATCCACCATTGCAATCAACACCTCAGGAGAGGCGAAATTGAGGTCAATCTGATCATCGCTGAAGGTCGTCCACAGATGCCGAACGCTTCCGTCATCAAGTGTAAAAGGTGTCAGGAGAGGCAATGCACGAGGCCGTGTCACAGCAGATAAATCAGTTTGCGGATCCACGGAAATAAAGAAATCTTCATAGCCCGGTTTTTGCGCAAGATAATGAGCGAACCATTGGCTTTTCGCAGACATATGGTTGCAAACAAAATCGAACATTAAACTGGCATATTGTTTTAATTCAGCAACGTCTTGCCATGTTCCCGTTTCAGGCGCAACGTCATGGTAATCGATAACAGAAAAACCATCATCAGAGGACCACGGGTAAAAAGGTAAAAGATGCACATGAGAAAATGAACGAGAAAGCCATCTGTTATAAAAACGGGTAAAAACAGGCAGCGCTTTCTCCCCTTTATTGTAGAACTGATCGGCATAGGTTATCAGGACGATATCTTTTTCATCCCAACCGGCTTTACGCTTTTCGGTAATAACAGCAGCAGCTCTGGAGATTTTCCCTGACAGTGTTTCACGGTGCGCCTCAGAAAACGATTCGCCGTAAACAAGATTGATTAAATTTTTAATTTTATCGTTCACTTTACTTTTCCATGGTAGCGGTCCCACGAAACGCAATCTACTCCCATGAAAAATATCTGTCAACGGACCTGAGGGGGTAAAAACGTCTTCTCAAGGCAACTCAGCGCAGTAATGTGAGCTGCCGCAAAGAAAGACAGAAAAGGGAGAAAACGAAGAGAAATGCCAGCAGCCCTCCTCTCATAAGAGAAAGACTGCGGTATACATGGAGATCAGGATAAGTATCGACGGGAAAAACGTTTGGCCAGTTTTTGCAGCAGTGGCTCCAGCGCCACGGCCAGCAACAGTCTTACCGGCTTACGGGCAACAGATTTTATTGCCCAGCCAGCCACGCCTGCCGGACCATAACGTAACGCCGTCAGCAGGACCAGTTTACCTGCGATTTTCAGGCCGGGTTTTACCTTCTGACCGGCCTGTTGCCAGTTTTTGTTCATCTATGTTCTCTCTTAAAGCTGACGAAAACGACTTCTCAGCGTAAAGGTATCAGACGTGACGTAACGTTCCATTTCGCGCAACCGCTTTTCACCTGCGGCGAGTTCAGCATCCACCTGGTTCAAAATGTCACTACTGCTCGGTGCGCCTTCTGCAGCCAGTTCACCTTCCGGCATGGGGTCGAGCACAAACGACAATACGATGTACGCCACCAGAGTGATAAACGCCAGACCGAAGAAAATCGATAACACCGTTACCACGCGCACCAGCTTAACCGGTACATCCAGATAGTGAGCAAGCCCCGCACAGACGCCGCGAACCATGCCCTGCTGTGGGATCCGCCACAGCTTTTTATTCAGATTCAGTCCTGACATTAACGCTCCCTCCAGTTCGGGTGTTCCGCATCCAGGATAGCTTCCAGCGCCTGAATACGTTCACGCATCTTATTCGCCTGATCGGACAGCTGTACCAGACGTTGTTGCTCGCTCTGGGAAAGGGCGTCCCGTGAAGAACGGTTGCTGTAGTGCAGCCATAACCAAATCGGCAGCACGAACAGCACGAAAATGGTCAGGGGAATAGCGAGAAAAAGCGCGCTCATGTGTACTCCTTGTCGTACGATGCGTGGCGGCACGCTCAGGTGCCGCATGAATTATTATTGATTGTCTTGCTTCATTTTGGCTTTCAGGGCCGCCAGCTGCTCGCTGATTTCATCGTCGGCTTTCAGATCGGCGAACTGCTGATCGAGCGATTTTTGCTTACCGATGCTGTGGCTTTCCGCTTCCGCTTCCATCTGATCGATACGACGTTCGAAGGACTCAAAACGCGCCATTGCTTCATCAAGCTTACCGCTGTCCAGCTGACGGCGTACATCGCGGGAAGAGTTTGCCGCCTGGTGACGCAGCGTAAGTGCCTGCTGACGCGCACGGGTTTCGCTCAGCTTGTTCTCAAGCTCGCCAATCTCTTTCTTCATACGGGTGAGCGTGTCGTCCACCAGCGTAACTTCATGTTCCAGCGCGGTAACCATATCCGCCAGTTTCTGTTTTTCAATCAGTGCGGCACGGGCCAGATCTTCTTTATCTTTACGCAGCGCCAGTTCGGCTTTTTCCTGCCATTCATTAAGCTGGGCGGTAGCCTGCTCAATACGGCGGGTTAACTGCTTTTTCTCAGCCAGCGCACGGGCGGAGGTAGAACGCACTTCAACCAGTGTATCTTCCATTTCCTGAATCATCAGACGCACCAGCTTTTGCGGATCTTCCGCTTTCTCAAGCAGCGAGTTGATGTTGGCGTTCACGATATCGGCAAAACGAGAAAAAATACCCATAATTCAATCCTCACATTTCTGTTATCGGGCGATGCCCTGCTGTACAGATAATACAATTCCCGTGCCAACTTTTTATCTTATTGATTTCACTGAATGTGATTGATTTTCGCTCACTGAGGAACTAAGCTCACCTGGTGAATCTCGCTAAGGAGTGGTTAATTTCATCATGGCTGAATATAAAGACAATTTACTCGGTGAGGCTAACAGCTTTCTCGAAGTGCTGGAGCAGGTCTCACGCCTCGCCCCTCTCAACAAACCGGTGCTGATTATCGGTGAGCGCGGCACGGGCAAGGAGCTGATCGCCAACCGACTCCACTATCTGTCCGGGCGCTGGGATGGTCCTTTTATTTCGCTTAACTGCGCCGCGCTGAATGAGAACCTGTTGGATACCGAGCTGTTCGGCCATGAAGCGGGAGCCTTTACCGGGGCGCAAAAGCGCCATCCTGGCCGTTTCGAGCGTGCCGACGGCGGCACCCTGTTCCTTGACGAGCTGGCCACCGCGCCAATGCTGGTACAGGAAAAATTGTTGCGCGTCATTGAATATGGCGAGCTGGAACGCGTCGGCGGCAGCCAGCCGCTACAGGTTAACGTGCGTCTGGTCTGTGCGACAAATGCCAACCTTCCGGAAATGGTGGCTGAGGATAAATTTCGCGCCGACCTGCTCGACCGCCTCGCTTTTGACGTCGTCCAGCTTCCGCCGCTGCGTGAACGGCGCAGCGATATTATGCTGCTGGCGGAACAGTTTGCCATTCAGATGTGCCGTGAGCTGGGTCTGCCGCTCTTTCCGGGCTTTAGCGATAATGCCCGGGAGACGCTGCTTAACTACCCCTGGCCGGGGAATATTCGCGAGCTGAAGAACGTCGTCGAACGCTCTGTCTACCGTCACGGCAGCAGCGAAACGGAACTGGACAACATTATTCTCGATCCTTTTCAGCGTAACGCGCCATCTGTTACCCCGCCGGCGCGTTCGAACGATGGGCCCTCACTCCCGCTCGATCTGCGCCAGTTTCAGCATAAGCAGGAACAACAGCTACTGGAGCAGAGCCTGAGGATGGCGAAATATAACCAGAAAGGGGCGGCTGAACTGTTGGGGCTGACCTACCACCAGTTAAGGGCATTGCTCAAAAAGCACCAGATGCGCTGACGGACAGAGCCATTCTGACGGGATTTATCCCCGCGAGGATCCCGCGGGGATAAGAGTCATGCTACCGCAATATGCATCTGCGAAAGCATATCGGTATTCACACCGACCAGCGTGACGCTGCTGTCGCCGTAGGTGAGTAAGGCATTATCACCTTCAAACGACAGGTGGTTGAGATAGCTGTCATTATCGGCAATGTTCTGGTTAGCCATAAAGATCAGGCTGTCGCTGGCGGAGAGGTTATAGACCGTGTCATGACCAAAATCACCGTAGAAGAGAAGCGTGTTTTCGCTGCCGTTAAGGTGGATGGCGTCGTCGGCATACCCGGAAACCACATTGTTATTGTTCCCGTTTACGCTGATCTCACTGTCATTGGCTCCTGAATAGAACCAGCTGTCATTACTGGCGGTCGAGATAGTGAAGCTGTTCTCTGTATCGGCATAATAGCTTTTCGCATACGCGATTGAGCCACTGTCACCTTCTAAGCCATAATCCGTGACCTGCCATGTCGCGTTCTGGTTGATGTTAATACCAAACAGGCTGAACAAGGTGTGGTCTGCGTTAACGTAATGGATATCTTCCGCCCGTGTAATATCGCCGGTGGAATATTTAAAGTACAGCGTCCCTTCTGCATCGTGGCTAAACGTAAAATCGGCAATATGACATTCCGTTACGTAGGTGTTAGTCCCTGCGCCGCCATAAATAACGTTGTAGCCGCTGTGATCTTTAAAACTGTCATCTCCCCCACCACCGCAGAGATAATCGTTACCCTTCCCTCCTTGTAATAAATCATTTGTTTCGGTACCAATAATAAATGTTGATCCCACATGCGTTACGGATTTATTGAGATCCGAAACCCAGGTCGTGGAACGGTATGCTTCAGAAAGATTAGAAACAATGATATTGGAATTTTGATGGGTGAAATCATAGATTTCAGAATCCATAATTCGTAATGCACCGTCCGTATAGCCCTGACCGGAGTGCCCGGCCCAGGACGCCATATTCGCGATCGAAAAGATCTTACAATCGTTGGTCAGGCCGGCATAGTAATCATTAAAGGAGACGATGTTGTTGGTGCAGGTTTCAAGCGGCGTGTCGTGGTTAAATAAACTGTCCAGCGTCAAGCTATGACCCGTTAACACACGAAATACCGGATCGTTCTCATAACCAATATTAAGCACTTTGTCATCGGCCAAGTTTTGAGTCGGAGAGGCGAATGCGACGTAGCTTGCGTCTTCAAAGAAACCACCCCACTGGCCCTGTGCGGACAGGGTTGCCATGCTGTTAACAGCCAGTCCGCCAAGACTATGTCCGGTAATGATGATGTCATTACCGGTCAGGCCATTTGCCGTGGCAAACGCGGCCACCGAACTCATGAGGTTTTTATACGCGTTGAGAACATAGTTATCCGCATAGCCGTCGACGAGTGCAGATAATACGTCGCTGACGGTATCCATCGCGGTATTGATGGTATGCTGAAGTGAAGGCGCGCTGGCATAAGTGCCCGTCCCCCAGAAGCTAATGCCTATATTGACCAGCTTGCCATTGGCGTCATATTTTCCCATAACGTTGCATTCAGCGCTGGTTTCAAGAAGACTTTCGCCATAAAAAGCACCATAGGGATTAGTACAGCCGCTGTAGTTAAGCGTGGTCCCGTCTAATACTTTCCAGCCATTTTCTTCTGTATAGGTATAATCAGCATACGTGGCTGCACCAAAATTGATACTTTCAATGGTCAGTGCATCCTTAATAAGCTGCGTGTTTTTCTCGCCCTGATAATCGAATACAGGCATAGTCGTCCCTCTGTTTATTATCAACAATCATTGAGCAAAATACGAATCAAGTAACATAACGTTATCATTGTTTATTTCGCCCGTCTGCGCGAGCAAACTGACCCATGCCTTAATGACAGCATGTTTTTCTGCAGTAAGCTCAACTTTGGTTTTATAGAAAGATTGTTCTGCATTTAATAAATCGATATTCATGCGCTGACCAGCCTGAATGCTTTTTTTCGTCGCTTCAATCTGACGCCTGGCGGCGTCCACCGCGGAAGCATAGGCAGCAAGGCGCTCTGACGCATGGAGGCATTTATTTAAGGATTTTTTAATTTCGCTGTAGGTCGCCAGCCGCTGTGCATCGTGAAGATATTTTGCCTGCTCATAGCGGGCCGCTGCCTGACGCAGGGACGCTGAAACGCCGCCCCCGGACAAGAGATCCATGCTGACGCGCAGGCCTATGCTGTCGGTACGATATTTCTGATGAATGGTATTGTCGTTGCTTGAATCGTTCTCCGAATGCATCGCGTAAAGCTGTACCCGGGGAAGCGCGCCAGCGCGACTGCGTTCAATTTCATAGCGTTTTTCTTCCACGCTATGTCCGGCAGAAAGAATATCGGGATTATGCGCGGCTGCCTTTTGTTCCCAGTATCGATAGTCTCCTGATGCCAGCGGCAGCCTAAGCGGCTTTTCACCGAGTATCGGCAGCGCTGCCGTCTGCGAGAGATCCATGCCCACGATCGCTGATAACGCAACGTTAGCCGTATCCAGCGTATCGCGCGCCTCCACCTCATCCGCAATCGCCAGGCTGAGCGCAGAGGCGGTCTCGGTGACATCCGTTACTGCTCCCTCACCGGCCTCAAACTGTCGCTGAGCCTGCTTTTTCTGCTCTTCCAGCCCCTGACGATGCAGAGCCGCAAGCTGAAGCCGTTGATGCGCCTCGGTAAGATCCAGCCAGGCGGTAATGAAACGGTTTTGCAGATCAATCAGACTGCTTCGGTAGCGTTCATCAGACTGCATTTTTTTGATAATGCCGATGCGATACCCCGCATAGGCATCGTAATCAAACAGCGGCTGAACAACGGTAACCGATCCCGAATAACTGTCATATTGTTGATGTTGCACCACCTCAGAACGCTACCCCAACAAATTTGTCTGCTGGTACTGCTGTCGCTGCCAGTTACGCGGTGCGCGTTGATAGCTAACGCTGACTTTTGGCAGTAACCCGGCGCGACCGATGGGGATGTACTCTTCTCCGGCAAGCTGATCCTTCACAGCAGCGCGGTACTGCGGATCGTTGTCCAGCGCCATGAACCAGCCCTGGGTCAGTGTCAGCGCATCTGCTGAAAAGGGCATCATCAGCGCGAGCAGATACACAACAGGTATGAATTTTGCGGTAAGCATCTTTACTCCTCGATGAACGACCGCGATGCACGATCCACAATGGGTTTCAGCAGATAGCTCAACAGCGAGCGCTCTCCGGCTTTAATAAAGACCTCTACTGGCATACCCGGTTTAACCTCCTCGCTCTTCAGCTTTTTCATCCCCTCCGGCGTAACGGCGATCTGAATCTTGTAGTACGGCTGCTGGGTGGTGGGATCGGTCTGGCGATCCGCTGACACCAGCGATACCCGGGCCGGGATTTTCGGCGTGCTTTGCTGGTTGAAGGCGGTAAACATCAGGGTAACGGGCATGCCCTTATGGACTTTATCGATCAGGGCGACGTCAATTTGTGAGTCGATAATCAGGGGGGAGGCCTGCGGGACAATTTCCAGTAGCTGCTCGCCCGCGCTCACCACCGCGCTGTCGCTGGCAAGCGCGAGGTTCATTACCACACCATCCTGCGGTGCGACAACGCGGGTCAGGGAGAGATCGACACCGGAGAGCGTCAGCTGTTTTTTGCTCTCGCTGACCTGCAGGCGAAGCTGGTCAATTTGCGTTTCAATATCTTTCCGGTTATCAATCAACCGCTGCTGCATGCCGCGTTTGAGCTGGGCGATCTGATTCCCTAACTCTACGATTTTGCTGCGGGTTTCACCCACCTCGCCCGCCAGAGACGCCGATTGCACCTGGATATCGAGATAGCGGTTACGGGGGAAATAGCCCTCTTCCATTAGTGGTTTCAGGTCTTTGAGTTGACGATTTAACAGTGCGAGTCCTTGCGCTTTCGTCTCGCAGGTTCTGGCAAGCGAATCGCGCTGGCGAGCCAGCCCTGCAATGGCCTGAGCGTCATTTTCCTGAGCATTTTTCAGCGCCTCCTGTCGGGCCTGCATAAGCTGGCGTTGGTGAGCCACTATGGGCTTGATCGCATCCCGCAGGGCTTCGTCTCCTGTCTCAGGGGGCAACGTCAGCGTTTGCATGCCCGCCAGCTCAGACTGCAGGCGGCTTTCAGCAATGAGCGACGTCAGATAATGCTGGCGCGCAGCGGAGAGTTGGGCGAGCGTCGATTGCTGGCTGAGCAGCACCAGCAGGTCGCCTTTATGTACCGTCTGCCCCTCTTTGACGGCGATGCTTGTCACCACACCGCCTGTGGGTGCCTGAACGGCCTTACGGTAGCCGTCCACCACCACGGTTCCGGTGGAAACAACACCTTTATCCAGCGGCGCAAATGCCGCCCAGAGCAAGAAAGATCCCAGACCTGCCAGCAACACTACCCAGCCAAGGCGGACAAACGGAACGACGTCAACAAGGGGCGTCTTCTGCGCATCGCTATTATGCATGGACTTTTCCTTGTTCAGCAGGGACGCTGTTTGTCTTATTTACCGGGCGAGCTGACTGCTGTAAGAGTTGTGCCGTTGGGCCATAAAGCTTGGTTTTTCCGCCTTCGAGGACGAGCAGATGGCTGGTCAGCGGCAATATTCCCGGACGATGAGAAATGATGACGACGCTTTTTTTCTGCTGCCGGAGCTGCCGGATAACCTGCTGCAAAGCCTGCTCACCCGATTCATCGAGGTGAGCGTTGGGCTCATCAAGGATCACCAGTGCCGGATTGCCGTACAGCGCCCGGGCCAGGCCAATGCGCTGTTTTTGTCCACCCGACAGGGCCATCCCCTGCTCGCCGGTCAGGGTGTTATACCCGTCAGGCATACGCAAAATCATGTCGTGGATCCCGGCCATCTTTGCCGTGGCGATCAGTTGCGTTGAATCAATCTCCCCAAACTGGGCAATATTCTCAGCGAGGGTTCCCGTGAAAAGCGTAACGTCCTGCGGCAAGTAGCCGATTCCGGGACCCGGCTTCTGCTTCTGCCACTGGTAAATATCTGCCCCATCCAGCCTGACATCCCCCTCTCCGGCAGGCCAGACACCGCACAACACTCTGGCGAGACAGGATTTCCCCGATGCACTGGCTCCCACAATTCCCAGCACCTCACCCGGGTTGACCCGCAGAGTGATGTTTTGCAGTATGGGTTGCCGGGGGTTTCCCGGAGGGAAAACGGTGACATTCTCAACCGTGAGCACTCCCTGCGCAGCCGGCAGGCGTATGCTCTCCTGCGCCGGGGGAAAGTCTCCCGTCAGACGAACCACGCGTTCCCATGCCAGACGAGCTGACCGGTAGCCTTTCGCCACGCTGATGAGTTGTTCCACCGGTGACAGCGCTCTTCCGAGCAAAATTGAGCCCGCGATCATCATACCCGGCGAGATGTCTCCCAGAATCGCCAGCCAGCAGCCCAGCCCCAACATCAGGGACTGAAGCGCCATGCGTACGGTTTTGGTGACGGCAGACATCAATACAGCGCGTTCACTGGCCGCACTCTGGCAATAAAGGAACTGTTGATGTCCGCGCCACCAGCGCGCCTTCACGTTGTCAGTCATCCCCAGGGCATGCAGCGTCTCAGCAGATTGTAAGGAGCTGTTAGCCTGGTGATTTGAGATCAAGGCATACCCCCCCGCTTCATTCAAAAGCTGACGCGTCGTTTTTTCGTTAATAAGCGCCAGGGCCAGCAGCAGACATGCGCCTGAAAGCGAGAACACCCCGAGCCAGGTGTTAAAAAGAAAAATAACGCCGAGGTAAACAGGAAACCAAATGGAATCAAAAACCGCAAATAACGCCGGGCCGGTAACAAACTGGCGTATAACGGTGAGGTCGCTGATAGCCTGCCCGGCATTCGGGCTGTGCTTAACGAGATTACTTTCACATGCAGCGGTATAGATTGCAGGCGAAAGCGCATTATCAAATTGATTACCCAATCGGATGATGACGATGCCACGCGCGTAATCAAGGAGTGCCATGACGGCAAACATAAATAACACCAGCAGCATCAACATAAAAAGCGTTGTGGTATTCCCGGATGACAGCGCGCGATCGTAAACCTGCAACATATAAATAGATGGTGCCAGCATCAGTATATTTATGACCGATGAGAAAAACGCAATCGTCACGAATATGCGCGTGCGAACGCGTGCAAAATTCTTAATTAGCCCCAAAGGTTCAATCATTCCCTAACTCTCTGATGTTTTGGTCACTTCTCATGCCATGAGAAAGACGCGAGACGTCCATGATGAAAAAGATTTAACATTAAATATAAAAAAGCAGACAAACAGACGCAGTGCCGCTCGGTATGCCCCAACAGAAAACTGTAATTTTCTTAGATGTTATGATGATTCATTTTATTCTTTTTTCTTTCGCCCTGCCAAATTGCAGGAACAGAGGGTCAGTATATAAATCAACATTACTCGTAACGCAACCATTAATTAAGCAAGTATACGTTTAGTGAATATTTCTTATTGTAATACATCGACTCAATAATAATTCACGCCATCGCATCATGCTTGCACAGGATAAACAGCGCGCACTTTATTATAGGGGATTTATTGCCCACCCAATATCGCATCGCGAGGTAACGGGAAGATGTCTGCCGTGAGTTCCATCAGCCAATCACGCACACAGTTGCTAACCGCATACGGTCTGTCGGGGCGAATCCTTCGTTTATAGCGAGTCAGACAGGGCATGAAAATGCTAAGATGGTTTATGAGGTATATTCAAAGTGGAGAGTCGGTATGAATGCCGATCAGGTTGGTATGCTGAATGAGCGACTGCAAACGCTACTGCCCCCAGGATGCCCTCAGGGATAAACGACACTGGATAATTTCGTTTAATATTAGTAAGATAGCCACTTAACATATCATACCTTAAAAATTATGCGTCTGGTTTTATCGTCCTTTTTTGCACTCAGTCTGTTCAGTAGCCAGGCCTTTGCTGCCCCCGAGCCAACTGAGCAGCCTGATATTCGTGACAGTGGCTTCGTCTACTGCGTCAGCGGACAGGTTGATACCTTCAACCCACAAAAAGCGGGCAGCGGCCTGATTGTGGATACTCTCGCCGCTCAGCTTTACGACCGTCTGCTTGATGTTGATCCGTACACCTACCGTCTGGTGCCGGAGCTGGCGGAAAGCTGGGAGGTGCTGGACAACGGCGCAACTTACCGTTTCCGTCTGCGTGATGACGTTGCGTTTCAGCATACGCCGTGGTTTACCCCCACGCGCAAGCTGAATGCAGACGATGTGGTCTTTACGTTCCAGCGTATCTTCAACCGCCATCACCCCTGGCATAACGTCAACGGGGGGAACTTCCCCTATTTCGACAGCCTGCAGTTTGCCGACACCGTTAAAAGCGTGCGCAAACTGGATAACCGGACGGTTGAATTTTCCCTGACGCGCCCGGATGCCTCTTTCCTCTGGCATCTGGCGACCCACTATGCGTCCGTCATGTCCGCTGAGTACGCGGCAAAGCTGAACAAGCAGGATCGTCAGGAGCTGCTTGACCGCCAGCCGGTCGGCACCGGTCCGTTCCAGCTGGCCGAATACCGCGCCGGGCAATATATTCGCCTGCAGCGCCACGAACACTTCTGGCGCGGCACGCCGCTGATGCCGCAGGTTGTGGTCGACCTCGGGTCTGGCGGTACAGGACGGCTCTCAAAGCTGCTGACCGGCGAATGTGACGTGCTGGCCTGGCCTGCCGCCAGCCAGCTCACTATTTTACGCGACGATCCGCGCCTGCGCCTGACGCTTCGCCCGGGTATGAACATTGCCTATCTCGCTTTTAACACCGATAAGCCGCCGCTGAATAACCCGGCAGTTCGTCATGCACTGGCGCTGGCCATTAACAACCAGCGTTTGATGCAGTCCATTTATTACGGCACCGCGGAAACCGCCGCCTCTATTTTACCGCGCGCCTCGTGGGCGTATGACGGTGAAGCCAAAATCACGGAATACAATCCGGCAAAAGCACGCGAACAGCTTAAAGCGTTGGGCGCTGAAAACCTGACGCTGCAGCTCTGGGTACCGACCAGCTCTCAGGCATGGAACCCTAGCCCGCTGAAAACCGCCGAGCTGCTGCAGGCTGATATGGCGCAGGTCGGTGTAAAAGTGATCATCGTTCCGGTTGAAGGGCGTTTCCAGGAAGCGCGCCTGATGGATATGAACCATGACCTTACGCTGACGGGCTGGGCGACTGACAGTAACGACCCGGACAGTTTCTTCCGTCCGTTGTTAAGCTGCGCGGCAATAAACTCACAGACCAACTACGCTCACTGGTGCAACCGCGAGTTTGACGCCGTTCTGCAAAAAGCGCGGGCGTCACAACAGCTCTCGTCACGCATTGATGCCTATGATGAAGCGCAAAAGATCCTCGCTAAGGAACTGCCCGTGCTGCCGCTGGCCTCTTCCCTGCGTCTGCAGGCCTATCGTTATGATATTAAAGGCCTGGTACTGAGCCCGTTTGGCAACGCCTCCTTCGCCGGGGTCGACCGTGAAAAAGAACAAGAGGTGAAAAAACCATGATCATTTTTACCTTGCGTCGACTCCTGTTACTGCTGGTGACGCTCTTTTTACTGACCTTCGTGGGCTTCAGCCTGAGCTACTTTACGCCGCACGCCCCGCTTCAGGGATCGTCGCTGTGGGATGCCTGGCTGTTCTGGTTCAACGGCCTGTTGCACTGGGATTTTGGCGTCTCCAGTATCAACGGACAGCTTATCTCTGAGCAGTTGAAAGACGTGTTCCCGGCCACGATGGAGCTCTGCATTCTGGCCTTCGGCTTTGCCCTGATGGTGGGCATTCCGGTGGGCATGCTGGCGGGGATTTATCGCAATAAATGGCAGGATAAATTTATCAGCGCCCTCGCCCTGCTCGGCTTTTCTATCCCGGTTTTCTGGCTGGCGCTGTTGCTGACGCTGTTCTTCTCTCTGACAATGGGCTGGCTGCCGGTTTCAGGCCGCTTTGACCTCCTCTACACGGTTAAATCGGTGACCGGTTTCGCCATTATTGATGCATGGCTCTCTGACTCCGTCTGGCGTCACGAAATGATCGTCAGCGCCCTGCGTCATATGGTGTTGCCGGTGCTAACGCTTGCGGTGGCGCCAACAACCGAAGTGATCCGCCTGATGCGCCTGAGCACCATGGAAGTGTTTGATCAAAACTACGTTAAAGCTGCGGCCACGCGCGGTCTCTCACGCCTGACTATCTTGCGTCGTCACGTACTGCATAACGCGCTCCCGCCGGTTATTCCGCGCCTTGGGCTGCAGTTTTCGACCATGCTGACCCTGGCGATGATCACCGAGATGGTCTTTAGCTGGCCAGGTCTGGGCCGGTGGCTGATTAACGCCATTCGTCAGCAGGATTACGCCGCCATTTCAGCAGGCGTCATGGTGATTGGTTCGCTGGTGATTATTGTTAACGTGATTTCCGATATTTTGGGTGCAATGGCCAACCCGTTGAAGCATAAGGAATGGTATGCCCTACGATAGTGGCTATAGGGCTGCGTATTTTTTATTTAAATTCAATGAAGTAGACAAAAAAACTGCTACCGATTTTGAGTTTTAATACGCAAATTTGTACACATTGTGTTTATGCTCCAACAGTCTTAATCGAAACATGGGCTGTTGGAGCTATCGATTCCGCCCTCTTCGTTTCTTCTATACTTTCAGTTTGACTGACTGGAGGTAATCATGTGCGAACGTTTGGCACAAGCTCAAACACGTGAAGAATACCTTGCCTATTTGGCTGACAAAGCCGATCGCGACAACCTAACGGCTTTATAGATCTTAGCTTCACTCAATATCCCTTACTGCCTAGGTTTTCTAAACGTATTATTTATATTCATTAGGCGCGAGTAGATACACACCCAAAAGTATGTATCTACATACACTCTACCTACCTGAGATAACTTTGAATAAAGGCAGTCAGAGATGTTTTTTGCGCCAACGTCTGGTCAGTTGCTTTTCAAATTCAATTATTAGGAACATCGCGAATCCTATCAGTAAGGTAATGATCCAGTAACGGAACGGCAGCGGTTCCGTGCCAAACAGCATCTGCATGAACGGCGCGTAGATGATGAGAAGCTGAAGCGCCAGGAGCACACCACTCACAATCCAAATGCCTTTATTCGCCAGCAGGCCTATGCTCAGCGAGAAGCTGTCATTCACGCGGCAGTTAAGCATGTAGAACCACTGTGCGGTCACCAGAGTTTGCAGCAGCACGGTACGGATAAATTCTGCTGAATAGCCGCGCGGCTGCAGCCAGGCTTCAAGGATAAAGGCGCTGATGGCAATCATTAAGCCGACAAATATCACGCGCCAGATGGCATAGCCGTCCATCACGTGCAGGTTCGCCTTGCGCGGAGGCCGGTTCATGATGTCCTTCTCGCCCGCTTCGAACGCCAGCCCAAAAGAGAGCGTCGCCGAGGTGGCCATGTTCATCCACAGAATAAGGACCGGCGTCAGCGGGATCAGGTTCCCCGCCAGCAGCGCGATGATAATCAGCATAGCCTGAGCAATGTTGCTGGGGATAACGAACAGAATGGTCTTTTTCAGGTTGTCGTAAACCCGCCGGCCCTCGTGTACTGCACTGGCAATCGTGGCAAAGTTGTCATCCGTGAGCACCATGTCGGCGGCTTCCTTGGTGACTTCCGTCCCCTTGATCCCCATAGCAATACCCACATCCGCCCGCTTGAGCGCCGGGGCATCGTTCACGCCATCCCCCGTCATTCCCACCACTTCCTGCTTGCTCTGCAGGGCCTGTACAAGGCGGAATTTATCCTCCGGGCTGGTTCGCGCGAAAATATCGTACTGCTGCGCGGCTTCGCTCAACTGACGATCGTCCATCGCTTCCAGTTCGCGGCCGGTTATAGCGCTGGCGGCGTTGCCAATGCCAAGCATTTGCCCAATGCTCATCGCCGTTTGCGGGTGGTCCCCGGTGATCATTTTTACGCGGATCCCCGCCTGCAGGCAGTCGGCAATCGCGGTAATTGCCTCCGGACGCGGTGGATCCATCATTCCGGCGATGCCAAGCAGGATCACGCCATCCTTAAGGTCCGGATGATCCAGCTCGCGCTGTCCCTCACGGGCAGGCTTCCAGGCTGCCGCCACCATGCGCAGCCCCTCACGGGCATACTCTTCAATCTTCCCTTCCCAGTAAGACTGATCAAAAGGCTGCAACCCGGTGTTGGTCTGCTGGAACTGGCACAGGCGGAACAGAACGTCCGGAGCGCCGGTAATCAAAATAACCTCTTCATCGCCCAGACGGTAAAGCGTGGACATGTATTTATACAGCGAATCAAACGGAATTTTACTGCGCATTTCAGTATCGAGCGGTGGAAGCGGGATTTTTGCCGCCAGCACCTTCAGCGCACCCTCGGTCGGGCCGCCAGTGATTTTCCACTGGCCCTGGTCATCTTTAATCAGCTGGCTGTCATTGCAGAGGTCGATGGTGCGCAGATAGCGTTCCAGCAGGGAGCCCTGCGTCACGCTGACGGGATTCGGGTCATCTACAGGATGAATATTACCAACCGGCTCGTAGCTGTCGCCCTCCACGCGATAGGTCGTGTCGGCGGTTATGACCGCTTTGACCGTCATTTCATTCATGGTCAGGGTGCCGGTTTTATCCGAGCAGATGACCGTCATCGCGCCCAGCGTTTCTACCGTAGGCAGCTTACGAATGATGGCCTTGCGGCGCGCCATGGCCTGTACGCCAAGCGAAAGAATGATGGAAATGATGGCCGGTAGGCCTTCCGGCACCGCGGCAACGGCGAGGCTGATGAGCGACAGCACCAGCTCGGAAACCGGCATATCGCGGAACAGCAGACTGAAGACAAACAGCGCTACCATCATCACCAGAATAGTAATGAAGATGGTTTTACCGAGCTTATCCATCTGCACCATCAGCGGCGTACGGTGTTTTTCGATATCTGACATCATCTGGTTGATATGACCAAGCTCGGTCTCACCCCCGGTCGCCACCACTACGCCTTTGCCGCCGCCGGAGCTGACGGTGGTGCCGGAATAGAGTAGGTTATACCGATCGCCTAAAGGCAGCTCACCAGTTAACGCATCGCTGTTTTTCTCTACCACGGTGGATTCACCGGTCAGGATGGCCTCCTCCACGCGAAGGTTATGCGCCTCGATCACGCGAAGGTCCGCAGGGATACGATCCCCGGCGCGGATCACCACGATATCGCCCGGCACCAGCGAGGTTGTGGGGATCGTCTCATGATTACCCTGACGCACCACCACGGCTTCGCTGGAGAGCATATTGCGAATACTTTGCAGCGATTTTTCTGCATTGCTCTCCTGAATATGGCCAATCAGCGCGTTAATGACGGCAACGCCGAGGATCACAAACATATCGATCCAGTGGCCCATAAAGAGCTTCAGCAACGCGGCCACCAGCAGAACGTAGATCAGGACATCGTTAAAGTGGGCCAGGAAACGCAACCAAGCGGGCTTGCCCTTTTTCTGCGGTAACGCATTCTCACCATACTGCTGGAGGCGGGCCGATGCCTCAGTGCTGCTCAGCCCCTCCGCGGTGGAATTGATATTTGCCAGGGTGTCGTCAACAGTTTGTTGATAATACGGACGGTCAGGTTTTCCTGTTTTCATCGTTCCTTCCTCAGGTTCTTTTCAGAAATCACCTTGCTTTCATGCCATTAACGAATAACAAAAACAGGGACATGGGCATAGCGCACAATGCTGGCAGCCTCTGACCCTAACAAATGGGTTTGAATATTGGGATTTCGAGAACCGACAATAATTGCCCCAGCAGCAAGTTCATCCGCCAACTTAATCACCTCATCACGGACATTCCCGCTGCGCACATGAAGATGGACATGTTCTTCCGGCAGATTCAGTTTTTTGACCAGGGCAGCGAGTTTCTCTTTGGAATTATTAACCATATATTCATCCATCTTTCGCGCATCTGAAATAAACCCGCGGGTCAGCTCAGCGGAAAATTTTGGCATGACGTGCAACAGGTGAATATCTCCCGACGCGCTTTGTGCCAGGAACTGTGCATGCTGCAGCGCTTTATCTGCCAGGCCAGTCTCATAAACATCCACCGGAACCAGAATATTTTTGTACATATCGAGTATCCTTTTTATTACTAAAATGATTGTGGGTAGAGAAAAAACGCATTACATGCAGGGGCTTACCCTTTATGACCGTCACGGGAAAAAAGGCGAATGATATTAAACGTAGCACAGGAATTTCAGGATTAGCGTGTCCCCCCTGATAATGGTTATTTAACATTTATCTTTTCTCCAACTATGCTCATAGAAAGACACTGCTTACGACTCATGGAGGAATGAATGTACGGTTTAAGCCTTTTTCGTCTTAGTTTGTTTATCGCGCGTGCCATTATTGCCAGCACTGCAATTGGCCTATTTACCTATATGGTTGTCACTGTTCTGGCAGAATAGTGTTACTTCCAGCCCTTGCTATGGAATAAATAAAATAGTTATTTATTAGGGGAATACAGTGAACCGCTACCTCTATCTTTTACCGTTCGTGGTGTTAACGCTCACTGCGTGCGATCCGAAACCCGAGCAAGCTTCCCCCCTGCCACGCATGGTAAAAGTGGCGGAGGTGGCTGTTCCCGGTCATGCCCAGCAGCGCGTTTTCCCCGCCCGCATAGAATCGGGCGACGCGACCGACCTATCATTTAAGCGCGCGGGTCAAATTGAAGCGCTGGATATACGCCAGGGCGCAGTCATCAAGCAGGGGCAACAGCTTGCCAGACTAAACGCCCGTGAAGCACAGCAGCGGGTTAACGACAGGCAAACAGCGGCGACGCTGGCCCAGCGACAGTTCGATCGCTTCCAGACGCTGGCGGGCCGCCAGGCTATCTCTAAAGCGGAGATGGACGTACAGCGCGCGAACCGCGATTCGGCGAATGCGGCGCTGCAGATTGCCCGTGAAGAGCTGAATCAGATGACGCTCGTCGCCCCCTTTAGCGGAACGGTGGCCAGCTTGCATGTGCGGAATCATCAGGTGGTGTCTGCCGGTCAGCCCATTGCGACGCTGACCCGCACCGACCTGCTGGACGTGGTGTTCAGTATTCCTGAGAATCTGTTCAAGGCCTTTGATATCCGTAACGCCCAGTATCGCCCTGTGGTGAGAATTAACGCCATCCCGGATCGGGAGTTTACCGCTGTCTACAAAGAGCACTCGGGCAGCAGCGACAGCAATACTCTGACCTGGCAGGTGATACTCACCATGCCGCGCCCGGATGATTTCCCCGCCGTGGGCGGTGTCAGCGGTACGGTGACGATCAATTTAACCAACCTCCCGGCTGGTGCTGGCGCTCAGGCTTTAATTGTGCCGGTTGAGGCGGTCTTTAACCCGAACAACAGCCCGCGCAATGAGCCGCACGTATGGGTCGTGGCGGGGGAAGGTGACGCGCTTCATCTTGAAGACCGCAAGGTAACCGTGGGTCAGGTGACCACAGAGGGCGTGACGATCACTGGTGGGCTTAAGGCCGGCGAGCGCGTGGTGGCTGCTGGCGTGGGTGAGCTTCATGCTAACCAACCGGTGCGTATCTGGACGCGTGAACGGGGACTGTAATGGATATTACTCGTCAGTTTATCAATAACCCCATTCGCGTCTGGCTGACGATCCTGCTGCTGGGCGTGGGCGGCATTTTCGCACTGCTGAACATCGGCAGGCTGGAAGACCCCGCCTTTACCATCAAAACCGCGGTGGTGATCACCCACTATCCCGGTGCCTCCGCTCAGCAGGTTGAAGAGGAGGTCACGCTGCCGCTGGAGAATGCCCTTCAACAGCTGCCCTATCTGGACAACGTAAGCTCCATCTCTTCCAACGGCCTGTCGCAAATCACCGTGAACATTGCCTCACGCTATCATTCGAACGAGCTGCCTCAGATCTGGGACGAACTGCGTCGTCGCGTGGGCGATGCCGCGCGCCAGTTCCCACCAGGCGTAGTGGCGCCCTTCGTGAATGACGATTTTGGCGACGTATTCGGCTTTTTCTTCGCGATTTCCGGGGAAGAATTCAGTAATCCTGAACTGGTGAGGTATGCCGAGCAGCTGCGTCGCGAACTGATTCTGGTCCCCGGCGTTGCCAAGGTCGCCATCGGTGGGGCCATCAGCCAGCAGGTCAACATCGATATCTCCCTGACCAAAATGGCCGCGCGCGGCATTACGCTGAACCAGCTTTCCGCCCTGCTCAGCAGGCTTAACGTGGTTTCCAGCGCCGGAGAAATCACCTCGGGAACGGAATCCATTCGCCTGCATCCAACCGGTGAGTTCGAAAATCTTGATGAGCTCGCGGATCTCATCATTACCCCTTCCGGCACCGGGGCGGCGACGCGTCTGCGGGATATCGCCACGCTGTCGCGCGGGCTGAACGAATCGCCCGCCAGTATTTATCATGCCAACGGTAAGAAAGCCGTCACCATGGGCGTCTCATTTATTCCTGGCGTGAACGTGATCGACGTGGGACACGCGCTGGAGGCGAAGCTCAGCCAGATGTCGGCGGAAAAACCGGCAGGGATACACATCGACCTGTTCTACGATCAGGCAGCGGAAGTGGGCCACTCTGTTAACGGGTTTATCATTAACTTTCTGATGGCACTGGCGATTGTCATCGGAGTACTGCTGATCTTTATGGGCGTTCGCAGCGGGATCATCATCGCGTTTTCCCTCGCGCTCAACGTGCTGGGAACTCTGCTGATAATGTATCTGTGGGGTATTGAGCTGCAGCGTATCTCGCTCGGTGCGCTGATTATAGCCCTCAGCATGCTGGTGGATAACGCCATCGTGATTGTTGAAGGGGTGCTGGTTGCGCGTCAGCAGGGCTCCCCGCTGTTGAACGCAATTAACTACATCATTCGTCGCTCCGCCCTGCCGCTACTGGGGGCAACGGTGATCGCCATCCTGGCGTTTGCGCCTATCGGGCTGTCGCAGGATTCCACCGGGGAATACTGTAAATCCCTGTTCCAGGTGCTGCTGATTTCCCTGATGCTGAGCTGGTTCTCGGCGCTCACCATTACGCCGGTGTTGATCAAGTGGTGGTTGTTTAAAAACCACAGCGCGCCGGAAAAAATTGACGAGTCAGACCCTTACGACAAACGCCTCTACCGTCTTTACCAGCGCCTGCTCAACGCGCTGCTGCACTGGAAAGCGCCGACGCTTATCGTGATGGCTGCGCTGCTGGCAGCATCTGTCTGGGGTTTTGGCGCCGTGCGGCAAAACTTCTTCCCATCGTCAAATACGCCGATTTTCTTTGTCGACCTTTGGTTACCTTACGGCACCGATATCAAATGGACCGAGAAGATGACTGGCGATATTGAGAAAACCATCAACGGTCAGCCCGGCGTCGAAACTACCGTTTCAACCATCGGTCAGGGCAGCATGCGGTTTATTCTTACCTACAGCGGACAGCGGCAGTACAGCAACTACGCGCAGATCATGGTGCGCATGGATGACCAGCGCAACATAGCCGCATTGACACGCCACGTTGATGAGTACATTACGCGAAACTATCCGCAGGTGAACGCCAGCACCAAACGCGTGATGTTTGGTCCCTCCGGCGACAGCGCCATTGAGGTGCGCATCAAGGGTCCCGAGCCTGACAGGCTGCGACTGATAGCCAGCCAAGTGGATGATATTCTGGCACGCGACCCGGCCATTGCAAGTGTGAGAAATGACTGGCAAAACCGCAGCAAGGTGATCCGTCCGCAGTACGTCGCCACGCTGGGCCGCGAGCTTGGCGTAGACAAGCAGGACGTCGACAACGCGCTGGAGATGAATTTCTCCGGCAGCCGGGCCGGGTTATACCGAGAAGGCAGCGACCTTCTTCCGGTCGTGGTTCGCCCCCCGGAAAGCGAACGGCTGGACGCTAATCATCTGAACAACGTGCTGGTCTGGAGCCATACCCGGCAGCAGTATATCCCGCTGAGTAACGTCGTCAGCAGCTTTTCGCTGGAGTGGGAAGATCCGCTGATTCTGCGCCGCGACCGCTCGCGGGTGCTGACGGTTCAGACCGATCCTGATCCCCTTAGCCAGCAAACGTCAGGCGACATTCTCGCCCGGGTGAAACCGCACATTGACGCCCTCACCCTGCCCCACGGCTACAGTATCGAATGGGGAGGCGACGCGGAAAACTCCAGCGAAGCACAGCAGGGGATCTTCACCACGCTGCCGATCGGGTTCTTGGTAATGTTTGTCATCACCGTTTTGATGTTCAGCTCGGTGAAAAACGCCGTCGCCATCTGGCTGACCGTGCCGCTGGCGCTGATTGGCGTCACGCCGGGATTCTTGATCACCGGTATTCCGTTTGGCTTTATGGCGCTGATAGGTCTTCTGAGCCTGAGCGGGATGCTGATCCGCAACGGCATTGTGCTGGTGGAAGAGATCGAGCAGCAGAAAGCGCATAAAGATCAGCACGAGGCGATCGTTTACGCCGCCACCTCGCGCTTGCGCCCTATCCTGCTCACCGCGTTCACCACCGTACTGGGTCTGGCACCGCTGCTGCTGGACGTTTTCTTCCAGAGCATGGCCGTTGTGATTATGTTTGGACTTGGGTTTGCTACAATCCTGACGCTGCTGGTACTTCCCATAATTTACGCGTGCTTCCATCGTAAGGACTAAGCGGAACAACAATGAATGCGACAGGACTGAATATTATTAAGACGCTGGGCTGTATGACGGCGGTCACCTTCTTCACCATCTACAATACCTGGGATCATTATGATTATGACTATCACTGGATCCTGGGATTTTTAACTTTTATTTCGACCATCGCCACGCCGCTGTTTTTTGTGGTCGCGGGTTATCTCGATGGCCAGTCCCGGCACGGTGCCCGCTGGCAGTTAGGCAAGATTAAAAGTCTGGTGATTGTTTTTCTGTTCTGGGTAACCATCTACTACCTGTGGGAGCCGTATCAGCGGGGATATTTAATCCAGCCGTGGTTTGTGTTTTCGTTTGTCGTGATTTACACCTTCCATCCGGTGGTGGAGTGGCTTAGCCAGCGCCGCGCGCTGTTCTGCGGCGTGATTACCTGCCTGCTGCTCTTCTCCTACGGGTATGATTTGCTTTCAGCCCTCTATCCGAACGTCCATGTCCTTTCCCTTTCGCCACAGTACCGCCTGTGGACGTGGCTATTGTTTTACCTGACGGGGCAGCTTTTCTGCGATCCCAGGATCGCCGAGTGGATTGGCCGCAAAGTAGTGGTCAGGACGGCGGTTATCGCTATCCCGTTTATTTATCTCTTCACTTGGTTTTACGAGCGCCATTTCTTTTTTGCCCTGTTCAAGGCCGACAGAAACGCTTTTATTCTTACCGGCTCGCAAATCTACATTTTGATTATTGCGCTGGTCATTGCGGCGAACGGGGTACGCTTTCGCCGCAATGCTGAGTTTAAAGAGTCGGTGCTGGCGGCCATCAGCAAAACTATGACCGGCGTGTATATCGTCCACTACTCGGTGTTTCACCTGCTGACGGCGCTGATCCCGGTGACGTCTCTCGGCATGAAGCTGGCGCTGATCGTCCTCACGTTCATCACCTCGGTGCTGTTCTCCATGCTGATCCTGTCTAACTCCGTGGCAAAAAAGGTGATCACCCTTTAAAAACCGAGGCGCAGCCAAGCAAAGAGCACGTTACCGTTGTTATAGGTGCCTGGAATATAGGTGAACTGGACGGTAACGCGCTTATACCCCGCAGAAAACAGCGGAAAGATAAACGGCAGGGGCACATAGTTCGCAAAATCATCGCGCGCCGTGATACCCGCCGCGGCGCCGAGTCCAAGCCGGAAATCTTTGGCGTTATCCAGGTACCAGCCCTTCTCCCAGCCGTAGCCCATAGCGGGCTGCCATTCATTGTGCGAATCTTTGAACATCATTGCGAAGAGTGCGCTCCAGTTGCCCTCTTCGTTGTAGCGGGACACGCCCAATCCCCCGCCCCACGGCATTTCGTTGTAATTGTCGGTTTTTTCTTTGTCGTACATAAAGCGGGCATGCCAGCTCAGAAACGGCAGATAGAGATCGTAGCGTTGAGGCTGCTCCCAGGTTTGCGAAATATCGTCCGTTAGCGCGTTCCACCAGCCGTTAATGCGCTGTTCTCCGTAAACTTTGGGCTCCGCATGAAGAGGTGCGACGAAGAAAAACAGGACAATCCAGATTGCCGAAAAAGTGCGTTGCATCGTTTTTCCCTCAGTTTGCGTTTCTCAGCAGATACTATAACTATAAACTATTCAGCAGTTAAGTGAGCCAAACAGCCCTCTGGTATGTCTCTTCGGATAAAAAGTCCCACAATTGAGCAAAAGACTTGAATTGGTCATAAAAGGACTAATTTCATGACATTAAAATAACCTCTATCAAGACATTGAGAAATTACTTGAAGTCGAATTCCGATGCAAAGCAACCGCTAAAACCCAAGGCAGATTAGATGAAACCAGAAAAGCTGAATGGAAAGCTCTGGCAGAAATCAAAGAATAATAACGCAGTGCTAATATTCTTAAAAACGGGAGAGTGAATTAAAAGTGATCTTTGCCTGCTCCCGGCTCATTGAGAAAGTGTAGATTTTGAAACGGGGAATTTTTTATACAGTGTGCATACAGCTACATCGTAGATGATCGCCACCTGCTTCCTGTCCACGCCGTTCGCAATCAGTCTGCCCGCCTGGTCCCATTGTTCCTGGGTAAGTTTCGGACGCCTGCCGCCGATACGCCCTTTCTCACGAGCTGCAGCCAGACCTGCCCGGGTGCGCTCCACAATCAACTCCCTCTCCATTTCCGCCAGGGCTGACATGATATGAAAGATGAAGCGCCCCATCGGGCTGGATGTATCGATACTGTCCGTGAGGCTCTTAAAGTGGATCCCGCGCTGCCGTAGTTCGTCGACCATCAGTACCAAGTTCCTCATGCTTCTCCCAAGGCGATCAAGCTTCCACACCACCAGCGTATCTCCCTCTTTCAGCGTCTTAAGAAGTTTTTTCAGCGCTGGCCGGTTAGCCACTGTTCCGCTCATTTTTTCTTCGAAAATTTGTTCACATCCTGCGCGTTCGAGCGCTTGCCGCTGAAGATCCGTATTTTGGTCATTTGTTGACACCCTTACATAGCCAATTTGCATATTTTTCACCCAATTATTTCTGCAAAAAAATCAGGTGAAGTTATCGGCCAGGCCGCTCAAGAGCAATCTATAAAACGTCGGTTT
>JABLTH010019787.1_pt1 | contig 37661 bp, 37 predicted proteins | sample 7875711 | NCBI WGS metagenome assembly JABLTH01 (sample SAMN14941262, study PRJNA633318) | bioreactor metagenome | isolation source: bioreactor | place: China | collected 2019-03-05 | reverse complement strand
GCCGGGAACATCCGCCTACACTGGACGTACGAACCTTCCAGGAAGCCCGAATGTCCTTCACCCCCCAGTCCCGGCGCGGCGAGATGGCCGACATCAACATGACGCCCCTCATCGACGTCATGCTGGTGCTCCTCATCATCTTCATGGTGGCGGCCCCCATGCTGACCACCGGCGTGGACGTGAGCCTGCCGGAATCGCGGACGGGCAAGAACCTGGAGAGCGAGGCGCTCACGGTCACCCTGGCCCTGGACGGGCGCATCCAGTTCGGATCCAAGACCGTGCGCGAGCCCGAGCTCAAGGCCGAGCTGCGCAGCGCCGCCGAGGCCTCGAAGAAGCGGCCCATCCTGGTGCGCGCCGACCACAACATCCCCTACGGCCGTGTCATCGCCGTGGTGGACCTGATCCGCGAGGCGGGCTTCTCCCAGGTGGGCTTCGTCACCGCCGGGGCGGCCGTGCCGCCCCCGGAGAAACCGTGAGCCAGGATCTTCAGGCCTTCCTGAAGGCGCGCTCCCACCTGGGCGCCGTGCCGTGGCCCGTGGTCATCGGCGCGAGCGCGGGACTGCACCTGCTCCTGGCCGCGGGCCTCTGGATCAGCCCGAAGGGCGCGCCCGCGGAGCCCGAGGTGAAGGTCACCTGGGTGACCCTCCCTGCCGCCGGGGGCGTCTCGGGGGGCAGCGGCCCCATGGAGGAGGGCACCCAGGGCGAGCGCCTGCGGCGGGTGGAGGAGGTGGCGCCGAAGGCGCCGGAGAAGAGCGGCCTCGAGAAGGCGCCCGACGCCATCGGCATCAAGCCCGCCAAGGCCCCGGTGAAGGGCACCAATCCCGACCCGTCCAGCACCGGCACCTCGCCCCTCGCCGCCAAGGGGAAGAACCCCGAGAAGAACCCCACCGTGGGCGCGGCGGGGCGGGGCGGGGGCAACAGCATCGGCGAAGGCAGCGCGATCCCGGGGCTCAAGACCAGCACCGGCGTCCAGGGCGGCACCGGCATGGTCGGTTCGCTGGACGGGACCTTCCCCTTCCCGTGGTACCTGCAGTACGTGCAGGACACCCTCACGAACAACTGGAGCCGCATGACCTCGGCCCAGGGCCGCGTGGGCGTGTACTTCCGCATCCTCCGGGACGGCCGGGTGGATCGCCTCCGGGTGGAGACCAGCAGCGGCAACAGCGCCCTGGACCAGAGCGCCGAGCTCGCGGTCAAGCGCGTGAACCGCTTCAATCCCCTGCCCGACGGCTTCGAGGGGGATTCCCTGGGCGTGCGCTTCTGGTTCACCTACGTGGGGAACTGAGGCCCGGGGGTGACGGATCGCACAGGGCTGCCGTCCGGGGGCTGGTCCCCCGGGGCGGCGGGGCTATGTTGGCTGGCATGGCCGCAACCCTTGAGATCCGCGCGGCGGCCGTGGCCGGGCGCTTCTACCCCGGGGATCCCGAGGCGCTGAAACGCTGCATCCAGGGCCTGCTCGCCGCCGCGAGCCCGGCCCGGGCACGGCGGGAGGATCCGCCCAAGGCCCTGGTGGTGCCCCACGCGGGCTACATCTACTCGGGCCCGGTGGCCGCCTCGGCCTATGCGCGGCTGGCGGGCGCGGAAGGGCGCATCCGGCGCGTGGTGCTCCTGGGTCCGGCCCACCGCGCCCTGGTCCCCGGGCTCGCCCTGCCCGGCGCCGGGGCCTTCGAGACGCCCCTGGGCCGCGTGCCCGTGGACGCCGAGCTGTCGGCCCGGATGGCGAAGCTGCCCCAGGTCGCCGTGGATCCCGCCGCCCATGCCGGCGAGCATTCCCTGGAAGTCCAGCTGCCCTTCCTCCAGGTGGTCCTCGGGGACTTCACCCTGCTCCCCGTCCTGGTGGGCGGCGCGAAGCCCGGAGACGTCGCCGCGGCCCTGGAGGCCGTGTGGGGCGGCCCCGAGACCCTGGTCGTCATCAGTTCCGACCTCACCCACTACCTGCCCTACGGGGTGGCCGCGGCCCTGGACCAGGACACCTGCGAGCGCATCGGGAGGCTGCAACCGGTGGAGGAGCCCAGCCGTGCCTGCGGCGCCGCGCCCCTGAACGGCTTCCTGCGGGCGGCCAGGGCCCACCGCCTGAGGCCGCAGCTGCTGGACCTCCGCAACAGCGGGGACACCGCCGGCGACCGGGACCAGGTGGTGGGCTACGCGGCCTTCGCCTTCGAGGAAGCGGGCCATGGCCCGGCCGGAGCCTGAGGGCCGCGGCCCCGTCCTGCTGGCCCTGGCGCGGGAGGCCATCGGCCGGGAACTGGGCCTGCGGGAGCCGGAGGCGCCCCGTCCGGCGTGGCTCCTGGAACCGGGCAACACCTTCGTCACCGTGAGGGTCCGGGGCAGCCTGCACGGGTGCGTGGGCACCGTCTCCTCGCCCCGGCCCCTGGAGGAGGACGTCCCCGCCAACGCCCGGGCCGCGGCCTTCCGGGATCCCCGGAGCCGGCCCCTGGAGGCCGTGGAATGGTCCCTGACGGAACTGGAGGTCAGCCTCCTCAGCCCGCGGGAGGCGCTGCCGTCCCTGGAGGAGGGGGACCTGCGCCGCCTCCTCCGGCCGGGCGTGGACGGGCTCATCCTGGAATACCAGGGCTGGCGCAGCGCCTTCCTGCCCCAGGTCTGGGAGGCCCTGCCGGATCCCGCCATCTTCCTCGCCCAGCTCAAGCTCAAGGCGGGCCTTCCCGCAGACTTCTGGCATGCGGACCTGCGGGCCAGCCGGTTCACCGTGGAGAAGTGGCGGGAGCACGAGATCCTCGCCTCCGGAGCCTAGCCATGGACGCGGGCCTCCACCCCGGCCGCTGGTGGCACGCCGTCCCGGACGGGCGGATCCAGTGCGACCTCTGCCCCCGGGACTGCCTCCTCGGGGAGGGCCAGCGGGGCGCCTGCTTCGTGCGGCAGAACGTCGAAGGGCGCATGGCGCTCACCACCTACGGCCGCTCCTCCGGCTTCTGCATCGATCCCATCGAGAAGAAGCCCCTCAACCATTTCCTGCCGGGGTCGAAGGTCTTCAGCTTCGGCACCGCGGGCTGCAACCTCATGTGCAAGTTCTGCCAGAACTGGGACATCAGCAAGTCGCGGGACATGGACCGGCTGATGGCGTCGGCCTCGCCCGAGGCCATCGCGGAGGCCGCGAAGGCCTCGGGCTGCGACAGCGTGGCCTTCACCTACAACGACCCGGTGATCTTCGCCGAGTACGCCATGGACACCGCGGACGCCTGCCATGCCCTGGGGTTGAAGACGGTGGCCGTGACCGCCGGCTACATCCACGCCGATCCCCGGCGGGAATTCTTCGCGAAGCTGGACGCCGCCAACGTGGACCTCAAGGCCTTCAGCGAGGACTTCTACTTCAAGCTCACGGTGGCGCACCTGGCGCCGGTGCTGGAGACCCTGCGGTACATCCGCCACGAGACGGACACCTGGCTCGAGGTGACGACGCTCCTCATCCCGGGACACAACGACTCGGACGCCGAAGTCCGAGAGCTCTCGAGCTGGATCGCGGCGGAGCTGGGCCCGGACGTGCCCCTCCACTTCAGCGCCTTCCACCCGGACTACCGCATGCGGGACGTGCCGCCCACGCCCCCCGCCACCCTCCGCCGCGCCCGTACCCTCGCCCTGGAGGCGGGCCTGCGCTTCGTGTACACGGGCAACGTCCACGACCGGGAGGGGGGCACCACCTTCTGCCCGGGCTGCGGGGCGGCCCTGATCGTGCGGGACTGGTTCGACATCGAGGCCTACCGCCTGACCCCCGAGGGCGCCTGCCCGGGCTGCGGGGTCCGCATCCCCGGACGCTTCGGGGCCTTCCACGGCGCCTACGGGAACCGGCGGCGGCGGGTGGCCCTGGGCTAGGGGACCGGGCCCGGCAGGGTATCCTGCCAGGACCCCCGCGACCCATGCCCATCGGACCCCAATCCCGTCTCGGACGCTACGAGATCGTCTCCCTGCTGGGCGCGGGGGGCATGGGCGAGGTCTGGAAGGCCCGGGACACGCGCCTGGACCGCGACGTGGCAGTGAAGGTGCTGCCCGAGCACCTGGCCTCCCACGAGGAGTCCCTCCTGCGCTTCGAGCGGGAGACCAAGGCCATCGCGGCCCTCAACCACCCGAACATCACCGCCATCTTCGACGTGGGCCAGGCCGGGGACACCGCCTATGCCGTGATGGAGCTGCTGGAGGGGGAATCCCTCCGGGACCGCCTCCAGCAGGGGCCCCTCCCGCCGCGGGTGGCGGTGGACCTGGCCACCCAGATGGCGGTGGGACTGGCCGCCGCCCACGCCAAGGGGGTGATCCACCGGGACATCAAGCCCGCCAACCTCTGGATCACCCCCCAGGGGCGCCTCAAGATCCTGGACTTCGGCCTGGCCAAGCAGGCGGAGCCCCCCCGCACCCTCTCCCAGTCCTTCCTCTCCACCCAGGCCCTCAAGCCGGAGGCCGGGCCCCAGACCGAACGGGGCATGGTCCTGGGCACCGTGGGGTACATGAGCCCTGAGCAGGTGAAGGGGGAGCCCCTGGACGCCCGGAGCGACCTCTTCAGCTTCGGCACCGTGCTCTTCGAGATGCTCACGGGGCGGAAGGCCTTCGCCCGGGACACCCACAGCGAGACCGTGGCGGCCATCCTGCGGGACGACCCCATGGACCTGGTGGTGTCGAGCGGGCGCGCCCTGCCCCCGAACCTCTCGCGCATCATCGCCCACTGCCTGGAGAAGCAGCCCGCCCAGCGCTTCCAGGCCGCCGAGGACCTGGCCTTCGCCCTCCAGCATTTCTCCACGGCCTCGGGTGACTCGGCAGGCCTGGCCCCCTCCCCGGGGACCTCCTCGCCGCCGAAGCCGCCCTCCCCCTGGGCGGCCCGACTGGGAGCCGCGGCCCTGGTGGCCGGGGCCTGCGCCCTGGGCTGGTTCCTCCGGGGCGGGGACCGGGCCATCCCTCGGTTCAGGCGCCTCACCTACGTACCGGGCACCATCGAGGCCGCGCGCTTCGGCTCCGACGGCCGCACGGTGTTCTTCTCCCAGCGGGTGGGGGGAGGAAGGCCGGAAATCTTCGTCCTCGACCCCCGGAGTCCCGGGCCCAAGGCCCTCGGCGTCCAGGACGCGCTGCTCCTCGGGGTCTCCGGGACCGACGAGCTGGCCTTTCTCCGCGCGCCCCGCCTGATCTCCGGAGCGGCCTACGGGGGGACGCTGATGCGGGTGCCCGGCGGCGGGGGCGCGGAACGGGAGGTGCTCGGCCAGGTTTCCGCGGCCGTCTGGGATGGCGCTGGACTCCCCATGCTCCACCAGGACGACCAGGCCCAGTGGCGCCTCGAATTCCCCCCCGGCCGGGAGGTCCTGGTCTGCAGCTCCAACACGCGGACCCTCTCCCACCTCAGCCTGAGCCCGACGGGCGCGCGCCTGGCCCTGGTGGACGCCGACTACGTGCGGGGCGCGGCCGACCTCGTGCTCTACGACCGGAACGGCGTCCGCCGGGTGCTCTACACCAAGGAGGGCGACGGCTCCGGCGCCACCTTCACCGGCCTGGCCTGGGGCCCGGGCGGAGCCCTGTGGGTCTCGGAGCTGCAGGGGGACCAGACCACCCTGTGGAGCCTCGTCCCCGGCGGGCGCCCCCGTCCCCTCTGGCGGGGGCAGGGCTTCCTGCAGCTCCTGGACGCGGGCCTGGACGGCCGCGCCCTCCTGGCCCAGCACCAGGTCCGCCGGGGGGTGCTGGCCCAGCGGACCGGGGACGCCAAGCCCACGGACCTCTCCGTCCTGGGGAGCACCCAGGCCTCGGGCCTGACCGCGGCGGGACCGGGCGTGCTGCTGGTGGAATCCCCCGCCATGGACGGCGGGACTTCCCAGGACCGGGCCTACCTGCGCGCCTTCGATGGACGTCCGCCCCTGGCCCTGGGCGCCGGGTTCCCCAAGTCCATCTCCGTGGACGGGCGCTGGGTCTACATGGACACCGGGGCCCAGGACCTCCAGGCCCTCGATCCCGCCTGGCTCCAGGCCTACCGTGAGGCCGGACTTCCGGCGAAGGACCTGGGCGATCCCAAGGCGCGGGGACGCTACCTGCTCTTCGTCCCCACGGGCCTGGGCCGCCCCTTCGCCCTGGCCCTGCCTCAGGGCTTCGAGTCCACGGGGAACATCGCCCACCTCCTGCCGGACGGGCAGCGGATGGTGGCGAACCTCGCGAAGGACGGCCGGGAGGCCTGGGTGCTCCTGGACCGCCGGGGCGCTCCCCCGCGGATCCTGACGCCGGAAGGGTTCGGCCTCGCCTTCGCGAGCATCGCCCCCCTGTCCCCGGACGGCACCCGCTTCGCCGCGGGCAACGGCCGGGACTGGATCGTGGTCCCGGTGGAGGGCGGCCCCGCGCGGCCCGTCCGCGGCCTCCAGCCCGGGGAGCGGGTGATGGGCTGGTCCGAGGACAGCCGGTCCCTCTACGTGAGGCCCGAGCTCTCGGTGCTTCCCGTGGCCATCGCCCGCCTCGATCCGGAACGGGGGGCGAGGACGCCCGTCCTGGCCTGGACGCCCCCCGATCCCGCGGGGCACCTGCAGACCCGGGGCGTCTTCATGACCCCCGACGCCCGGGCCTTCGCCTTCACCTTCGAGCGCAAGCTCAGCGAGCTCTACCTCGTGGAGGGGCTGGAGTAGGCCTCGCCTAGGCCTCGGCGTCCCGGTGCTTGCGGTGCTTGCGCAGGATGAGGGTGCTGCCGGCGGGATCGCGGTCCATGATGACCTCGTCCATGACGGCCCTCATGAAGTAGACGCCCCGGCCGCCGGGCTTCAGCAGGTTCTCGGGCAGGTTGGGATTCGGGATGGAATCCAGGTCCACGCCGCCGCCCTGGTCGTGGAGGAGGATCTCGATCTGTTCCTGGGACGGGGTGAACACCACCTTCACGGACTTCTTCTTGTCCAGCTTGTTGCCATGCCGCATCGCGTTGGCGATGCCCTCCTGGATGGCCAGCCAGAGCCGCTCGCCGTCCTCCGTGGAGAAGCTCATGTGCTTGAGCAGCTCGCTGCCCACCACCTGGATCAGGTCGATGAACCGCAGGTCCGTGTTGCAGGTCAGGGTGACGGGGAGGAGCGGTGCGTTGGCCATGCCGAAGATCCCAAGCGCGAGGCGGGTGAAGGCCCCAAGGTACTGGGAACCGCAGGGGGTCGCCAGGATTTTCCTGGAAGGCCGAGGTCCGGCGGGGGAAAACCGGGACGGCGGAGGGTATGCTAAATGTCTGACCGCTGAGGTCAGGAAAGGGTAGGCCGTGAAGGTGATCGTCGCCAAGACCGCGGGGTTCTGCTGGGGCGTGAAGCGCGCCATGGACGCCGTCCTCGAGGCCAGCTCCCGGGGGGGCTCGGAGGTGCAGACCCTGGGCCCGCTCATCCACAACCCCCAGGCCCTGGACCTCATCGGCAAGCGGGGCGTGGCGGTGGCGGAGGCCCCGGACAAGGTGGGCAGCGGCACGGTGGTCATCCGCGCCCATGGCATCCCCATCCAGGATCTGCGGGGCCTCAAGGACCGCGCCGCCAAGGGGGAGCTGAAGATCGTGAACGCCACCTGCCCCGAGGTGGCCAAGGTCCACAGCAAGATCAAGAAGTGGAGCCCCAAGGGCTACTTCACGGTGATCCTGGGGAGCCACGGCCACGCGGAAAGCGTGGCCCACCGCAGCTTCGCCGAGCACGGCTCCATCATCGTCAGCAACCAGGCCGAAGCCGACGCCCTCACCGATGAGCAGTTGAAGAAGGTGCTCATCGTGGCCCAGACCACCTTCACGGTGAAGGACTTCCACGCCATCTCGAAGTCCATCCAGGAGCGGGCCCAGGACTGCATCGTGGAGAACACCATCTGCGAGGACACCTGGATGCGCCAGGATGAGGCCAAGGAACTGGCCCAGACGGTGGACAGCGTCATCGTGGTGGGCGGCAAGGCCTCCTCGAACACCAAGCACCTGGCGGAGCTGGCCCACCACTACGGCAAGCCCGTGCAGTACGTGGAGACCGCCGCGGAACTGGACCTCTCGAAGTTCAAGGGCACGGAGACCGTCGGCGTCCTGGCCGGGGCCTCCACCCCCACCTGGCTGGTGGACGAGGTGGTGGACGTGCTGGAGCAGCTCGGGGACGGCCCTGGACGGCTGACCCGCTTCGTCTACACCGCCTTCGGCACGCCCCTGCTGCTCTCCCTCGGGGCTGCGATGATGACCCTGGGGGTGCTGGCCTGGATGGGCCTGGGCCGGCCCTGGCACTACCCGGTGATCACCGGCAGCTACGTCCTGGCCATGTACCTGCTGACGCCCTACCTGGATCCCATGGGCCTGGGCGCCAAGGGGCCTGGCCGGGCGCGGTTCCTGGAGCGCAACCGCAAGCCGCTCCTGGTGACGGCGCTGCTGTCCCTGGCCCTCGCGCTGGGCACCGCCGGGCAGCTCGGGCTGCGCCCCTTCCTCGTGGTGGCGGCGGCCTCGCTCCTCGGGATCGGATACAAGCTGCAGCTCAAGGTGGGGGGCAAGGCCCTCTCCCTCTCGGCCATCCCGGGTTCCAAGGACGTCCTGGTGGCCGCGGCCCTGGGGGTGGTGGCGGTGGGGATGCCCATCTGGCACCTGGGGCGCCCCTTCGACCCCGCGGCCCTGGGCGCCCTGGCCCTGGTGACGGTGCTCGTCTTCGCCCGCACGGTCATCTACGACATCATCGACATGCAGAACGACCAGATCATCGGCAAGGAGACCCTGCCGATCCTGCTGGGCAAGCGGGCCGCCAAGGGCGTGGTGGCGGGCCTCCTGGCAGGTCTCGCGGGGCTGATGGCCTGGCTCACCTTCGCCCAGGGCGCAGGACCCCGGGCCTGGCTGGTGGGCGGCATCTTCGTGGCCTGCATCGCCTACCCCCTGGTCTACCTCTGGCTCTACCACGAGCGCTTCACCACCGGCCGCGCGGCCTTCGAGGTCAAGGCCGAGCTCAGCTTCTACCTCCTGGGCCTGCTGGCGGTGCTCTAGGGCCGGATTCCGGATTTCCAACCCGGGAAATCATTGGCTGAAAACACTTGCACCCTGGCATGGGTAAAAAAAGGTGTTTAAATTTCGACACCCTGACCCGAGGTCAACGTGCTCCTCCGCCGCATCCTGCCCGCCCTGGCCCTGGCGGGGAGCCTCCACGCCCAGGACGCCTCGGACCTGCCCCTGGGGGTGAACCTGCCCACGGCCCAGGGCCTGGAGATGGGGGACCTGGGCATCCGCTTCACCCACCGGTTCGCGGAGCGGGCCCGCGGCAACGGCTACGACGCCTATGGGCTCGACGGCTACGCCTTCGCCGGCGTCGGCCTGGACTTCAGCTTCAAGGCCCTGAAGGGCTGGAACCTGCAGCTCTACCGCACGGCGGACCAGCGGACCTTCACGGTCGCCCTGCAGCGGCAGCTCTTCGCCGGCGAGGCCTGGCGGGCCGCCGCGAGGCTCGAGCGCTACGACGAGGTGGTGCGGGACAACCCCTCCACCGCCGGCCTCCGGGAGGGGAAGGTGGGAACCACGCTCCTGGTGCCCCTTGAAGTGCTGGCGGGTCCTGTCACCGTCTCCCTCGTGCCGGCCTACCTCAACCGCTCCGCCACCCAGCCCGATCCGATCGTGACGGCGGCGGCGGCGGTCGGTGGGACCTCGGGGACCACCACCGCCTCCAGGGCGAGTACTACCCCCGCCCCGGGAAGCTGTCGGACACCCGCGTGGCCTTCAACTCCACCACGCGGGCCCTGGAGCCGGGCTGGGCCCTGGGCTACACCTACCGGACCCGGGGCCACCGGTTCACCGCGGTGGCCACGAACGTGCTGGGCACCACCGCCCACCAGGTGCTGTCCGGCGACTACAACGGCATCGGCCCCGCGCGCAGCGGGGACTGGGTCCTGGGCTTCAATGTCGTGAGGATCTTTTGACCTGAGGAGAGAACCATGCGTCCCCTGGCTGCCCTGATCCTAGCCTCCTCCCTGGCCGCGGCTTGGCCGGCGGAGGTGGCCTTCAAGAAGGAGGGCAAGGGCCCGGGGGTCGTGCTGATCCACGGGTTCGGCGGCAACCGGGGCGTGTGGTCCGAGCAGGTGGCGCGGATGAAGAAGGACCACACCGTCCTGGCCATCGACCTCCCGGGCCACGGGGACAGCGCGGCGCCGCCCGTCAAGGACGGCGCGGTGGATCTGGACGCCGTGGCCGCGGAGATCGTGGCCCTGATGCGGAAGCAGAAGGTGGCGCCCGCCGTGGTGGTGGGCCACAGCACCGGCGGCAGCGTCGCCGTGCGTGTGGCGCTGGCCGACCCCGCCGCGGTGAAGGGCCTCGTCCTGGTGGACGCCATCCTCGCCCCCGCGGAGGCCGCCCGGGAGGAGGCCTTCATGAAGCGGCTCGACACGGAGGCCCCCCAGGTGCTCGGGGAGTTCTTCGGGGGCCTGGCTTCGGACGAGGCCCAGAAGGCCCGGGCCCTGCGCGACGCGCTGAAGGTGAATCCCGCGACCCTGAAGGCCTACCGGGCCTCCCGGATCAGCGACACCGTCGGGGAGCGGGCCGCCGGGGTCTCGGTCCCCGTGGCCTTCTTCACATCCAGCGCGCTCATTCCGGACCCCGCGCGGGAGAAGGAGGCCCTCCAGCGCCTCGGCCTTGCCCGCTTCCCCAAGCTCACCGTGTCCTACTTCGTGAACGCCAAGCACTGGATCATGTGGGACGAGCCCGACACCTTCGATGTTCTCTACAACGACTACGAGGCCGGCCTGACCGCCGCGAAGTAGCCGGGTTGCCGCGCCCCGGCAAAGGAAACCGCGCGCCGAGGGGCTGGCGCGCGGTGTGCACATCCCGGTTTTCCCTTCGGATCACACGTGAGCACCCGGATCCGCCCGTCACCCAACGGAGGAGGCCCCCGGGATGTGCAGGACCTAATGTGCATGGCCCGGGCCCCCGGCGCCTGTCCAATTTCACGGCCGGAAAGGCGGGCTTGATGAACGGTCGAATCCGTCTTCCGAATGGATCCCGGGAGCGCCCCGGGTCCAGGCTCGCGTGCTAGGCTTCCCCTGCAACCCACAGGAGTTCCCATGCGCGTGAAGAACCTCCTCCCCCTCGCCGCCGTCGCCGCCGCGGCCGCCATCCTCGGCTACGCCGCGGGCGCCAAGGGCTACCAGGTCACCGGTCCCGTCACGGAAGTCGCTGCGGACTCCGTCACGGTCCAGAAGGGCAAGGAGCTCTGGCAGATCAACGTCCCCAAGGGGACCAAGGGCGCCGAGGGCCTCAAGAAGGGCGACAAGGTGACCGTGTACTACACCATGACGGCCACCGAGATCGAGAACAAGGACGCGAAGAAGGACGAGAAGAAGGCGGAGCCCAAGAAGGACGCCAAGAAGAAGTAGGCCCCCCGGCTGCGGCCCGGCCGCGGCCCTCCGTCCCGCCGTGCGACCCGAACCCCCCGCCGCGCCGGTCCGCTGGGCCCTGGTGACGGGCTGCTCCAGCGGCATCGGCCAGGCCCTGGTGGCGGAACTCCGCCGCCGGGGCTGGGGGGTCGTGGCCACGGCCCGGAAACTGACCGATCTGGCGGCCCTGGAGAACGGTCCCGACCTGCTCCGGAAGGCCCTGGACGTCACGGATCCCCGCGCCATCGCCCGGGTGGTGGCCGAGACCGAGGACTTCCCCATCACGGCCCTGGTGAACAACGCGGGCTACGGCCAAGTGGGCCCCCTCGAATTCGTGACGGAGGAGGAGCTCCGCCGCCAGCTCGAGACGAACGTGGTGGGCCTCCACGCCCTGACGCGGGCCTTCCTGCCGGTCCTGCGGCGGAACGCCCCCCGGCCCGGGGAGGCCCGGCTGGTGCAGGTGGCTTCCATGCTCGGACGCCTCAGCATCCCCCTCGCGGGCCCCTACAACGCGTCCAAGCATGCCGTGGTGGCCCTGGCGGAGACCCTGCGCCTGGAGGTGTCGCCCGGGGTGAGGGTGATCCTGGTGGAGCCCGGGGCGGTGCGCACGCGCTTCCGCGAGACCCTCTCGGAGGTCTGGGGGGACCTCCCGGAGCGCGTGAAGGGCACGCGCTACGAACGGATCCTCAAGGGCTACATGGAGGTCCGCCGGACCCACAGCGAGCGCCGGGCCGTAAGCGCCGAGGCCTGCGCCATCCGCATCGCCGAGGCCATGGGGAAGCGGCACCCGCCCCGGCGGGTGGTCATCGGCCGGGACGCCTTCTGGGCCGGGAAGGTGAAGGCCCTGCTCCCGGCCTGGGCCTGGGAGTGGCTGCTGCGGCGGGCCTACCGGCTGCGGTGAGGACGGCTCAGCGGGCGAGGGCGGCGGTGCCCCGCCAGCGCTCGAGGAAGCGGCGGCGCTTCTCGAGCCGGGGCGCCACGTCCGGGATGGACCGGACCAGGGCCTCCAGTTCCTGCAGGTAGTCCGGCTCCCGGATCAGGGCGCGCAGGCCCTCCAGGTGGGGCTCGAGCTTGCCGTAGACCACCACGTGCTCGGTGTTGGCGGCCAGGAAGAGGGAGCGGTCCAGGGCCCCGTGGTTCACCAGGGCCGCGGCCATCTCCCAGTAGGTGGTGACCATGCGGTAGGCGGCGCTGGCGTCGTGGCCGCCGGCGAGCAGGCCCAGGATGGCCTCGGGCCCCCCGGGGGCGAACTCGGAGGCGAACCAGGCCCGGGCGCGGCGCATCTCGGGGTCCCTGCGCAGCTCGTAGAGCTTGAGGATGGTCTGCCCGTGGGCGGCGAGGTCCGTCAAGGCATCCCCCGGCTCAGGCGCTGGCGCGCAGGTCCCGGTCGAAGAGTTCCGCCTCGAAGCGCTCGGGGCAGGTGCGGAAGGCGGGCCGCCCCAGGAAGGCCACGGCCTCCCGCTGCACCGCGGCGTCCTTGAGGATGCGCCGGTGCCCCAGGCCGCGGGTGGGCCGCAGCCCGGCGCCGGGCCAGGCCGCTGCGATGGCCTGCCCCTCGGCGAAGGCCACCTCCCGGTCCTCGAGGTCGTGGAAGACCTCGAGCGCGGTCTCCAGCGCCGGGGCCACGGCCGGGACCTCGAGCTGGTCCCAGGTGAAGCCCCGGCGCCGGGCGAAGCGCCGGGCGAAGTCCGGGATCCACGCCTCGGGGAGCCCCAGGAAGCGGAGGAAGTCCTCGTAGTAGGTCCGGGCCCGGCTGGGGGGCGCGATGAAGCAGGCGCGCTGGATGTCCAGCCCCCCGGCCAGGGCCACCGCGGCGCCGGCGCAGCCCATGCTGTGGGCGATGAGGCCGTGCACGGGCCCCACGCGCGAGGCCACGGCCTCCAGGGCCTCGGCGAAGTCGAGGATGGAGGCCCGGCGCCCGCCGCTCATCCCGTGTGCGGGGCCGTCGTAGGCCACCACCCGGAAGCCTGCGGAGATCAGGGGTTCCACGAAGCCCCGCAGCTGGCCCGCCCGGCCGCCCCAGCCATGGAGCAGCAGGACCGTCGGGGCGAGGCCCTGCCTGGGGCCCCAGGCCCAGGCGGCCAGGCGGCTTCCCCGGAACGGGATGCGGAAGGGCCGACCCGCGGCGAGGGCGTCCCGCTCCGCCGGGGGCACGGGATGGCGCGGGGGCGTGAGGAAGAGCCGCTCCGCGAGCCGCGCCGCCAGGGCGGGGGAGAGGGCCCGGGCTGCCGAGAAGCCCCGGCGAAGGAGGTGGAAAGTCCAGGGCATGGTCCGGGTCATCGGGTCCTCCTCTTGAGGCGGCGCAGGAGTTTCACGGGCATGGAGAACCGGCGCTCGGGCAGGTCCTGCCCCAGGGCCTTCCCCGCACAGTCCAGGGCGTCCTCCACCGCGGCGTCGTGGAGCCAGCGGAAGGCCAGGGGCCAGCTCAGGCGCATGGCGCCCCTCAACTCGGCCTCCAGCGTGTGGCGGAGGCGGCTGCGGCCGGGCCCGGCGGGTTCGGCTTCGAAGCCGTGCCAGCCGATGAGACCCCGGGGCCCGGTGAAGCGGAAGCGGATGGCGTGGCCGGGCTCGAAAGCCTCCACGGTGTAGCGGATGGGGCCGTGGCCGCCCTTCGCGCCCACGCGGAGGGCGCCGTCGAAGCGCATGGGGGGCCAGCGCCGGGCGGGCCAGAGCCGGTCCGAGGCCGATCCGAGCCCGTCGATGAGGGCGCCGAGGGTCTCGACGGCGACGGGGAACTCCCTTGCGTGGATGTTCACGACCATGGGCGGACTCGCAGGTTCAGAGGGGCACGCGCACGCCCGGGGCGGCGAAGCCCTTCAGGCGGTCCCGGATGGCGCGCCGGGCGTAGGCGAAGACGACGGGATCCCGGTGGAGCTGGAAGGCGCTGTTGGCGCCCATGGCCAGGCTGTTGAACTCCCAGGCCAGCTGGTCCGCGGGGGCGCGCCGGTCCACCTCCCCGAGCTCCCGGGCCTCCCGCAGGAGGCGGGCCAGGCTGTCCACCCATTCCTTCATGGAGGCGGCCACGGCGTCCTTCACGGGGCCGGGGCGGCTGTCGAATTCGGCGGCCACCGCCGTGAAGAAGCAGCCGCCCCGGAAGACCTCCTTCTCCGCGTAGTCCAGCCAGGCCGAGATGACCGCGCAGAGGCGGGGCAGGCCCTTCCGCCCCTTCAGGCCCGGCACCATGACCGCCTGGGCAAAGAAGGCCCGGGCCGCCTGGACGGTGGCGAGCTGCAGCTCCTCTTTCGATCCGAAGTGGGCGAAGAGCCCGCTCTTGCTCATGTCCAGGGCCTCCGCCAGGGTGCCGATGGTGAGGCCCTCGAGGCCGTCCACCGAGGCGATGTCCATGGCCCGGGCCAGGATGGCCTCCCGGGTGTGCTGGCCCTTCTTCGTGCGGGGTTCGAGGACGGCGGCGTTCATGGACTTTAAAAAATAGTACGATCGTTCGTGCTGTCAAGAAGGGTTTTTGACGGACCCGCCCCGGCCTGCCATCACGGAGGCATGGAGATCTTCGCCGCGGCCCTGGGGGCCCTCGAGCGGGATGGCGCCTGCCGGTGGCCTGAGGCGGTGCCGGAGGCCCTGGTCGCGGACCTGGAGGGCCGCCTCTGCGGCGGTCCGCACCTGGAACGGCGGCCCATGGGGCTGGAAGCCTTCGCGTCCTGGGCGTCGGCGACCTTCCTGCCGGAGCTGGCGGCCCGCGTCCTCGGTCCCGCCGCCCGGCCGGTCCGGGCCCTCCTGATGGGCAAGGCTGCGGACCGGGAGAACTGGGCCATCGCCTTCCACCAGGACACCACCCTGGCGCTGAAGGAGCCCCGGGAGGTCCCCGGCTTCGGGCCCTGGGTGAACAAGGCGCACTTCTACCAGGCCCAGGCGCCGGCCTCGGTGATGGAGGGGATGCTCGCCACGCGCATCCACCTCGATCCCTGCGGGGAAGGGCAGGGGCCCCTGCAGGTGCTGCCAGGCTCGCACCTCGGCGGCCGCCTCGGGGACGCGGAGATCGCGGGGTGGCGCTCCCGCATGGCGCCCCGCACCGTCCTGGCTTCCCGGGGCGACATCGTGCTCATGCGGCCCCTGCTCCTCCATGGCTCGGACGCCGCGACCGATCCGTCGCCCCGCCGCGTCCTGCACGTGGAGTGGGCCGCGGCGCCCCTTCCCGGCGGCCTGGCATGGGCCTGGTTCTGAGGCCCTGCCAGACTGGGGCCATGACCGAGCATCGCCTCTACCTGATCGACACCTTCGCGCTGATTTTCAGAGCCTACTTCGCCAACATGCGGCTGAAGAACGGCGCCACCATGACCATGGCGCGGATGCTGCTGCAGCTGGTGAACCAGCACAAGCCCACGCACCTGGCGGCGGTCTTCGACACGCCGGAGCCCACCTTCCGGCACAAGCTCTATCCCGAGTACAAGGCCAACCGGGACGAGATGCCCGAGGACCTGCGGCCCCAGATCCCGCTCATCCGCCAGCTCATCGAGGCCCTCAACATCCCCATCGTGGAGCTGCACGGCTTCGAGGCGGACGACGTCATGGGCACCCTGGCCAAGCAGGCGGCGAAGGAGGGCCTGCCCTCGGTGATCATCAGCCCCGACAAGGACCTGCTCCAGCTGGTGGACGACGACGCGAAGATCCAGATCCTCAACAACCGCGACGGCGAGGTGTGGATCGACCGGGCCGGGGTGAAGGAGCGCTTCGGTGTGTGGCCCGAGCAGGTGGTGGGCGTGCTCACGCTGATGGGCGACGCCTCCGACAACGTGAAGGGTGTCCCGGGCATCGGCGAGAAGGGCGCGCGCACCCTGCTGGAGACCTACGGGAGCCTCGAGGAGGTCCTCGCCCACAAGGACGAGCTGAAGCCCAAGCAGCGGGAGGGGATCGAGGCCGCGGCGGATTACCTGGACCTCACGAAGCGCCTGGTCACCGTTGTCACGGACCTGGAGCTGCCGGTCACCGTCCACGACCTCGCCTACAAGGGCGTGGATCCCGCCCAGGCCCGGGAGGCCTTCAAGCGCCTGGGCTTCCAGGGCCTCACCAAGGAGTTCACCGAGGTGGGCGGCGGCGAGGCCGGCGCCGGACGCACCTACCGCCACGCCGGGAGCCTCCAGGACCTCGAAGCGGCGGTGAAGGAAATCCGCAAGGCCGGCCGCTGCGGCCTGGACACGGAGACCACCTCCATCGATCCCACCCGCGGCCACATCGTCGGCCTGAGCCTCGCGTGGAAGCCCAACGAGGGGCTCTACGTGCCCATCGGCCACCTGAAGCCCCCCACGAAGGACACCGAGGGCGCGCTGCCGGGCCTGCTGCCGGACTCGGGCATCAGCGAGGCGGACCTGGATCTGCGGGGCGACGCCGCGGACTACTTCCACGGCCTGAAGGAGCACCTGGACCCCCGGAACCTGGACTTCGCGAAGGTCCGCGAGGTCCTCGGCCCCCTGCTGGCGGACCCGACGGTGGAGAAGGTGGGCCAGAACCTCAAGTACGACCTTCAGGTTCTCCAGCGCCACGGCCTGCCGGTGAAGGGCCTGGCCGGGGACAGCATGGTGCAGAGCTACCTGCTGGATTCGCGGCTGCGCCACAACCTGGACGACCTCAGCGTGCGCGTCCTGGACCTCAAGCCCATCCCCTTCGAGGAAGTCGTGGGCAAGGGCAAGGGCCAGCTGCGCTTCGACCAGGCGGACTTCGACAAGGCCGTGCAGTACGCCGCCGAGGACGCCGACCTGGCCCTGCAGCTCGTCACGAAGCTGGACGCCGCGATGACGGACCCCCAGCTCCGGCGGCTCTACGACGAGGTGGATCTGCCGTTGGTGGAGGTGCTCGCGGACCTGGAACTGACGGGCATCCGCGTGGACACCGGCGTCCTCGCCAGCCTCGCCCGGGAGATGCGGCGGGTCCGGGACGCCGCTGCGGAGCGCGTGACCGAACTGGCGGGGGAGGCCTTCAACCTCTCCAGCCCCACCCAGCTCGGGCGCATCCTCTTCGACAAGCTGGGCCTGCCGGTCATCAAGCGCACGGGCAAGACCAAGGCCCCCAGCACCGACGAGGACGTGCTGGTGGAGCTGGCGGAGAGCCACCACGCCGAGATCGCCGTGGAACTGCTCAAGCACCGCCAGATGGTGAAGCTGTTGGGCACCTACGTGGAGGCGCTGCCCGCCATGATCAACCCCGTGACGGGGCGGGTGCACACGCGGCTCCACCAGGCCGCGGTGGCCTCCGGGCGCCTGGCGTCCAGCGATCCCAACCTCCAGAACATCCCCATCCGCACCGAGGAGGGCCGCCGGATCCGCGGGGCCTTCGTGCCCCGGGAGGGCTGGGTGCTGCTGGACGCGGACTACAGCCAGATCGAGCTGCGGGTGGCCGCGGCCCTGGCCCAGGACCCCGTGCTGCTGGGGGCCTTCGAGGCCGGCGAGGACATCCACCGCCGCACGGCCTCCGAGGTGATGGGCGTGCCCTTGGCGGAGGTGAAGGCCGAGGACCGGGCGAAGGCGAAGGCGGTGAACTTCGGGCTCCTCTACGGCCAGGGCGCCTTCGCCCTCGCGGCCTCCCTCGGCATCACCACCAAGGAGGCGAAGGCCTTCATCGAGCGCTACTTCGAGCGCATGCCCAAGGTGGCGGAATGGATCGAGGGCACCAAGCAGCGCGCCCTCAAGGAGGGGCTGGTCCGCACCGCCTGGGGCCGAATCCGGCGCATCCCCGAGCTGGAGAGCGCCGATCCGCGCCTCCAGGCCCAGGGTTTGCGGGAAGCCGTCAACACCGTGGTCCAGGGCACGGCGGCGGACCTCATGCGCCGGGCCATGGTGCGCCTGCACCGGAAGCTGGAGGCCTCGGGACTGCAGGCCAAGCTCCTGCTCCAGGTCCACGACGAGCTGCTGATGGAGGCTCCGCCAAAGGAGGCCGGGGCGGTGTCGGAACTCCTGCGGGAGGCCATGGAGGGCGCCGACGACCTCGGGGCCCTCGGGGTGAAGCTGGCGGCGGAGGTGCGCGCCGGGCAGTCCTGGCTCGAGTGCAAGTAGGATCTTTTCGCGGGTTTTCCCCATCACGCCGGGACGGGTTTTGGGATACTGCCCCCATGAAGATCCTGCTCATCGGTTCCGGGGGGCGTGAGCACGCCCTCGCGCTGAAGCTCAAGGCCTCCCCCAACCCCATCGACCTCTTCCTCGCGCCGGGCAGCGACGGCATGCGGGGCCAGGGCGCCTGCGTGCCCCTGGCGGCGGAGGACGTGGCGGGGCTGCGGGACTGGTGCGCGGAACACCGCCCCGACCTGGTCATCATCGGCCCCGAGGCGCCCCTGGTGGCGGGGCTCGCGGACGCCGTGCGGGCCCTGGGGATCCCGGTCTTCGGCCACGACGCCGCCACCGCGAGGCTGGAGGGCTCCAAGGTCTTCGCGAAGGCCTTCATGCAGCGCCACGGCATCCCCTGCGCCGCCAGCGTGGCGGTGTCGGACTTCGAGGCGGGCGCGCGCGCGATCCGAAGCTGGCCCCACGGCTATCCGGTGGTGCTCAAGGCCGACGGCCTGGCCGCGGGCAAGGGCGTGGTGCTCGCGGGCACCGAGGCCGAGGCCCTGGACACCCTGAAGCGCTTCCTCGAGGGCGAATTCGGCGAGGCTTCGAAGACCGTGCTCCTGGAGGCGCCCCTCTTCGGCATGGAGCTCAGCTTCCACGTGCTGGTGGACGTGGAGCCCGGTTCCGACGGGGGCCACGCCCGCTTCCTCCCGCTGCCGCCCTGCCAGGACCACAAGCGCATCTTCGAGGGGGACCAGGGGCCGAACACCGGCGGCATGGGGGCCTTCGGGCCCATCCCCTTCCTCAAGCCCGCGGACGTCCAGCGCATGGTGGAGGACCTCGTGGTCCCCACGGTGCGGGGCCTCCAGGCCGACGGGCTGCGGGCCCGGGGCGTGCTCTTCCTCGGGGTGATGTGGGACGCCGAAGGACCCAAGCTCCTGGAGTACAACTGCCGCTTCGGCGACCCCGAGACCCAGGTGCTCATGCACCTGCTGGACGAGGACCTGCCGCAGCTCCTGCTGGAGGTGGCCGAAGGCCGCATGGCGCGGGAGAAGCTGAAGCTGCACCCCGGCTGCGCGCTCTCGGTGGTGCTCGCGGCGGAGGGCTATCCCGGGACGCCGAAGAAGGACGTGCCCATCGAGATCGGCACGCCGGCGGTGACGGTGATCCACGCCGGGACGAAGAAGGCCAACGGCGCCTGGCTCACCCAGGGCGGCCGGGTCCTCAACCTCGTCACCCATGCCGGCAACCTCGCCACGGCCCGGGCCCGCATCGAGGAGGCCCTGGACAGCGTCTCCTGGCCCGGCATGCAGGTGCGCCGGGACATCGGCCTGCGGGCCCTGAAGCATGCGGAGGCGGGCAAGGGCGTGGGGGACGGGTGGTAGGGCTTCCGGCCCTCCGGGCTTGACATCCCCGCCCGCCGGTCCTGGAATGGCTGCACCTTCCTTCCGACCGGTTTCCTGAAAGGGCCTCCCATGCGCAGCCCCTCGCGAGCCCTCCTCGCCCTCGCCGCCGGCCTCGCCGGCGTGGTGTCCCTCCAGGCCCAGGCCCCCGAGCCGTCCGGGGTTCCGGGGGAGAACTTCAGCCTCCACGGCGCCCTGGAGCTGTTCCAGAAGGCGGCCTCCCCGGAGGCCTTCGAAAAGGCCCTGAACGATCCGGCGAACAAGGTGAACAACCTGGACCTCAACGGCGATGGCGAGGTGGACTACGTCCGCGTGGTGGCCAGGAAGGACGGGGAAGCCCACGTGCTCGTCCTGCAGGTGCCCGTGTCCGAGTCCGAAAGCCAGGACGTGGCGGTGATCGGCATCGAGAAGACCGGAGCGGAGCAGGCGGTGCTGCAGATCATCGGCGACGAGGACGTCTTCGGCGAGGAGACCGTGGTGGAGCCCGGGGACCCGGACGACGAGGAGGAGGCCGAGGAGGCCGCCGCGAAGAGCGCCCTGTCCCTGCGGGCCTTCAAGGTGGTGGTGAACGTCTGGCCCTGGCCCTGCGTGCGCTTCATGTACGCGCCGGTCTACGTGCCCTGGGTCTCCCCCTGGCGCTGGCGGGTCTATCCGGCCTGGTGGCGCCCCTGGCGGCCCCTGGCCTGGGCGGCCTGGCACCCCTTCCGGGTCCGTCCGGGCTTCGCGGTGGTGCGCACGAACCGCGTGGTGGTGGCCCACCGGATCTACCGGCCCGGGCGCACGGTCTCGGTCAGCGTCCGCACCCGGCACTCGGCGGCGGTGGGCCGCTACCGCGTCACCCGCACCACCACCGTGCGCACGGGGCCCCGGGGCGGGAAGGTGCGGACCACGAAGACCACCGTGCGCCGGGGCCGGCGCCACTGAGGCGCCTCACTCCCCCCGCAGCACCTCCAGAGGCTTCTGGCGCAGCGCCCTCGCGCTGCCCGCCAGCCCCACGGCCGCGGTGAGGGCCGCGGCGATCAGCAGGAGGGCGAGGGCGGAGACGAGGCTCGGGCTGCTGTCCAGCTCGAGGACGCGCACCACGTAGAGGCGGGCGAGGTTCCAGGCCAGCACGGCGCTCAGCAGGGCGGCGGTGCCCCCCAGCAGGGCGAACTCCCAGGCCAGGCTGCGCAGGAGCACCGCGTCCGTGGCGCCCAGGGTGCGCAGGAGGGCCAGGTCCCGCGCCCGGCCCAGGCGGCCCGCCAGCAGGCTGGCGGCGAGCACCAGCAGGGCCGAGGCGATCATCAGCCCGGCGAGCACGCGGGTGACGATGGCCACGGTCTGGAGGATGCGGTCCACCTTGGCGAGGATCTCGCTCACGTCGATGGGGGTGACATTCGGGAAGCTCCGCGCCAGGCCGTTCTGGATGCGGGCCCGGGCCCCGGGATCCGCCTCGGCCGCGACGAGGTGCAGGGCCGGCGCGCCCTGGAGCAGGCTCGGGTGCAGCACGATGAAGAAGTTGGGCTGGAAGCTCTGCCACTTCACCTTCCGCAGGCTGGTGACCCGGCCCTTCAGCTCCTGGCCCTGGACCTCGAAGGCCAGGGGGTCCCCGAGCTTGGCGCCGATGGCCGTGGCGAAGCCCTCCTCGAGGCTGATCCCGTCCGAGGGCGGGCCGCCCGGGTCCCAGAAGCGCCCCGCCACCACCGTTTCGGAAGAGCCCGGACGCTCCCGGAAGGTGAGGTTCTGCTCCCGGGTGCGGAAGCCCTCGCCCCGGTCCTCGCCCCGGTCGCGCTCCGCGTCCCGGTCCCGGATCCGCTCCGCGCGGCGGCGGTCCACCACGGGCCGGCCCGCGACGGAGACCAGGCGGGCCCGCACGATGGGCGCCTCCAGGGGCTTGCGCGCGCCCTCCTTCGCCAGCAGGGCCAGCACGCCCTCCCGCTGGGCGGGCTGCACGTCCAGGAGGAAGAGGTTCGGCTTCTCCGCCGCCGAAGTCTGGGCCTGGAGGGGACCCACCACGTCGTCCTTCACCAGCTGCGCCGACAGGGTGAGGAAGACCGCGAGGCCCATGACGGCCATGAGGAGGCCCGTGAGCGTGGGCCGGGCGCCCAGCTGGCCCAGCCCCAGGCGCAGGGGCAGGGGGGCGCGCAGCCCGGCGCGGCGGAAGCCCCAGACCAGGAGCCGTGCCGAGCCGTACAGGAGCAGGAAGAGCGAGCCCAGACCCGCCACCATGCCCCAGCCCGCCTGGGGCGTGGGCGCGCTGCGCACCAGCAGCAGGGCCGCCGTCAGGGCCGCGGCCCCCAGGCAGAGGGCCGTGAGGAGGCCCGGAGCGCGGGCGTCGAGCCCCTCCCGCAGGAGGCCCAGGGGCGAGGCCCCCCGGAGGGCCAGCAGGGCGGGCAGGCAGAGGAGGAGCACCAGCAGCACGGCGAGGCCGCTCTCCAGGGCCGGAGGCCAGCCCAGGGCGCTGCCCTGCAGCGCGGCGGGGATGAGGTCCCCCAGGAGCCGGGGCACCGCGGCCGCGGCGGCAAGGCCGGCGCCGAAGCCCAGCAGCAGGGCCCCGGCCAGGAGCATGACCACCAGGAGGCCGTAGATGCGGAAGGGCCCGGAGGGGCCCACGCCGAGGCAGCGCAGGATGGCGGCGTCCCGGGCCCGGGCGCCCAGGAAGGCGGAGAGGATGGCCCAGGCCCCCAGGGTGCTCAGCAGCAGGGTCATGACCCCGAGCTGCTGGACGAAGCGGTTCAGGTTGCGCAGGGGCCGGGCCAGGGCCGCCGCGGCGTCCTCGTGGGTCTGCACCCGCACCCGCGCCGGCTCCCCCGCCGCGAGGCCGCGCAGGGCCTTCTCCAGGACCTTGGCATCGGCCTTCGGGCCGTAGCGCAGGATCAGCTTCCCGCTGAGCCGGGAGCGCGCGGTGAGGAGGCCCGCGGCCTCGGCGTCCCCGCGGTCCATGAGGACGCGGGGCCCGAGGGCGAAGGCGCTGGCCTGGCGGCTCTCGTCGAAGGCGAGGATCCCCTTCGCGGGGAAGGCGCGGCCCCCGAGGCCCACCGCGGCCTGGGGCCCCAGGCTCCAGCCCTCCGCCAGGGCGCGCTCCACATAGACCGCGCCGGGCTCCCGCGCGGCGGGCGGCTCCAGGCTGAGGCGCCCCGCCAGGGGATAGCCCGCCTCCACGGCGCGCACCTCCACCAGGCGCGCCTGCCCGTTCCCCTCGGCCACGGTGGCGAAGTCGTAGAGCAGGGTGGACGCCTCGACCCCCGGCAGGGCCTCCGCCTTCCTCCGCAGGTCCGGCGGGAAGAGCCCGTTCACGGAGAGGGCCGCGTCGCCCCCGAGGATGGCGCGGCTCTCCGCGCGCACACCCTTCAGCACCCGCGCGCTGAAGAGGGCGGTGGCGAAGAAGGCGGCGAAGCCCGCGGCGAGGCACAGGGAGACCAGCAGCAGCCGGGCCCAGGAGCCCCGCAGTTCCCGCCAGGCCGTGCGGACCTCGAAGGCGAGGCCCCCCGGCGCCCGCGGGGCGGCGCGCTCAGCCATGGGCCTCCTCCACCACGCGCCCCCGCTCCAGGTGGACGGTCTGGGCCATCTGGGCGCCCAGGTGGGCGTCGTGGGTGACCAGCACCAGGGTGGCGTGGAGGTCCTGGTGCAGCTCCTTGAGCAGGCCGAAGACCCGGTCGGCGTTCTTCGCGTCGAGGCTGCCGGTGGGTTCGTCGCAGAGCAGGATGGGGGGGCGCGCCACCACCGCCCGGGCCAGGGCCACCCGCTGGCACTCGCCCCCGCTGAGCTGGGAGGGCACGTGGTGCATGCGCTCGCCCAGGCCCACCCGGCGCAGGGCCTCCACGGCCTTCGGCTCCGCGTCCGGCAGGCCCGCCAGCTCGGCGGCGATCAGCACGTTCTGCAGGGCGTCGAAGTGGGCGAGGAGGTGGAAGGACTGGAACACGAAGCCCACGGTGCGGGCCCGGAAGGCCGCCAGGGCCACCTCGCTCAGGGCGCCCAGGTCCTGGCCCGCCACCCGCACCGTGCCCGACGTGGGCCGGTCCAGGCCTGCCATCAGCCCGAGCAGGGTGCTCTTGCCGCTGCCGCTGGGGCCGAGGATGGCGGCGGAGGCGCCCGCGGGGATGGCGAGGGTGACGTCCTCCAGCACCGTGAGGGAGCCGCCCTCGGGGGAGGGGAAGGTCTTGGTGACGCCGCGCAGCTCGATCATGGAAGGAGCCTACCCTGCGCCGCCCGGGAACGCGCTGACGTCCAGGCTTGGCCTCAGGGCGCCTGGGCCTCCGAGGCCTTCAGCAGGGGGTCCAGGGCCTTCCACACGGTGTCCGCGACCCTGCGGTGCCCCTCCGCCGTGGGGTGGATGCCGTCGGCCTGGTTGAGGGCGCGGTCCATGGCCACGCCCTCCAGGAGGAAGGGCAGCAGGGGCACGCGGAATTCCTTCGCCAGCTTCGGGTACACCGCCGAGAAGCGGGTCCGGTAGGCCGGTCCGAGGTTCTCGGGCATCTGCATGCCCACCAGCAGCACCGAACTGCCTTTCTTCCGGGCCCGGTCGAGGATGGTCCGGAGGTTCGCCTCGCTGGCCTCCACGGGGAGGCCGCGGAGTCCGTCGTTGGCCCCCAGGGCCACCACGAGGACGTCGGGCTTCGAGCGGAAGATCCAGTCCAGGCGCGTCACGCCCCCGGCGGTGGTGTCGCCGCTCACGCCGGCGTTGACCACCTTCCAGGGCCGGCCCGCCGCCCGGAGCCGCCCTTCGATCAGGGCGGGGAAGGCCGACTCCCGGGCCAGGCCGTAGCCTGCGGTGAGGCTGTCGCCGAGGAAGACCAGGGTGCGGGACCCCGCCGCGGGGACGGCCTCGGCGGCCGGCGGCGGGACCGGGGCGGCCGCGGCCGGCGGGGCCTGCCGGTCGCAGGCGGCGAGGAGTCCAAGGGAAAGCATCAGGGGGGCCGCGGCGCGCATGGGGTCCAGGATGGCATGGCCCCCTCGCCCCGGAATCGTTGACGCGGGGCCGGGGGCGGGGCAGCCTCGAGGCTTCCGTCCCTTCCCGACCATGCCCCGCGTCGCCTTCACCGCCAACCTCCAGCGCCACCTGGCCTGCCCCCCCGTGGACGTGCCGGGGGCCACGGTGCGGGAGGCCCTGGAGGCGGTCTTCGAGGCGAACCCGCGGCTGCGGGGCTACGTCCTGGACGAGCACGGCGCCCTGCGCCACCACATGGCCATCTTCCTCGACGGCGTCCCCATCCGGGACCGCAAGGCCCAGGGCGACGCCACGGGGGAGCAGAGCCGGATCTACGTCATGCAGGCCCTTTCCGGAGGTTGACCCCATGTCCACAACGATTGGCCAGCCCTCGAACCGCATCCTCGTGGCCACCCGCAAGGGCCTCTTCCAGGTGGACCGCGGCCCGGACCGCTGGGCCATCGCGAAGGTCCACTTCCTCGCGGAGAACTTCGCCCTGGCCATGGTGGATCCCCGGGACGGCGCCTGGTACGCCACCATCGACCACGGCCACTTCGGCACCAAGCTCCACCGCAGCGACGACGCCGGGGAGACGTGGACGGAGGTCGGCGTCCCGGAGTACCCGCCCCACCCCGACGGCACCCACGACCAGGACGCCTTCGGCCGGCCCATCCCCTGGAAGCTGAACAAGATCTGGGCCCTCACGCCGGGCCTGCCCTCCCAGCCCGGACGGATCTGGGCGGGCACCCTGCCGGGGGGCCTCTTCAGGTCCGACGACCGGGGCGCCACCTGGAGCCTCGTGGAATCCCTCTGGTTCATGGAGGACCGCAAGCAGTGGACGGGCGGCGGCGCGGACCTGCCGGGCATGCACTCGGTGCTGGTGGATCCCCGGGACGGCTCGCTGCTGGTGGCCATCTCCAGCGGCGGCGTGTGGGAGAGCCGCGACGACGGCGCCACCTGGCGGAGCCGCTGCAAGGGACTGCGCGCGGACTACGTGCCGCCGGAGCAGGTCGAGGACCCTTCCGCCCAGGATCCCCACTGCGTGGTGCGCAGCCCGGCGGACCCCGACCGGCTCTACATGCAGCACCACAACGGCATCTTCATGAGCCGCGACAACGCCGCGACCTGGACGGAGATCACCGGCGTGCAGCCCTCGGTCTTCGGCTTCCCCGTGGCCGCCCATCCCCTGGAGGCCGACACCGCCTGGTTCGTGCCGGCGGTGAAGGACATGGAGCGCATCCCCAAGGACGCGAAGGTGGTGGTGAACCGCACCCGGGACGCCTGCGGCACTTTCCAGACCTTCTCCCAGGGACTGCCCCAGGAGCACGCCTACGACATCGTCTACCGCCACGCCCTGGACGTGGACGGCGGCGGCTCGCGCCTGGCCTTCGGCAGCAGCACGGGCAGCCTCTGGGTGAGCGAGGACGGCGGGGAGAGCTGGGCCGCCGTGGGCGAACATCTGCCGCCGGTCTACGCCGTGCGCTTCGTGAAGTAGTCGGCGATGCCCTCCCGCGCCGCGACGTGGCTGAAGCGCGGGGCCCTCGGCCTCCTGGGCCTGCTGGCCCTGGGGGGCGGGACGGGGCTCCTGCTGGTGCGGCGCCAGCTCCCCGACGACGTGGCGGCGCCGGTCCCCGGCCTGCGGGGCGAGGTGCGGGTGGCGGTGGACGGACGCGGGGTGCCCACCTTCCAGGCGGCGGACCTGATGGACGCCTTCCGGGTGCAGGGCTTCGAGACGGCCCGGGAGCGCATGTTCCAGATGGAACTGATGCGCCGCAGCGCCGAGGGGCGGCTCTGCGAGCTGGTGGGGGAGGGGGCGCTGCCCCTGGACAAGCTCCACAGGACCTACGGCTTCCGGCAGGTGGCGGAGGCGGCGGTGCCCCTGCTCCCGCCCGACGAGCGGGCGGCCCTGGAGGCCTACGCCCAGGGGGTGAACGCCTACCTCGCCTCCAGCCCGGGTCGCTGGGGGCTGGAGCTCCAGGTGCTGGGGGCGAAGCCCGAGCCCTGGACGCCGGCCCACAGCCTCGGCGTGATGCTCCTCATGCACGAGGACCTCTCCACCTCCTGGAAGAGCGAGGTGCAGGCGGAGGCCCTGAAGGACCTTCCCGAGGCCACGCGGAAGTTCCTCATGCCCTCCATCGCCGAGGGCGACCTGCCGCTGACGCCCGATCTGCCCGGCACAGTCCCGGACACGGCGGCCTTCTTCAACGGCGCCGGCGCCCGGCCCGCTGAGGCGCCCAGGAAGGCCGCGACCCTGGGGGACCTGGACGCCGCGCTGGCCCTGCCCACGCCGGACCCCGAGCTGCGGGCCGGGAGCAACAACTGGGTGATCGCGGGATCCCGCACGAAGTCGGGCCGGCCGATCCTCGCCAACGATCCCCACCTGAACCTCGGCGCGCCGGGCATCTGGTTCGCGGTGCGCTTCGAGGTGGGCGGCCGCTGGGCCCAGGGGGTGAGCCTGCCGGGGCTGCCGGGCCTCGTCATCGGCCACAACGACGCCCTGGCATGGGGCTTCACGAACCTGGGCACGGACGTGCAGGACCTCTACCGGGAACCTGAAGTCTCCCGCCGCCGGGAGGACATCCGCCTCAAGGGCGGGCGCATGGCCTACCACTACGTGTCCACCGGCGCCCACGGGCCCCAGGTGGCGAAGGGGCTCTCCCTGAAGTGGACCGCCCTGGATCCGAAGCTGCTGCGCGTGCCCACCGCGGGCTTCATGCAGGCCAAGGACTGGGCCAGCTTCAACGCCGCCGTGGACGCCTTCACCGGGCCCGCGCAGAACATCGTCTACGCCGACAAGGACGGTCACATCGGATGGCGCGCCTCGGGGCTGATCCCGATCCGGAAGAAGGGCAACGACGGCAGCAGGATCCTGGACGGGAGCGATCCGTCGAACGACTGGCAGGGGTTCGTACCTCAGTCCGAGATGCCGCGTTTGCTGGATCCGAAGGAGGGATTCATCGCCACCGCGAACAACCGGGTGATCGGGACGAGCTTTCCCCATGTGGTGGCGACGGAGTGGGCGGGGACGAGCCGTGTCATGGGCATCGTCCAGGCGATGGCCTCCGCGCCAGGTTCTCAGGGGACCGCTGACGTTTCCAGCATGCAGATGAATGCACTGTCGAAACTGCATGGCGGTCTCAGGGATGTCCTGTTGAGGTTGCCGCCGCCGTCAGGCGCTCGTATCCGCTTGTTCCCAATGCTGGAGGGTCAGGAGCGCGGAGCTTATGAGCTCGCGGACCAGGGAAATCTTGAATTCACGAACCTGGAGCTCCTCCGGAGGGCGTTCAGGAAACGCCTTCTGGACGCGCTTCTCGGTCCAGTCTCAAAGCGGGCCTCCCTCTTCCGTTGGTACAACGAGGATGCCTGGGTGCTCTCCGCTGCATGGGCGACCGGGAAGGAATGGGAATCGGCAGGGCTCGGTGACAAGGGGCTCTTTCTCGAGGCTTGCAGGAAGGAAGCGCAATCATCCCCCAACTGGAACAAACCCTGGGGCGAGGTGAACGAGGTCCGCATGCGGCATCCCTTCGGCCTCGGGGGCGGGCTCCTGGGCTGGATCTTCAATCCCAAGCCGGCGCGGCTCTCAGGCTCGACGAAGTCCATCCGGGTGGTGAGCCGGGACTTCGGCCAGTCCATGCGGATGGTGGTCGATCTCGCGGACCTCGACGCCACGCGGCTGGTGCTGCCCCTGGGGCAGAGCGGGCACCTGGGATCGACGCACCGGCTGGACCAGTACGAGGACTGGCAGCAGGGGGATCCCGAGGGGCGGCGGACGCGGCTGCACCAGGGGGCGGTGGCGACGCGGGTGTTCAGGGGGCAGTAGGCGGAGGGCGGGACGTTCCTCCAGTGAGGGGGATGGCTCGAGGCGCGTCGGCTTCGGCCTGCCGCGCTTCGCTTGGCGGCACCGCGATCCGCCGTCGCCCGCCAACGGCGCGGGCGGCGGCGGATCGCGGTGCTTTTCTCAACCCCTGTTTCGGCCGGGTTCCAACGTTCGGATCGTCAGGACGTTGGTCTAGGGACGAGGCCTACTTCAACTCAGCCTCGCCGGGCAGGCGCATGGGCTGCATGCGGCCCTCCCAGAAGGCCTTGGCCTTCTCCCAGGCTTGGGCGCCGCACTGGCGTCCCATGACGCGGCTGCGCTGGTCGCCATCCTTGAAATGGATGCCGCCATAGAGGCGCGAGAGGCCGGCCTCGTCGGCGGCGGCGCTGAAGGTGCCCCAGGCGAGGGTGACACTGGCGGATGGGCTGGAGGGCTCGGCCTTGAGGCTGCGGGCGGGGATGGACACGGAGTGGCCGAAGGTGTCCGAGCCGCTGAATCGCTTGAGGACCTCGGCGCCGGCGGCGCTGAAGGCGCTGTGGCCGGAGGTGTACTCCGCGAAGGGGGGCGTGGGGAACCAGTCGGGCTGGAAGGGCTTCCAGGATGCGCCGTCGATGGGGCCGACCCCCAGGCCGCTGCCCTTCCAGCCCTGGATGGTCTGGCCGTTGTAGAGGTAGCGGATGGCGGAGACCGGGCGCCAGTAGTCGTAGGCCACCTTGGCCTCCCAGGTGGCGATGCCCGCGTCGAAGATGGCGTTGGTCAGGGCGAAGAACATCTTCGCGTCGTCGTCCAGGCTGTGCCTGTCCCGGGTGGAGACGAACTGGCCGAAGAGGTTGAAGTGGCCCGGGGGCAGCTCGCTGCTGGGGCCGTCCGCCCAGTATTCGGCGATGCACTTCTGGGTGTCCGTGAGGTTGGCCTGGTAGGCGATCACCTCGTCCACCTGGGCCTTCATCTCCGCCGAGTTCCAGGCCACCGGCGGCACCGGGCGGAACTGGTCGGAGCGCGTCAGGGCGAAGGGGACGACGTGCTTCCAGTGGGGGGCGATGAAGGCGGGGGTCACCGTGCTCCCCGCCTGGTTCACGAAGGTGAGCGGCTGCCAGCGGCCGGGGTTGGGGATCGAGGCCAGGGCGGTCGGCGAGGTCACGGCCACCGGCGGGTTCACCGGCTTGTAGCCGGTGTAGTCCGCGTAGGACCCGGCGCCGGGGTTCAGGTCCCCCAGCTGGTTCGCGCCGTCCACGTGGCGGAAGGCCAGCACCGCCGCCGCCGCCGCGTTGCCCACGCCCTGGGGCGTGCTGCGGTCCGTGGAGGCGTCCGCGGGATCGTAGCCCAGGGTGGTCATGGCCGCGTCGAACTTGGCCTTCTCCGTGGGATAGAGGTCGAGGAGGGCGCGGTAGGCGGCGTAGCTGACGGCCTTGCTCTTCCGCCCGGGCGTCATCTCGGATTCGGGGCGGCGCAGGGCCTCGCCGAAGCGGGTGCCCACCGCCACCCTGTCGTAGGCGGCCCAGGCGTCGTACATGCAGGTGTGGACGATGGCCAGGGCCCGCGCGGTCATGGGCGGGCCGGGCTTGGTGTCGCGGATGGCCTGGAGCAGCACGTTGTTCCACTGGACCACCACGTTGGCGCCGGCGGGGACCGGCGGGTCGCCCCCGGCGCCGCGGTGGCCGGAGCTGGAGGATCCGCCGCATCCAAGGAGGCCGGCCAGGGCCGCGGCCGCCGGGAGGGCGAGGAGGGTCGGGGTTCGTTTCACGCAGGACTCCGTCAAGGGCGAAGCAGGCTTCGCGGAGGGGGCAGGGCGTTCTCCTGTCGAGGAGGAATGTCGTCCCATCGCAGCCTCCATGCGACGGGCCCGAAGGTGAGCCCCGTCACGGTCCCGGCGGTCGCCGCGCCCTCCCGGACGGCGCGGGAGCCCGGATGGTGGCCGCGGCGGCGATCGCGTCACGGGGGCGCGGACGGACCAGCCGCGTCAGCCCTGCCCTTCGCGGGCCATCCGCAGCAGCGCCAGCCCGAGCCCGGCCAGGGCCGCCAGGGCCAGCAGGGCCCACGCGGGGCGGGAGAGGGCCTTGTGCCGTCGCGTCCAGCGCGGCTCCCGGGCGCGGCCCTCCCGGTAGGCCAGGGCGGCGGCGCCGAAGGGCAGGGCCAGGAGCGCCAGGGCGAGGCCGCCCAGGGCCGCCCAGCGGTGCAGGGAGCGCAGGCCCTGGAAGGCCCCCAGCCCCGCCAGGGCGCCGCCCCGCAGGTGGAAGGGGAGGAAGGCCGCGAGGAGGCCCAGGGCGAGGAGCAGGGCGCCGGCGTGGCGCCGGTGCTCCCCGCGGCGGGAGGCCGCGAGGGCGGAGGCGAGCAGGGCGAGGAGGATGACCGCCGCGCCCGGGGCCCAGGGCGGGTTCACGGGAGGAACTCCCCTTCCAGCGCCACCCCCAGGGCGAGGGCCAGCCGGTTGAAGAGGGCGTAGGCGGCGCAGACTTGGAGGGCCTGCTGGATCTCGAGGGCGTTCAGGCCGAGGCCCGCGAGGCGCGCCCGGTGGGGTCCCACGGCGCAGGCCGCGTCCCGGGCGAGGTCCCGGGCCAGGGCCAGGAGGGCGTCCAGTCGGGGCTCGCCCAGGTCCCGGCCCGCCTCCACCGCGGCCACCTGGGCCGGCGCGAGGCCCGCGGCGAGGAGGTGGCGCCGGTGGTGGGCGGCGCAGTAGCCGCAGCCGTTGGCCGCGCTGGTGGCGAGGCAGAGGAGCTCCCGGTCCCGCCGGGGCAGGCCGCCCTCGGCGTGCATGGCGGCGCGGTAGAGCTCGAAGGCGGCCCGCAGGAAGGCCTCGTCCGGGGCGAGCTCCCGCCAGAGGTTCGACACGCGGCCCCGGGCCGCGGCGATCTCGTCGAGGGCGCCCATGGGCCCATCATAGGGGAAGGCCCGGGCCGGGGGCCCGGGCCTTCGGCGCTGCGGAGGGGCTACTTCGCCTCGAGGGTGCAGCCCAGCTGGTAGCTGAGGATCTGGCAGGCGCACTGGGTGCGCGCTTCGGCGGTGAGGCAGGGACCGTAGCGGGTGGGGTAGCCGGCGCCCTGGATGGCGGCGGGCTCCAGGGCCTCCAGGACGCGGAGGGTCTCCTTGGCGAGGGCGAGCTTGCGGGCCATGGCGGTCCTCAGGCGATGGAAGTGGTGCAGGCGCGGCGGGTCTGGACCTCGCACACCACGCAGCTGATGTAGCGGCTGGGCTGGCAGAGGGTGAGGGTGGGGCAGCCGGTGGAGGCGCCCGCGGCGGCCTGGGCCTCCTGGTCGTCCAGGCGCTTCAGGGTCTCCTTGGCGAGGGTGAGCTTCTTCATGGGGTTTCCTTGGCGGGGCCGCGCGGGCGGCGGGTTGGGAAGGTGGTCCCATGCTGCGGAGGGGCCGCGGGCCACTCAACGCCGGGGCGCGACGGGGCCTTGAACGGTCGCGCCCCGCCCCTCGAACGGTGGCCCCGCGCCTTCAGCCCTTCCCGATGCCGAGGATCTCCCGCAGGCGCGGGGTCATGCTCCGGCTCACCTCCAGCTCGATGCCGTCCGTCAGGCGGATCTGGGCGCGCCCGTTGAGGAGGGGGCGGTGGCTGAGGATCGCCTCCGGCCGGACCAGGAGGTGGCGCTGGATGCGCAGCAGCCCCTGGCCCGGGAAGGCCTCCTCCACCTCGGAGAGGGTCTCCCAGGGCGCGCGGAAGCGCTGGCCGCCGAGCCAGGCCCACACGGCCCCCTGGTCGAACTCGAAGTGGCTCACCTTGCGGAACTCGAGGAAGAAGTGCCCGCCGGCGGCCCGGGCGGGGAAGCGCTGGGGGGCCGCTGCGGCAGGCGTCGAGGCGGCGGCCCCGGCCTTCGGCGCCGCGGCCTGCAGGTGGCGCCGGAGCTTCTCCAGGGCCTTCTGGAGGCGGTCCTTGAACACCGGCTTCACCAGGTAGTCCACGGCGTCCACCTCGAAGGCCCGGGCGGCGTGCTGGGGGTAGGCGGTCACGAAGACCACCGGCAGGGGCGGGTCCAGTTCAGCGAGGGCCTCGAGGCCCGTGCCCCCGGGCATCTCCACGTCCAGGAAGAGGGCGTCGGGGCGCGGATCCTCCGCCAGCCGGGCCAGCAGGGCGGGCACGCTCTTCAGCTCGTCGAGGACCTCGCAGCCGGCGTCGCGCAGGAGCCGGCCCAGGCGCTTCCGCGCCAGGGGCTCGTCATCCACCACCAGGATTCGCAAGGTCGTCATGGGCTTCGCTGAGTGCTGACAGCTTCAACCGGATCCGCGCGCAGGTCCAGGCCCCCTCCCGGGCCAGGGAGAATGCGGCCTGGTCGCGGTAGGCGAGCCGGAGCCGGGCCTCGAGGGTCCCGAGGCCCACGCCGTGGCCCGGGGCCCCGAGGCCGGTGCCGGTGTTGCGCACCTCCAGGAGGAGGTCGCCGCCCTCCCGGCGGGCGTGCAGCTCCAGGTCGCCCCCCGCCTCCTCCGGTGCGATGCCGTGCTTCAGGGCGTTCTCCACCAGGGGCTGGAGGAGCATGGGCAGCACCCACAGGCGCCCGGCGGCGGGGTCCCAGTCCCAGCGGACCCGGAGCCGGTCCCCGAAGCGCAGGGACTCCATCACCAGGAACTGCTCCACCAGGGCCCGCTCCTCGGCCAGGGGCCAGGTGGCCTGCCGGGTGGCCTCCAGGATGCGGTGCAGGAAGTCCGACATGGCCCGGAGGCAGGCCTCCGCCTGGGCGGGGTCGTCTTCCATCAGCTCGGCCAGGCCGTTCAGGGCGTTGAAGAGGACGTGGGGGTGGATCTGCCCCTTGAGGTGGAGGCCCTGGGCCTCCTCGGTGCGGGCCTGGAGGGCCAGGCGCTCCGCCTCCAGGTGCTCCCGCCGCGCCATGAGGCTGCCCACCAGGAAGAGGGCCGGTCCCTGGAAGCAGAGGTTGGTGACGTAGATGATCCCCGGGGTCGGGGCCCGCCCCGCCCAGCGGCCCAGGAGGTCGTCGGCGAAGACGATGGCGGTGGTGAGGGCCTCGGAGGCCGCCAGGGCCGCGAGGCCCTGGACCCAGGGCCGCCGGCCGGCGCGCTGCCAGGGGATCGGCGAGAGCCAGATGAAGGCGAAGTAGAAGAGCAGGACCGCCGGGAACTCCACCGCCAGCAGCTTCAGCGGCGGCCGGGGAGCCTGCCGGGCCCATTGGAGGACGGGCAGGACGGCGTAGGCGCCGCACACCAGGGCGAAGACGCCCCACAGGGACGGCTTCCCCAGCCGTGCCCGGAGGGAGGGCCCCATCGCGACGATCCTGAGGGCTAGACGGTGGCGACGCCGGTGGTGGGCCGCGTGATGGAGGTCTTGATGGTCTGGGTGCCGCAGGTCCCGTTGTCGCAGAGGGTCACGCTGGGCTGGGTGCCACAGGTGCCATTGTCGCAGATGGTGGCCTGGGTATTGGGAACGCAGGTCTCCGTGCGCGCGGCGCCCACGGCTCCGGCGTTGAGGTCGCCGAGGTCCCGGGCGTCGAGGCGCCGCAGGGTCTCTCGGTTCAGCTTCAGTGGGCTGGACATGGTTTGCTCCGGACAGATCGGGGGAATGACCAAGTCTACCGGAGCCCCTGGGCGGGAATCGCCTCTGCCGGGCGAGCAAGTCCCGTGTCGTGAGCGCTTCCCAGCATGCGGGCGGAGGCGGGCCTCCGATGATCGGTGGCGTCCCGCCCGTTGAACGGTCGGCTCAGAGAGCCAGGGCCTCCATGCGGGCCTCGCCCTCCCAGCGGTAGAAGCCCAGGCCGGACTTGCGCCCGGTGCGGCCCGCGGCCACCAGCTGCTTCACCAGGGGCGGGGCTTTATAGCGGCTGTCGCCGTAGGCCTCGAACATGACGTCGGCCACGTGGACGATGGTGTCCAGGCCGATGAAGTCCGCGAGGTGCAGCGGGCCCATGGGGTGCCCGCAGCCCAGCTTCATGCCGTTGTCGATGTCCTCGGTGCTGGCCAGCTTCTGCTCGCGGCAGCGGATGCAGTCGAGGATGTAGGGCACCAGGAGGCGGTTCACCACGAAGCCCGGGGCGTCCGGGGCGAGGATGGCGGTCTTGCCCACCTTGGCCACGAAGGCCCGAAGGAGGCCCAGCGTGTCCTCGGAGGTGGCCACGGTGCGGATGATCTCCACCAGGGGCATGGCGGGCACGGGGTTGAAGAAGTGCAGCCCCGCCACGAAGGGATGGCGGTCGGGGCCCAGCACCGCCATCAGCTCGGTGATGGGCAGGCTGCTGGTGTTGGAGCAGAGCAGGGTGGAGGGCGCGAGCACGTTGTCCAGCTCGTGGAAGGTCCTGAGCTTGAGGTCCAGGAGCTCGGGCACGGCCTCGACCACGAGCCCGCAGTCCGAAAGGTCGGCCCAGGCCAGAGTGCCCTTGAGCCGGTCGTTGCAGGCGGCGCGGGTCGCCGTGTCCATCTTGCCCTTGGCCACGGCCTTCTCCCACTGGGCGTCGATGCGGGCGAGGCCCTTCTTCAGGGCCGCGGCATCCACTTCCTTCACCACCACGTCCAGGCCCGCCTGGGCGGCGATCTGCGCGATGCCGGCGCCCATCAGGCCGCAGCCGACCATGCCGAGGGGACTGAGTTCGCTGACGTCCATGGCGGCCTCCGGGAACGGGTGCTTGGATGTTGCCGGAAAGCATCCCACGGAGCCGCGCGCCGGGGGAGAATCCTCTGGGACATCCGTCACGGAGACGCCATGCTCGACGCGCTGAAGGACCTCTACGCCCACCAGGAATGGGCGGACGCCGCCCACTGGAAGGCCGTGCTGGCCCATCCGGCCGCCCGCACGGACGCGGAGCTGGGGGAGCGCCTCTTCCACATCCACGCGGTGCAGCGCATCTGGCTGGACCGCTGGCAGGGCCACCCGGTGAAGGTACCGGAGCCGGGCTTCGGCTCTCCGGAGGCGTTCCGGGACTGGGCGGCGGAGGGCCATGCCCGGATCCGGCGGTTCCTGGAGGGGCTGGGGGACGCGGACCTGGAGCGCCGGGTGGCCTACCGCAACCTGGCGGGCGACCCCTTCGAGCAGCCCCTGGGGGAGCTGATGCTGCACCTGCCCTACCACTCCCAGTACCACCGGGGCCAGAGCGCCACGCGCATGGTGGCGCTGGGGGGGCACATGCCCGGCACGGACCTGGTCACGTGGATGCGGGAGGGGCGGCCGGCGGCGGACTGGGCGTAAGCTGGGACCAGTTCCGGAGACGCCCGTGCTCGACCACCTGAACGACCTCTTCAAGCATGCCGAGTGGGCGGACGCGGAGAACTACCGCGCCCTGCTGAGCAACAAGGCCGCCGCCGAGGACGCGGGCAACCGCGCGCGGCTGCACCACGTGCACCTGGTGCAGCACCTCTTCCTGCAGCTCTGGAAGGGCCAGAGCCTGGAGAAGAGCGACGCCTCGGACTACACCAGCCTCACCGCCCTGCGGGTCTACGGCCGCATGGTCCACGAGCTGACCGGCGTCTTCCTGGCCGAGCTCACCGAGTCGCGGCTCTCCCTCCCCGTCCACGTGCCCTGGTTCAAGGACCCCGGCTTCAACCCGACGCTGCTCCAGACCATGCACCAGGTCATCGAGCACGGCGCCTACCACCGCGGCCAGGCCGCCTCGCGGCTGCGGGAGCTGGGCGGCGATCCCGTCACGACGGACTACATCGTGTGGCTGTGGAAGAGGCGGCCAGCTGCGCGGTGGTGAGCCTTCACGCTTCGAATCAAGCTCTGGCGGCTTGGACTCCAATTCGGCGGTTAGATAATTCGCCCGGTACGATCGCTGGCTTGAAATACATTTTCTTTAAGCTATAGGGTAAATACCAGGCTTTTTTTCTGATTGTCTGATTATATTCAATAATTGCTTCATCGTATTGATCTACAATATTCTCTGATTTTCCTCTCAGGCGATAGAGTTGTGAAAGATCTTGGTTGTTTTTTGATTCAAGCGATTTAGATAACTCATCAAAGGCTCGGTCAAGCTCTATTCGATGAGCCCAAAATTTATCGCATGAATATTGGTCAAAAATGTCTAGCGGATATTGAGTATTGTAGTGTCGAATAACATCAATACGTTTGATTAGATTTGATTTATTGATTTCTACAATATTCGCATTTATAATAATTTTATTTACATGCCACCAGATCATATTTAATTCAATGTGAGATCTTTTAGCTGTCCTAAGTAAGGAATCTCTTTCTGATCTTATCGTTTGAATGTCGAGGCATAATCTAATAGAGATAATATTAAATAAAACAAATATAACGAAGCATTTGTGTCTAGCGAGTGCAACCCGCCAGATTGGGGAAGTCATGGCTTCACCCTTCCTAGGCCTCGGCACGGATTGAATATCACGATCTCACGCATTTGCCCCCAGATCTGCCCTCTATCGGTGCTGATCCGAACCCGTCACATTTCCAGATACGTATGCAGCTTCCGCTGCTGCGTCAGCAGGCTCCGCAACGCCTCGGCCGCATCCTTCTGCGCCGAGGTCTTCCGCTTGGTCGTCGGCGCGGCCACGAGCTCGCCGGGCTCGTAGTGGACGCTCCGCAGCATGTCGTCGATGGTGTCGGCGTGGACGACGTGCTGGACCTTGAAGTCCTCGTCTTCGTCCACGACGATGTGCGCCTCGTTCGGCGCGCCGAAGAGGTTGTGGCGCATGCCGAGGATGTCCTGGTAGGCGCCGGTGAGGAAGAAGGCCACGTAGTAGGGCTCGCCGGGCTTGGGCTCGTGGAGGGGGATCTCGTCCTTCACGTCCTTGAGGTCGATGAACTTCTCCACTTTGCCGTCGCTGTCGCAGGTGATGTCGCAGAGGGTCGTCCTCAGCGTGGGCGACTCCTTCAGGCGGTGGATGGGCATGGCGGGGAAGAGCTGGTCGATGGCCCAGTGGTCGGGCATGGACTGGAAGACGCTGAAGTTGGCGATGAGCTTGTCGGCCAGGCCTTTGTTGAGGTCCTGGAACTCCTCGGGGATGTACTTCAGGGTCTTGCTGTTGAGGATGCGGTCCAGCTTGCGGCAGACCTCCCAGAAGAGGATCTCGCCCTTGGCGCGGTCCTCCAGGCTCAGGTAGCCCAGGTTGAACAGGGTGAGCAGCTCGTCCTTCTGGGTGATGGCGTCGTGGTACATCTCCCGGTAGTTCTTCACGCTCACGTTGTCCCGGGTGTAGGCCAGCTCCTTCAGGATCTGCGGCTCCTTGCCCGTGAGCTCCACCTTGTACTTGGTGTGCGTCGTATCGATGAGGCCGATGATGTCCACCACCACCACCTGGTGGTAGGCCGCGATGGCGCGCCCGGACTCGCTGAGCAGGTCCGGCATGGGCACG
>JABLTH010000548.1_pt1 | contig 37730 bp, 34 predicted proteins | sample 7875711 | NCBI WGS metagenome assembly JABLTH01 (sample SAMN14941262, study PRJNA633318) | bioreactor metagenome | isolation source: bioreactor | place: China | collected 2019-03-05 | reverse complement strand
TCCTATTCAGATCGAGCGCAACCAATTACGCGCCATTGCCTTTGGGGAGGGCAAACGCAACACGCTGGACATTCCCTACCTGCCCACCAGCGTCGACATCAAGGTTGGTGACAAACTGGTAACCTCGGGCATTGACGGCGTCTATCCCGCCGGTTTGGCAGTGGCTATCGTCACCCAGATCAAGCAAAGCCAGGATTCGCCGTTTGCCAAGATCATCAGCCGCCCGATTGCCGGCGTGAATAACCACAAACATGTGCTGATCCTCAAAGTGCCAGAGTCTCCGGCCACCAATCCGATGTCCGAAAGCCGCCCCATGTTGCAACGCAACAACGCGCAGCACCTGGATCAGTCAGTGGTGGATGTCTTGCAAAAGAACAATGCGCTGGTTGACCCCAACCCGGTCACCACACCGCCCGTACTGGATGCCGGACAGCCGCCAGACACCGAAATGACCGCACAACCAGACAGCGCAACGCCTACTGACCCAGTGGCGCCGCCCACTCCACCAACCACACCGGAGCGTCGATGAAACCGGTTAAGTTCAGCACGTTCTTTTTCACCTTGCTGGTCGGGTTGATTTTTCAACTTTACCCCTGGTCAAATGCGGGCATTATTGTGCGCCCAGATTTTCTGCTGGTCATCATGCTGTATTGGCTGTTGCAAGCCCCCTACCACTGCAATATTGGCTGGGTGTGGTTTGCTGGCTTGCTGATGGACTTATCCACGGGCAGCCTGCTCGGACAACATGCCCTGACATTTGCAATCACCGCCTTTCTCGGCCTGATCTATCAACGCAGGCTGGTGCTGTTCAATCGCTGGCAGCTCTATTTATATGTGTTGTTTTTGTTTGGCGTAGAGCGCGGGCTGATTTTGCTGCTCAAGCTGTTTGCCGGCGGCGAATTGCCCGACTGGACCTACGCCTTCCCCATCGTGTCTGACCTGATACTGTGGCAATTCATGATTATCTGGTTTGGCGAACTGACCCGCCCGAAGAAATTGTAAGCACATGGGGTATAGCACTGAACTCAAAAACCATCAAAACGAACAGCACAAGTTCCGGGTTCGTCTGGTTTTTCTGGTACTGTTGGTTTTGGCAGCGTTTTCTGCGCTGCTGGGCCGTTTTTACTTTCTGCAAGTCTTTCGCTATGACTATTATCAAACACTGGCAGAAAACAACCGGATTTCGATTGTCCCCATCACCCCGAACCGTGGCCTGATTTCTGACCGCAACGGCATTATTCTGGCGCATAACTTTTTTGTGTATACGCTGGAAATCACGCCCTCCAAAACCGAAGACTTGCAGGACACAATTGCCGAGCTGGGCAAACTGGTCGAGATTTCGCCAACGGATCTCAAGCGCTTTAAAAAACTGCGGGCGCAAAGCCATACGTTTGAAAGCATTCCGATCCGCACCCACCTTAATGAATACGGAGCCGCCAAGTTTGCCGTGAACCGCTTCCGGTTTCCTGGCGTTGAGCTCAAATCGCGCCTGTTCCGCCATTACCCCTATGGCACCCTGGGCACGCATGGTATCGGCTATATCAGCCGGATCAATGAACACGATCTCAAGCAGCTCAAGGAAAACAACCAGCTGTCGAACTACAAAGGCACTGAGCATATTGGCAAGGCGGGCGTCGAGCAAGCCTATGAAACCGAGCTGCATGGCGTCACCGGCTTTCAGCAGGTAGAGATTGATGCAGATGGCCGGGCTGTGCGCGTGCTGTCAAGCGCCTCGCCCACCTCGGGCAACAACGTGGTGTTGTCCATGGACGCCAAAATGCAAGAAATCGCCGAGCAGGAGTTTGCCGGACGTCGCGGCGCGCTGGTGGCGATCCAACCCAAAACAGGAGAAGTCCTGGCCATGGCCAGCATGCCGTCGTTTGATGCCAACCTATTTGTGGATGGCATTGATTTTGATAACTGGAACCTGTTGAACAATTCGCTGGATAAACCGCTGATCAACCGCACCTTGAAGGGGATTTACCCGCCTGGTTCCACCTTCAAGCCCTTTGTCGCGCTGGCCGGGCTGGAATCAGGCAAGCGGCAACCGCCGTTTACTATCAGCGACCCGGGCTACTACATGCTGCCCAACAGCCATCACCGCTACCGTGACTGGAAACCATCCGGCCATGGTTCGGTCGATATGCGCAAGGCGATTACCGTGTCTTGCGATACGTTTTTTTATGGGCTGGCCGTCGAGCTTGGCATAGACCGGCTGACCGACTTCGTCAGACATTTTGGTTTTGGTGAAAAAACTAATATTGATATACAGGGCGAGCTGGCGGGCTTGCTGCCGACGCCGGGCTGGAAGCAAAGACGCTTCAAACAGCCTTGGTATATGGGTGAAACTGTCATTGTAGGCATTGGTCAGGGGTATACGCTGGTCACGCCCATGCAATTGGCCTACGCCACGGCCACGCTGGCCAATAGTGGCAAGGCCATCCAGCCGCATCTGGTCAATGCGATTGTAAATGCCAAAACCAACGAAGTCAGGATGTTGCCGCATAAAGTGGCGGACCAGTTGAACCTGAGCCCGGAGAATCTGGAGATTGTGAAACTGGGCATGATGGATGTGACACGCCCGGGAGGCACAGCCGCGTCAGTGGGCGCCAATGCAGGCTATGACATCGCTGCCAAAACCGGTACGGCGCAAGTGGTGGGTATCAAGCAAAATGAAAAATATAACGAAAAAGCTACGGCAGAACGTCATCGCGACCACGCCTGGTTTATTGCTTACGCCCCGGCTGAAGACCCCAAAATTGCCGTGGCCGTCATTGTGGAAAACGGTGGCCACGGTGGCTCGGCGGCGGGGCCGATTGCACGCAAGGTGATGGACTATTATCTGCTGGGCAAAATACCCGCAGTGGCAGCCCCTGCGGTGCCCGCCGAAACACAAGCACAGAACACACCCCCAGTCGTTGAGGAGGAAGAGCATGATTAAACAGTGGATCGGCCATTTTATCCGCCATATTGATTCCATCTTGCTGGCCACCGTCCTCATGGTGCTGGTGGTTGCGCTCATGGTGCTCTATAGCGCCTCGGGGCAGTCCCTGCTCAAGGTTAATGCACAGCTGATTAATATCCTGGTGATGATGGGCGTGATGTTTCTGGTTGCAAACACACAGCCGCAACACATTGAACGCATTGCCCTGCCCGCCTATTTGTTCGGGCTGGCATTGTTGATTGCGGTAGCGCTGGTCGGCGATATTAGCCATGGCGCCAGGCGCTGGCTCAATCTGGGCGTGACCAAAATCCAGCCCTCGGAACTCATGAAATTGGCCGTGCCGATTATGCTGTCCTGGTATTTTTCAAAACGTGAATCCTTGTTACGCACCACGGACTATGTCGTCGCCGGGGTCATTTTGCTGGTGCCGGTCTTGCTGATTGCCAAGCAGCCCGACCTTGGGACCGCCACCCTGGTCTTTGCCGCCGGTTTTTATGTCATTTTTCTGGCCGGTCTGAGCTGGAAATTTATTTTTGGCAGCGCGATTGCCTTTGGCGCGGCGCTGCCCATTTTATGGTCCATGCTGCATGACTATCAGCGGCGTCGGGTGGAAATTCTCATCGACCCTAGTCAGGACCCGCTTGGCGCGGGTTATCACATTATTCAGGCCACCATTGCCATTGGCTCTGGCGGCATGACCGGCAAAGGCTGGCTCAACGGCACCCAGTCACAGTTAGACTTTGTGCCAGAACGCACCACAGACTTTATTTTTGCCGTGTTTGCAGAAGAGTTTGGCCTGGTAGGCTGCAGCCTGTTATTGCTGCTGTTCGCCATTATTATTGGCCGCGCTTTCATCATCGCGTCACAAGCCAAGAGTACTTTTTCCCGCTTATTGGCTGGCAGCATTGCCGCCACCTTTTTTACCTATTGCTTCGTCAACATGGGCATGGTGAGCGGCATTCTGCCTGTGGTCGGCATTCCCTTGCCGCTGGTCAGTTATGGCGGCACCTCACTCTTGACCTTAGGGCTAAGCCTGGGTTTGCTGATGAGCGTGCAGTCGCATAAACGGCTGGTAGCCACCGATTAACGTGGCAAGAAACCACTGAAGGACCTCGATGTCATTGTCCCTACAAAGACTCTTTATCGTGCTGCTGGCTGCCGGGCTGGTTGCCTGCGAAAGCAGCATGCCGTCACGTCCAACGGCGCCTGCGCCAATAAAACCCGTGCCCACGCCACGCCCCGCCGCGCCCGCAGCCTCGCCTGCGCCGCCTGCGGTATTGCCGGGCAGCAGTGCGCCGCTAGGCGCACCCAAAGTCATTAATATTGACCCCAAACCCGAGAGCACTGGCAATGCCACCGAAGGCATTGATCCGAACATTCCACTGGAAACCTCGGTAACGCCCAAGTTGGAGCCCATCGTGAAAGGGACCACCAAGCCTTATATCGTGAATGGGGAACTGGTGTCGCCAATGTCGGAAATTACAACGCCATTTACGCAAACCGGACACGCTTCCTGGTATGGTAAAAAATTTCATGGCCGCCGTACCGCCAGTGGTGAGCCTTATAACATGTATAAACTCAGCGCCGCCCACCGCACACTGCCAATTCCAAGTTATGTGCGCGTCACCAACCTGAGCAATGGCAAAAACCTGATTGCCAGGGTCAATGACCGCGGCCCTTTTGGCCGCGACCGCATCATCGATTTATCGTATGCCGCGGCCAAACAACTCGATATCACCCAGCATGGCTCGGCCCAGGTAGAGATCACTTTAATTGACCCCAACCAGCCGGAGATAGCTGCGGCCCCGAGCAGTGCAGGCGTCGCCAGAGACATTGCGCCGGCAAGCATGCCCAAAGCATCGGCAAAACCAGCTGCCTCACTCGACAACACCGGTGTGTATGTACAGGTCGGCGCCTTTGGCGTTGAAGAAAATGCCGACCGCCTGCAGCAGCGCATTTCCAATGCGGTACCCGAGACACAAAGCCTGCTGAACAAAGTGTATAATGGCAAGATGTTCCAGGTTGTTCTGGGCCCATATCCTGATCACGCCATGGCCGCGCAAGCAGCCAATCAGATGCGTGACCAATTGCAGTTGCCAGCGCTTGTTTTTTCCCGCTAGCACCGTTTTCTCGTTAAGTATTTTTTCTCGTTAAATGATGACCATGTGGCGTTCTTGTATTGCTTTTCTACTTTCCATTCCTTTAATGACGGTGGCGGCTGAAGCCATTACCGGCAATGTACCTGTACCCACGCTGGCGGCCAAAGCCTTTGTGCTGCGCGATGCCAATACCGGCAATCTGCTGGCTGCGAACAACCCCGACATGCCGGTGGAACCTGCGTCACTGACCAAAGTAATGACCGCTTACCTGACCTTTGAAGCGGTCAAGCAAAAGCGCTTGTCACTGACACAGCCCTTGCCCGTGAGTCAAAAAGCCTGGAAGGTCGAAGGCTCAAAAATGTTTATCGACACGACGATGACCGTCACTGTGGATGAGTTGCTTCATGGCCTGATTATTCAGTCAGGCAATGATGCGGCAATTACCCTGGCCGAAGGCATTGCGGGCAGTGAAGAATTGTTCGCCACGCTGATGAACAAAAAAGCGGCCGCGCTGGGCATGAAAAACAGCCACTTTATGAATGCGACAGGCTTGCCAGACCCGGCCCATGTCACCACCGCACGTGACTTGTCCATGTTGGCCAATGCGCTGATTCGGGACTTTCCGCAAGACTACGCGCGCTTGTATTCGCAAAAGTCTTACACCTATAACAACATCACCCAGCCTAACCGCAACCGCTTGCTGTTTATAGACCCCACGGTTGATGGCATGAAAACCGGCCATACCGAATCCGCCGGTTACTGCCTGATTTCTTCGGCCAAACGCAATGACTTCCGCTTGATTTCTGTGGTACTTGGCACCACCTCTGACAATGTACGCGCCGCTGAGAGTCAAAAATTACTGAATTTTGGCTTCCAGTTTTATGAATCCAGACTGATTTATGCGGCGGACAAAGCGATTACGCGCCAGAAGGTATGGAAAGGGACAGAAAACCAGGTTGACCTCACAGTGGTAAAACCGGTTTACCTGACGCTGCCCCAGGGTGAATATGCCAATATGAAAGCGAATCTACGCGTACCCAAACCGCTTGAAGCGCCGTTAAAAGCACATCAAACGGTTGGTGCGGTGGATTTCAGCCTCAATGGCAAGGTGGTGCATAGCGTGCCGCTGGTCACCATGCAGGCAGTCGAGGCCAGCAATATCTTTTCACGCATGATCGATCAGGTCCGCTTGTATTTGCAATAAACAGGCTGACCGTCACTCACTGTTTAAAAGGTAGGTAACATATGACCAAGTTCGAGCAATTACCGGAAATAGAAGAGACCCTGATTGAGTTTCCCACCAATTTCCCGATCAAGGTCATGGGTGAAACGCATGATGATTTCGCCAGCGAAATTACCCGCACCATCCAGTTGCACTGGCCAGACTTTGATACGCACCTGATTGAAATGCGTGGCAGCAGCAATGGCAAATACCTGAGCCTGACCTGTCTGGTGTATGTCACCTCCAAGCCACAACTGGATGATATTTACCGCAGCCTGACCGCTCACCCCATGGTCAAGGTTGTGCTGTAAGCCTTTTTCGATCATGCCTGCCTTGGAAATCCGCCAGTTGGGGCTGACTGATTATGCAGCCACGCTGGCTGCCATGCAGGCATACACTGCCCAACGCACGACCAGTACGCCTGACCAGCTCTGGGTCACCGAACATCCGCCTGTGTATACGCTAGGCCTCAACCGCCGCGGCGTGCGCCTGCCACAAAATGCAATTCCGCTGGTAAATGTAGACCGCGGTGGCAAAATCACCTACCACGGCCCTGGCCAACTCATTATTTATTGCCTGATCGATCGGGCACGCGGCCACTTGAATGTCCGGCAACTTGTCTCCATCTTGGAAGACAGCCTGATAGAATGGCTGGCCGCGCACGGCGTGGTGGCTGTTGCCCGCGCGGATGCCCCTGGTGTGTATGTAGACGGCAAAAAAATTGCCTCGCTGGGGCTACGCCTGAAAAACCAGTGCTGCTACCATGGCCTGAGTTTGAATATAGACATGGATTTACAGCCGTTTGCCGATATAGACCCGTGTGGTTATGCCGGCATGCAAATGACGCAAACCCGGGAATTAAATATTGCGCTGCAAATGCCTGACATTGCCGCTGATTTAACCCACCGATTGAAAGAGAAACTGACGCATGTCAGATAATTCGACCCCAATAGATGCAAGCGCCCGCCCGGCCAAAAAAGTAGCTGGCGTGAAAGAAATCGACGCAGCAAAAACCTCGCGTATCCCAATCAAGATCGTGCCACAACCCATGCTGCGCAAGCCCGAATGGATACGCATGAAAGTGCCGGATTCGGCACGGTTTCAGGAAATCAAGCAAGTCCTGCGCGACAACAATTTGCATACCGTCTGTGAAGAAGCCAGCTGCCCTAATATTGGCGAATGCTTTAGTGGCGGCACGGCGACCTTTATGATTCTGGGCGATATCTGCACCCGCCGTTGCCCGTTTTGTGATGTGGCGCATGGCAAACCCTTGCCGCCTGATCCCAATGAGCCAGAAAACCTCGCCCGCACCATCGCACAGATGAAACTGCGTTATGTGGTGGTGACCTCGGTAGACCGCGATGATTTACCTGACGGTGGCGCGCAGCATTTTGTCGACTGCATCCGCGCCATTCGCGCCCAGTCACCCGCCATTAAAATTGAAATCCTGGTGCCAGATTTTAGGGGCCGCCTCGATATCTCGCTCAAAATTCTGCGTGAAGCACCGCCAGATGTCATGAACCATAACCTGGAAACGGTGCCGCGTTTGTATAAACAGGCGCGCCCTGGTTCTGACTACCAGCATTCGCTGGATTTGCTCAAACAGTTTGGTGAACTGTACCCAACAGTGCCGACCAAATCTGGCTTGATGCTGGGCCTGGGTGAAACGGATGAAGAAATTTTAGAGGTCATGCGTGACTTGCGCGCACATGGCGTCAGCATGCTTACCCTGGGGCAATACTTGCAACCCAGCGTCCATCACTTGCCGGTGTTGAGATATGTCACGCCAGAGCGTTTTGAATGGTTTAAACAACAAGCCGATGCCATGGGCTTTGACAATGCGGCGAGCGGGCCCATGGTGCGCAGCAGCTATCATGCCGACCAGCAGGCGCATGCGGTCATCGCCTAATCATTGCATCAGCAGTGCCGGATAACCGGTGAATAAAATAACAAGCACAGGAGCAACCATGGTTCCACACTTAACCACGGCTTTAAGCGGCCCTCTCTACACACTGGAACAACGCGTTTTGCAAGCCATGCCGGATATTGAGCACTGGTTCCGCACCAAATGGCAGGAGATTCCCGCCCCGTTTTATGCCAGCGTAGACCTGCGCAATGCCGGCTTCAAGATTGCCCCGGTGGATACCAACCTGTTTCCAGGCGGCTTTAATAACCTGAATCCCGAATTTTTGAGCCTGGCTGTGCAAGCCGCACAAATGGCGGTCGAGAAAATCTGCCCAGATGCACGCCGTTTACTTCTGATCCCCGAAAACCATACCCGCAACACTTACTACCTGCGTAATGTAGTTGAGCTCTGTCACATTCTCAAAACCGCCGGCATGGAAGTCCGTGTCGGCAGCTTGTCGCCAGAGATTACAGAGATCACCAAACTAGAAACCCATGATGGCTTGCCGCTGGTACTGGAACCGCTGGTGCGCGTAAACAACCGCCTGCAACTGAAGGCGGCAACGTTTGAAGGCGTGGAATACTCGGCCTTTGACAGCTGTGCCATTCTGCTCAATAACGATTTGTCCGGTGGCGTGCCCGAGCTGCTGCAAGGCCTGGAGCAAACCCTGATTCCACCGTTACATGCAGGCTGGTTCAGCCGACGCAAGTCACAGCACTTTAGCGCGTATAACACTGTCGTCGATGAATTCTCGCAATTGCTGCAAATTGATCCCTGGTTGCTAAGTCCTTACTTTGATACCGCCAGCGGCCTGGACTTTCACGCCCGGGTAGGTGAAGACCTGCTGGCCGATAAGGTCGAAGCCATCCTGAAAAAAACGCAGGCTAAATACGACGAATATGGCATCACGCAGCCACCGTTTGCGATTGTCAAAGCCGATGCCGGCACGTATGGCATGGGCATTATGAGCGTGAAATCTGCTGACGAGGTACGCGACCTCAACCGCAAGGCACGGAATAAAATGTCGGTGATCAAAGAAGGCATGCAAGTGTCTGAAGTCATGATCCAGGAAGGCGTTTATACCTTTGAAAGCATCAATGACGCAGTAGCCGAGCCAGTGGTGTATATGATGGATCACTTTGTGATTGGCGGTTTTTACCGTGTGCACACCGGCCGTGGCGTCGATGAGAACCTGAATGCGCCCGGCATGCACTTTGCCCCGCTCGCGTTTGAAAAAACCTGTACCCTGCCCGACTGTGCCGGCGCCCCCGATGCGCCCCCCAACCGCTTCTATGCTTATGGCGTGGTCGCAAGACTGGCCCTGTTAGCGGCTGGCCTCGAGCTGCAAGCGCGGGACCTGCCGGAAAACGACCTGCTCACCGCATAGCAAAGGTTCATCATGAAACTGCTGTTTATTCTTGATCCACTGGCCTCACTCAAAAGTTACAAAGACACCAGCCTTGCCATCATGCGCACGGCGCAAGCGCGTGGACACGCGCTATGGGTCTGCGAACAACACGACTGGCACTTGCAGCAAGCCGAGGTCAAGGTGGATGCGCAGACATTTGCGTTCAATGCAGACGGGCATTGGCAAACCGGTGACAAAATCACACAAGCCCCCGCAAGTTTTGATGCGGTGCTGATGCGTAAAGACCCGCCGTTTGATAACGAATACCTGTATAGCACCTATTTGCTTGAGCTGGCGCAACAGCAAGGGGCACGTATCATTAACGACCCGTCATCCATTCGCGGCTGGAACGAAAAACTATCTGTCGCGCGCTTTCCGCAATTTGCCCCGCCGTTTATCGTCACCAGCCTGCAAAGCAAAATTCTGGCCTTTCTGGCCGAACATCAGGACATCATCGTCAAACCGCTGGATGGCATGGGTGGCAGCGGCATTTTCCGCTTGCGTCAGGACGACCCCAATATTTACGCCATCCTGGAAACGCTGACCCGATTTGAAGCACAAACCATCATGGTCCAGCGCTATATTCCAGAGATCGTCAAAGGTGACAAGCGCATCCTGATCATCAACGGTGAACCCCTGCCCTACGCCCTCGCCCGCATCCCCAAAACCGGCGAAACCCGTGGCAACCTGGCCGTCGGCGGCAAAGGCGTGGCCCAGCCCCTGACTGCCCGTGACAAAGAAATTGCCGAGACCGTCGGCAGTGTGCTGAAACAACACGGCCTGTTTTTAGTCGGGCTGGACGTGATTGGCGACTACCTGACCGAAGTGAATGTCACCAGCCCAACTGGCATGGTAGAGATTGCGGCACAAACAGACTGTGATCCGGCCAGAGTGATGGTAGAGGCGCTGGAAAAGCAGATGGCCTGACCGCCCGTCTCATCCTTAACGCGATCATATTCCCCCTGCTGACAGCCGATTTTGTTAACATCATCCAGTGCGGGTAAGTCCATCATGACTGCCTCACTATCGTTGCAGGAGTGTCATCATGCGGGTCTTAGTGCTGGGTTCCGGGGTGATAGGCGTGACAAGCGCTTATTATCTGGCGTTAAAAGGCTTTGAAGTCACGGTCATAGACCGTCAACCAGCGGTCGCCCTGGAGACCAGTTTTGCCAATGCAGGGCAAATTTCACCAGGTTATTCCGCCCCTTGGGCCAGCCCGGATGTGCCCCTCAAGGCGCTTAAATGGCTGTTTCAGCGCCATGCGCCACTCTCACTCAAACCGGATTTCACGCGTTGGCAATGTCAATGGATTGCACAGTTTTTAAGCAATTGCTCGCTCGAACGTTATGAATTGAATAAATCACGCATGGTGCGTCTGGCCGAGTATAGCCGCGATTGTCTGCGTCGTTTGCGCGCAGAGACGGGCTTGCATTATGAGCAACGCAGTCAAGGGACCTTGCAGGTATTCCGCACCAAAAAACAACTTGCCGCCGAAGCCAAGGATATTGCCGTACTTGAACGCATGGGCGTGCCGTTTGAGCATTTGGATGCGGCAGGCTGTGTACGCATTGAACCTGCCCTGATTCATGTACAAGATGCGTTGCTGGGTGGGCTGTATCTGCCTGGGGATGAAACCGGGGATTGCCAGCTATTTACCACGCAACTGGCAGCCAAGGCGCAAGCGCTTGGGGTGAAGTTCAGACAAGAAACGCAAATACACCGCTTACTGACACAGCAAAGCCAGTTGCTTGGCGTAGAAGTGCAAACGGCAATTGGCGTGGAAGTGTTGCAGGCAGACCATTATGTGGTCGCCCTTGGCAGCTACTCGCGCCAACTTTCGCAGGCATTGGGGCTCAATCTGCCGGTCTATCCCGTAAAAGGCTATTCTTTGACCGTGCCCCTGATCAACGCTGCCGCCGCCCCCGTGTCCACCGTGATGGATGAGACTTACAAGGTAGCCATTACGCGCTTTGACCAGCGCATCCGGGTGGGCGGGATGGCGGAATTGCATGGGTTTGATTTAAGCCTCAACCCAAGCCGCCGGGCCACGCTGGAATTTGTATTCAACGGCTTGTTCCCGTATGCCGGGGATGTCGCACAAGCGCAATTCTGGACGGGGTTGCGCCCCATGACCCCGGATGGCACGCCGCTGATCGGCCAGGCAAGCGCGGCTTACCCCAATGTGTGGCTCAATACCGGGCATGGCACGCTGGGTTGGACCATGGCCTGTGGCTCCGGGCAAGTACTGGCCGATTTGATGGCGCAGGAGACACCGACCATCGAGACGCAAGACCTGCAACTTTCCCGCTATCTCTAGCCGCGGTCACCCAAGCCATCGCTGCTAAATCGTCTGTGCACTTACATCAGTACAAATTCTTTGGCGGTCGGCAACGCGGGCAAATCACTTTGCCCCAAGGCTTCCATGAGCTCAATGTCTATGACTTCAGTCAGCGCGTTGATTGGCAGCGCATTGGCAATGGGTGCAAAAGGTTCTTCGAGTTCGTTACCGAGAGCATCGAGTCCAAACAGGGTATAAGCTGCCAACGCAGTCACAAACGGTGTGGCCCAGCCCAGGGTATTGGCAAAACAAAAGGGCATCAAAAAACAAAAAGTATAGGCGGTGCGGTGCAACAATAAGGTGTAGCCAAACGGAATCGGCGTGCTCTGGATCCGTTCACAGGCGGCTTGCGTTGCCGCCAGCTTCTGAATCAATTCTTCGAGCAGGTTAAACTGTATGGGCTGGATGCGGCCCTCCGCCAATGCCTGAATCAGGATGCGCTCCATGGCACGTAAAATGACTTCTGGCGGATTTTTGCTCTGCAAGTATGCTTCTGCCACGGACGCGGCTAACAGTTGCTTGATCCGTGGCAGTTGATCCCCTGGTCGCAGCTGCTTCAGCAACGCGTGCGCGTAAGCAATATTGCATTCCAGCAATTGCTTGCGGGCGGCACTGAGTTCACCCTGGGTATCCAGTATCTGGCTCAAGCGTGCCAGGTTTCTCGCGGTAAGCATAAACTCACCCCACACCTTTCTCGCCTCCCACCAGCGCTCATAGCAGGCGTTGTTTCTAAAGGCGAGAAAAATAGACAGCGTGATGCCAAGCAAGGCGAACGGCCCGCCATCAAACTTGGGTAACCAGTCGGGCTTCAAGGTATAAATCGAAACCACGACGGCTGACAGTGTTGCCACAAATGTCAGCAGCGGCATGATCTTGAGCACGATAGAACCTTTGATGATAAAAAACAGTTCAAATAAGTGCGGTCTGGGTCTAACAATCAAGGCATGTCTCCCGTCTGGTGAACTATCACACCAGTGATATACTCGATAGTTTGTAGTTTATCTGTCAGCGCGGGTCACAAATGTGGCGATAAGACATGGAAATGCATGATTTAACGCCGTTTTCCCAACGCTATACAAGATGAGAACTTTCAACAGAGACAAGTCACCGGGTTGGAAATTGATGGATGGATATCATGCTTAAATGGAAAGATATACTTAAACTCTCGCGCGAAGGGAATCTGCCCCCAGAACGCAAATTGCAAAAATCCGTGCGTGCCTGGCGCGAGATTTTGGATGACGATGTGTTTGCCATTACACGTTTAAGTGCCACCGCGCGGCCGTTTTCATCAGAAATGTGTGTGGCATTTACGCCAGGGCGCTATGCCTGCGCCTGTTGCGCGCAAACGCTGTTTGATTCTAGCCAAAAGTTTGACTCTGCCTCGGGTTGGCCTTCCTTTGACCAGCCCCTTGCAAAGAATGCGATTGCTTATTACGCCGACGATAGCCATGGCATGCAACGCGTAGAAGTGAAGTGCAATGTATGTGATGCGCATTTGGGCCACGTCTTCCCCGATGGCAAAACAGAGACCGGACTGCGCTATTGCATTAATGGCAAAGCGATTGCATTTGTCGCCCAGTAGTTGGCCGGCGTTAAAAGCAAACGGCGCGGTTTGCTCACGCAAACAACGCCGTTCCAGATTCAGCTCGCTATGCTTTGCTAAATAAGCTTAATGCCCCAATCTTCTACCATAACTGACGGCATAAGCCGCTGGTCTGGCCAGCAAAATAGGATCTTTGCTAGGCGCAATGCCGTCTGTCAGCTGTAGCGGATTGAACATGATGGGCTTTTCAGCCGCTTTACTATCTGCCACAGCCTTATTCAAGGTCAGTGTTCCCAACTCAATCACCTTGCGGCTGTCCGGCCAAACGACGGTCGCGTTATTGACTTCATCCCCGGCTTCAGCCAGTTGCAGCAATACTTTATATTGCACCCCACCAGTTTTTACGCGCTCGACAATATCGGTCATCAGGTAGTCAGGTGCGGCTTTGTCAGCCGCTTCCTGGCTCAGAAATTTGGCGCCGGCCACGGGCACAATCTGGTAACGGCCAAAGACGGTTTTACCTGCAGCATTGGTAAACTCAAACGCGTTCACGCCATAAAAAGGTTGCGTCGCAAAACTCACAGGCGCCGGTTTTGGTGTGGTCACAAATTTGAGTGCAGCTGGATGGCTGCCTAAAAACTGCTCGACTGGGCTTGGCTTGGCCGTACTGCCCTGAGAGTCGCGCACGGCATTGAGCAAGCCCAGAAAGTCTTCTGGCGTCGCCGTTGGAAAAGCATTCACCGAGATACTGACGATATCCGTTGCGGTGCCATCCGCTAATTGAAAGCGGATCGCAATGCCTTTAGGAAACGCATTGCCATTGGCATCCGGAATATTAGGCACGCCTGTAGCATCCGAGTAACGGACCAACACTGGCACTGCCTTTTGGAAGTGTATTGCTTTAGTGACTGTAGCCGCCTGTGCGGAAGGGGTAAATGTCCCCTCCACCATCACGCCTTTCGCATGGTTGGCACGATAGCCGGCATGAGGGCCGCCGGATAAGGTGGTCAAGGTGTCCACCAATTGTTCAGTCACCGGTTTTTCCTCTGCAAATACCGACGGGCTGGAGACAGTCAATGCTGTGGCAAATAACACGGCAACTAACGCTTGTATCTTCATGTTGAATCCTTTCTATGAAAATTCATATTGTTTAAAATTAAATCGCACACTACTTAAAATACCATAAACCATTTGTTTATGTTTACTACGCTTGATGCTGAATTAAATGGTTGCGCAGCGCATTCAAGCGCTCGCGTAACTCACCTACCTCGTGCAATGAGCAGCCCATGGCACACAACATATCATCCATAATGCCGGCGGCCTTCAGTCTCAGCTGACGGCCGGTCTGCGTCAGGCAGATAATCACTTGCCTTTCATCTTCGGTCGAGCGCACACGCTGCAAAAATTCAGCGGCTTCCAGCCGTTTCAACAAAGGGGTCAGCGTTGCCGAATCCAGAAACAACTGCTCACCAATATCACTGACGGTACGCTGATCGCTCTCCCACAACACCATCATGACCAAATACTGCGGATAGGTTAATTCCAGTGTTTTGAGCAGTGGGCGATATACTTTGTTAATCGCCAACGACAGCGAATACACAGAAAAACATAACTGCTCGTTAAGCAATGGTGTTTGGGCTGATGCAGAATTATTCATATGCTGCGATTATAAATCGCGCGCTATTATATTTTCAACAACTTTTTAATCTTATTTGTTTAGCCACTGCATCATGTAGTGAATGATGAAGTTGGCTTTCTTGTGCATTCTGACTTGGCTCATCTTGCGCTCCTTTCATGTATGGAATGCATGATAAAACAGTTTTATTTTTAAATAAAATTGAATTACTTAATTCAATCGATAAATAATTATTATAGATAGGCCAGTTGCCTTGAAATCAAGGCCTGGTGCGTAGCATTGAATTAATTGAGGTTATCCAGCGTGTAGGGGTCTTGAGGCGCCGGCTCGATATCGAGCGGATTGACGGCATAGTTAAAATCATCGCCGATATCAATGTCTATGTCGTTTTGACCTTGCCAGCGCTCGAGCCAGATCGAAAAGTCTTTTTCTGGCATGGGCTTGCCAATAAAGTAGCCTTGCCCCTCATTGCAACCGAGCTTGGCCAACTGGTTGAGCACCAGTTCGTTTTCTATGCCTTCGGCCACCACGATCAAGCCCAGGTTGTGCGCCAGATCGATGGTCGATTTCACGATGCTGGCATCGCCGGCGTTTTTATCCATAAACATGACAAATGAGCGGTCAATTTTAAGTTCTTGCACCGGCAGTTGACGCAAATAAGCCAGCGAGGAGTAGCCGGTACCAAAGTCATCAATGGCCAGATGCAATCCCATAGCCGCCAGTTTGCGCACGACAATTTCCGCCCGCTCAGGATCCTGCATCAAGCTGCCTTCGGTGATTTCAAGCTTGAGTGATTTGGTGGTCAAGCCATGCGCAGCCAACAAATCGGCAATCTGTTGCGGCAACTCCATGTTGTTGAGGTCGCGGGTTGAAAGATTCACCGCCAGGCTGATATGCAAGCCTTGTTTTTTGAAATCTGCCAACGCTTCACAGGCTCGGCGCAACATCCATTGCGTGAGGTCACTGATAATACCGGTCTGTTCTGCAAACGGAATAAACTGGTCAGGGAAAATCATGCCTTTTTGCGGATGCACCCAGCGAATCAGGGCTTCACCGCCCAGCGCACGGCGGGTTGAGACATCGACCTTGGGCTGGATGTAAAGCAATAACTGGTTTTGCTGGATGGCTTCCTTGAGGTCAGAGATCAGGGTCAATGTCTCGGACTGGTCAATTTCCAGCGAGGTATTGTAGACAATCCAGGGCGTCTTTTTGAGTCTGGATTCTTGCAGTGCCGTCTCGGCGTGGTTGAGTAAAGACTCTTCGTCCATGCCATGCTCGGGATACAGCGCAATCCCCATGCCCGCTTGTACATCAATGGCCTGGCCCTGCACCTGCACCGGCTGCTCAAATACCTGTTGGATGGCATCTGCAAAGCGGGTGGCTTGCGCCTGATCGGCATGCTGTAACAACACAGCAAATTCATCAGCATCGAGGCGCGCCACCATGTCTTGCTCACTCAATACATGTTGTTTGAGCACCTGACCGACGTGACGCAGCAAATCATCGCCAAAATCCCGACCTAGCGTTTGGTTGATGGGCTTGAAGCGGTGAATATTGATGACCAGAATACTCAGCTTGGCATTGCTCTGGGCATGGGCCAGCATGGCCTGATGCACGCCTTGGGTAAACGCCAGCCGGTTGGAAAGACCCGTCAGCTCATCATTAAATGCCAGACGCTGGATGCGCAAGCTGCGTTGCAACACCGCTTCACGCATGCTGTTGAGGGCGGTTGCCAGCAAGCCGATCTCATCCGTACTGGTCACCTGAATTGGCTTGTCATAATTGCCCATGGCAATGTCATCGGCATTTTTAACCAGCGTCGCAATCGGTTCTGTGGTTTTGCGCGAGACATACCAGATCAAGGCGGCAAAAATGACCACACCAAGCAAGGTCAGGAAAATCATCACTTTAAACAGCGTATGTAAATCCTGCAGGTAAGGTTCTACCGATCCCTGCAGCACCACCAGCAAGGCTTCATCCTTGGTTTCATGCAAGGAACGTATTTTAAGATGGTAGGTAATGCCATTCAGATCGACCTTGTGCAAGGACAGCTTCTGCGCATACACATCGGAAACGGTTTTGACCAGCAGGTTTGAAAGTTCGTGGTTGGCAGTCCCCGTAACCAGCGCCCAATCGTGCTGATGGGTTTTTTGTACAAAGGTGACATCCAGGTGCGTCAGTTGCTTGATTTGCGCGGCCAGGCGGTTATCCACGGCAAACCCCATCACTACCCAGCCGATCACTTCGGGTGCTTTAACCGGCACGGCAATCAACTGATAAGGTTTGCCATCCACCAGTTCAAACTTGAGTGTGCCGGTTTGATTCTCGATAATGGCCTGTACAAACTCCTGATGGGCCGCACTGCCAGAAATGGCAGACTCGCTTTCCTGGGTGCCGATGACCATCGCTTCATCTTGACTGACGAAATAGGCGACCTGAGCATGGATGCGGCCCTGGTAGCTTTCCAGTGCGGAGGCAATCGTTTCCGCATCGTTGGTGGCAACGGCTTCCCTAAAGGCATAATCCGCGGCCAACACTTGCGTCGCCTGTTTGAGACTTTGCGTGTTGTGTTGCAGCAAATTGACAAATACCCGTTCGCCGACCTCCATCTGCTCTTCGGCCAGGCGGTTGGCATGTTTTACCAGGGCGTATTTAAGCGGAACCAGACCTGCCAACTGAATGGCAATGACCACGGTTAAGAATGTAAAAGCAATTCGCGAACGAATGTGTTTGAACTGGATCATGCAGTGAGAATGTTAGGGAAGCGCAATTTTCAGCTCGGTTGCGGCCCCTTCAATATTTACCTTTTGTTCTGTACCAGGTTTATTTTGTCCTGGTAGCCAGGCTTGATAACTGTATTGACCATCACTGAGCTTGATCATGGCCTTGCCTTGGTCGTCCGTTTTGACAAAAAACGGGGTATCGACGACATAAATATACCCTACCATAGAATCATGAATGTTGCATCCTAATGTCACCAATCCCGCCTGATCAAACAACACGGGGTCCGTTGGCACGCCGGAATACAACTTCAGCTCGAATTTTTTGGCAGGTGAAAATGAATAGACATGGTGCCTTACCGTATCTTCATTCGGAAAATTCACCTTGGTACCGGTCTGGATTACGGTTACCTTGGGGTTAAACATTTTGTTTTTTTGCACGATCTTGCCAGGGGCTGGACTGATTGCCGGGGTTTTCTTGTCATAAAACGCGACGACCGCATCGGTGACCGGCCGGCCCGCAGCATCCGTCACAGTGAGCGTCACTTCCGCGGCGTGCGCAGACAGCCCCAGACAGAGTAACCAGAGTCCTGCGCCAAGCAGCGGCCTGCTCAAAAAACGCATCTTCTTATCCTTTGCAAGCTTAATCACTGACCACGTCCCGCTTCATGGGCGCCAGTATCTTCAACAGCTCATTCTTTTCTTTGGTACCGACGCCATTGATATCCATGCGCTCCCGCAATACCTCAACCATGATTTCGAAGTCTGCCATGGTGATATGGGCATCGGCATGCGCATTTTTCATGGTCTCGCCCTCATACTCACATTGCCCGCCAGTTTTAACACATAAAAAATTGGTCAGACTCTGTTTAAGCGTGACCATTTTCACCCCTTCAAATGAGCGGGCTGTACGTGGATCCTTGCTGACAATATCCAAAGTTTGATTCGACAAGCGGCTCAGCATCGGCAGGCCACCGATACGGCTGAACAAGCTTGCATCAGGCTTGGGCTGGGCGGGACACCCCGCCATGCACAGCAACAAGCTAATCCAGATCAACCTTCGCATTTCTTCCTCCGTTAAATTGCCACACTATCAGCATATTACGTGAGCTTAAAAAGTTTGAAACCATGAAAAAGCCAATCAAATCAATCGCTATTTTCGCAATGATTCTTATCGCGAAAACGAGATAATGATGCTATTCGATCAAATTTTGAAAGCGTTACCATGCATTCTTCTCCCCTTCTGATCGGCTGCATTGCAGTGGCAACAGCAATGACCTTGCCTTTCGTAGCCAACGCAGGCGATCGCCTGTTAGCGACCGGTGGCGTCACCCAGATTGAGGGGGCGGCAGGCGGTGGCTTGATGCCTTGGGCTGTGATTAGCGGTTATGGCACAGACAAACAAATTGGCGGCTCGGTGTTTTATACGCATGCACAAACCAAGGGCGACTTTAAATTAAATACCTCTGGGATCGCGATTGGTGCTTTCAATCGCATCGAACTCAGTGCCAGCCAGGCGCGGTTCGGCTTGAGCGATACGGTGCCTGGCGAGGAAGTCCGTCTGAACACATTAGGCATAAAATTACGCCTGATAGGCGACGCCGTCTATGAACAGGACAGCTGGCTGCCACAAATCTCGGTGGGGGCCCAATACAAATATAACGAGGACTACCACTTTGTGCCCAAGGCGCTGGGCGCCAAAGATCGCGATGGCATTGATTATTATGTAGCCACCAGCAAGCTGTTTTTGGGTGCGATGAATGGCTACAACTTGCTCATCAATGCCAATCTGCATGCCAGTAAAGCCAACCAGTTTGGCCTCTTGGGATTTGGCGGGGACCGGCATGACCGCTATCGTATCCTGCCAGCCGTCTCGGCAGCGATCATGCTTTCGGATAACTGGCTCATCGGCACTGAATATCGCGATAAACCGAATAACCTGTCGGTATACAAAGAAAACAGTGCGCATGATATTTTCATGACCTGGTTTCCGCACCGCAACGTGTCTATCACTGGCGCCTATATTGATTTGGGCAGAATCGCCAACAAGGACGACCAGACCGGTTGGTACTTGTCAGGCCAGTTAAATTACTAAGTGAACCCACAAGTCGTTATTTGAGCGTCTGCAGGCCGCATGTCGCCTGCAAGGCTTTGTCCAATTGCTTGTAAGCCGCACCATTGCCGGTCGCAAAGGCATACGGATTGGTCAAAAGATATTGGTTGTAACGCACTTGCCGGTAACTATACTTTTGCGCAAGACCGAGTGCATAGCAGTCGCAGGCCTGCGTCATATCGTCGGCATGGTAGCGCTGCTGGCAAGTCTGCTTCAGTACCTGCTGATCCGCACTCGTCCAGGGCTTGGGCGTGGATACTGCATCGGCCCTGGCCTGGGTCAACATCGCATACATGAGTTCCGCGCTGGCACGCAATTTACCCAGTGGCGCCGTCTGCAAGGTATCGCGATGCAGGGGCTGCAAGCTAGCTTCATCTAGACTAAAATCAGCCTGATTGTCTGTCGTCTCGGGCACTTGATAGCCTTGCGCAGCCAACATGATTTGCTTGGCCGGATCGGCTTGCAACAAGGCGTGTGCTTCGGCGAGGTCTGCCGCTGGCAGTTGTAACTGCCAGTGGATCTGACAAGGTTGCGTCGTGGTGACGGACATGCTGCCACTGACCTGCTGATCAGCCACTGCATCCGCAAATGCAGGTGGGATACGCTGCAGCATGTATTGCATTTCCTTGTCTGCCAGAGTTTTTAAAGACTGCTCATCCAGACAGGCAATGACGGTGGCATGGACCATCCATAACACCAGGGCGGAGCTGATTTGAGTCAGGCATTTATTAAGGCCAGGCATAGTGATTTCTCTCAAATGATTCTGGCATTTGAGCAGGCTTGACCAGAAAAGTTTTATGCGGCATCTTTTATCAAGACAACAGCGTAGCCGGAAATGAAAACGGGCGCTAAAGCGCCCGTTCATGCCATCAGGAACAAATTATTTGTTCATAACGTACATAGTTACTTCAAAGCCGAAACGCATTTCGGTAGCAGCTGGTTTAGTCCACATAGTCATTTCTCCTTTATCCTAAATTCGTCTTAGCAGTTGCTATCAACGTGTGACCATATTAAAACTCGGCTAAAGGATTGTCGTGATTAAACTGCGCAACATGCGTTCATGATTTTCATGAGTATCGCCTGATATACCGCTTAATCCGCCCGTGACTTGATCTGGCGCAACAATTTGCTGATGCCTTTGCGGCCAACGGTGCGCTTGAGGCTCACCTTGAAGTCATAGACGTAAAACGGCCATAAAAACTGCCAGCTTAGGCGGCGACCGCTCATGCCGAGATATATTTGCAAAAACTGCTTGCGGCCTTCCCAATGCAGTTTGTTCAAGGCGCGCGTCAAGTCGGCCAGACGATTTGACATCGGCGTCGCTCTCGGCGTCGCATGCAAGCGGGCGGTGTCTATCAGCACAAACTGTAACTGATCCCCTTCACGCTGCACCAGAATATTACCCCCGGAAAAGTCGCGGAAATAAATCCCCGAATGGTGCATATGCAGGCAAAACCGGGCAAAGGCCTGATACAAATGCTCGGCAGTCAGGCCCTCGTATTCGGTCGCGCCCTCGCGAAAAGCCAAAAACGCCTTGGAAATGGCAAACTGATGCGGCACAAAATCACAGATATAAAAATTGCGGCGCAACGTGGTGTCATGCGTATGCTCGATGAATGCGACAGGCATGGCAGTACCCACGCCTCGCCGCAACAATTCCATCGCCCCGTTCCAGCTGCGCTTGGCTTTGCTGGGTTTAAATCTGTCCAGTAGCGTTTTATGCCAATACATGCGCACCGGTTTTTTCACAGTCACTTGCTGACCGGGAGTTCTCGGATCAGGCAAGGACCAAATCGCATTTCTGGCATGGCGCAACGCCTGCTGTTTGGCAGGCGGAGTCAGCGTTTCCGGATGCCAGGCCTGCCATAATTGTCTGGCTTCTTCGGCATCCTTGGCAAGAATCAAGCCGCGCCAATCGCCTTCATGTACCGGAAAATACTGCTTGCCGCCTATATGCGCATGAATCACCGTGCCACTCAAGGCAGGTTGCGCCGTACGCAGCAGCATCTGGTCCGGCTCTGGCCACACCAGATACACCGGTGACTCGGTCACTAATTGCCGGTCTGGTGCCGGCCGGCCGTCACGGTCAAAGATTTGCGCGAGCTGCAAGCAATGCGGGGAATAGACTTGGTCGAGCACTGCACATTGACCGTTGACGGTCCAGGCGATATGCACGGTTTTCCCATGCTGCTGTAATTCGTGGATTTCGAGTCCATGGCCGGTACTCACAGGCGCAATATAGTGCGCCCCGTTCAGCCAGTCGCATGCCGTTTTAAATGCCGCAAAACTGGGTCTGTGCTGATAGTGTTCGCGCTGGCCATCGGCCGATTTGTAATAGGCGACGCGCTCCAGTGCCGGATACTCTGCATCTTTGAGGCCATCATCAATCAAGCCTTCACGGTGACAAATGAAGGCGCCCCAGTTTGCGTGCTGCAAAGCGCCAGAGGCGGCCAACAAAGTAAAGTAGCGTGCCACGTAATCGGCCTGTTTTTGCGCGCCATCCGGCAAGTGGCGTTTGATGCGGTAAATTGCCCAGAAGGCCACCGGCGACACCAGCGCAGGCACACCAAAATCTTCCCCCACTTTTTGCAACAAACGGGCTTTTTTGATCAGGTTAAACTTGAGGTGTCGGGTCCACTGATATTTGAAAATACGCTCATCGGACAGCTCGGGCTCAATCACGCGTTCCACAAACAGGTTGTTGCTGTGCACATCGGGCAAGCGCCGGGTCTGAGCCAGCGTTTTCAGCAGACTGACGTTATACAGCGGCTCAAAATCCTGCACATTCGGGCCCACCACCCGCACCTGATATTGTCTGGCCAGATCGTAAGCCAGCTGCCAGGCCAACATAAAGCCAGGCATGTCATAGCCCGCCCATTTTTTGCGGTTGACCGTGTTACCAATCTCCAGCGCCGCAATGCGTCCCGCATAGGCTTGCAATAGCTCAGACACAAAAGTTGCCCACGCTTGCTGCACACTGGCGTCGCGCATATTTCTTGCCGCGGCAAATGGCTGCACCACATGCAAGGTCACCGAGAGGCCAGCCGCTAACAAACGGCGCAAAAAACGCTCTTGATGGGGGCGTGCATCATCATCGCTGATATCCAGCCGTACCCTGGTCACACCCAGCATCTGCAATTGCGTCAAGACGTAATCATCTGTGGCAGGATCCTGATTACTCGCGACACAGATCCCGATAAAGTCGTCAGGGATGGCATGGTCGAGTTTTGGCAAGTGGCTGTGTTTGAGCCAGAAACCGCCTGTGGCCAGATATTTCAAGCCATCAAGAATAACCTGGCGGGTCAGCATGGAGGGTTGTTTTTTCAAAGTCAGCCCTTACTCTGGCAAGCGATAACGCTGCTCTTGATACAACAAGGCAGGCAACAGGCTGTTAGCCAGGGCGCGTTCAGCCAATGCCGCGGCATCGGCTGGCGGTGCGGTATTCTGCAACTGCTTGCTGAGTGGATTGTAGTGACCAAAGGCAGGCGCCTTGCCCTCGCGCAATACCACCACTTCGTTATCTGCGACCGTTGGGCCAGTTTGCTGCATCCAGCCAAAGTTATAGTTGTACTGCATCATGGCGCGACCACGATAGTCAGCGCTCACATTGGACAAATCATGCCCGGTCATCGGATGCTTGGCCTCTATGCCCATCAGTGACAACACGGTCACCGGCAGGTCAATCTGGCTGGCAATTGCTTCAACGGTTTTAGGTTGCACCGCCCCGCCCAGAATCAACGCCGGGATATGAAAGTGTTCGATCGGCACCAGCGAATCGCCACGCACGCGAATGTCATGGTCGGCCACAATCAAAAACACGGTATCGTTCCAATAAGGGCTGGCTTTGGCTTTTTTAAAGAACTCGCCGATGGCGTAGTCGGCATATTTCACTGCATTGTTGTCAGTCGCCTTGGGCTGCTCATACAGCTCGATACGCCCATCCGGGAACTCAAAGGGTGCGTGGTTAGACGAGCTGAACGCAAGTGTAAAAAACGGGTTGCCGCTGGCGTGGTGTGCCATCAGCTGCTCATGCGTTTTGTTGAGCAAATCTTCGTCAGAAGCCCCCCAGCTGGCAACAAACACCGGATTGATGAAATCCGGTTGGTCCGTGATCTGCTGAAAACCATTGCCCATGAAAAAACTGCGCATATTGTCAAAATGGGATTCCCCCCCGTAAATAAACTCGGTCAGGTAACCACGTTTGGACAATAGCGAAGCCAGCGTAAAAAAGTTCTTCTGGCTCAAGTCCAGCTTGACGGTACTGTCTGACGGCGTCGGCTGAAAACCGGTAACGACCGCCTCAATCCCGCGCACCGAGCGCGTCCCGGTCGCATACAGATGCGTAAACCAGATGCCCTCAGCTTTGAGCTTTTCCAGATTTGGCGTCACCGGCTTGCCGCCCAGAGATTCGACAAAGCCTGCGCCCAGACTCTCTTGCAGCAAAATCACCAGGTTCAATGGTTTGTCTCGCTGCACACTGGGTGTCAGCGTGGTCAGGGTCGGGATATCGGTATCTTGCGCACCGGTCAAGGCAAAGATTTTTTCGCGCGGCAGTTTGCCGTAAATGGCACTGGATTTTGCCTCATGCTGCAAACTGTAGGCGGCATAAAATACCGAATAGCTTGAGTTTAAAATCAGGCTGTTGACCATGCTGTCCTGGGTAATGGCAAACAAGGCCGGATTGGCCGGGCGGTGGCCCAGGCTAGAGCGGATGCCGAAAATCGTCAACACCAGCAATAATGGCCAGACCAGCCATACCGCCAAATTATTCCATTTAGGCTCGGCTTGACGCCAGGGTTTCAATAAACGCGCAACCAGTGCAACAGCCACCAAGCTCATGGCCAAGCCAAAAAACAGTTCGACTTTAAAGCCTTGCCACAACATGCCAAACACTTCATGCGGATACTTGAGATATTCGACAAAGATGCGGTTGGGGCGGACATCATACTCAAGAATAAATCCTGGCGTGGCCGCTTCTAAAAACACCAATAACACCAATGACAGCAACACCCACCAAAAAGTGAATCGGCGCCAAACCTTGAACAGGCCACGGGTCGCCAGCACCGGCGACACTAACACCGGGATCAAGGCCAGCAAACCAAGCTGAATGACATCCACACGCACGCCCTGCAACAAGATCTGACAAAGTTCACCGGTCGCCTGTACGCGCTCCCACTTCCAGATCACCAGCCCCAGGCGCGTGAGAGAAAGCAAGACCAGCCCACTGATAAACATGACAATCAGCGGTGCATAAGGGCCAAACCAGTGGGCAAATCTCCACAGTTTTGAAGACGGGCGAGGCGTGCCGAAATAGATAGGTTGCATAAAGGCTTAATCTGTTTGAATCAAGCTTGGAATTATAACGGGTTATCTCGTTTATGGCCCTACCGGCAAGCATCCGCCTGCAGATGTGCTATTAAAAGGATTTTTTACGTAAATCGAGGTAGACCATGGACAGCAAAGCGACCGGGATCACAAAGCCCACCAGCAAAGGCACTAAATCCACCAGCATATCCACCATGCCGGTCTGGCTGGTGAACAGGCTCCAGCCTTTAGCCAACAAAGGTACGACCGTGAATAACAGCGTGGGAATCAGAAACCAAACCGTGCTGCTTGCCCCGCGTTTGGCCAAACGCGCACAAAAAAATGTGACCAGCGCCACAATAATGGCAGCCCCGGCACCCCAGATAGCCCCGGCCACGATCGTAATCCAGGTCCCTACCTGATACAGCAATAAACAAATGATGGCGGTTAGTATCAGCTTGCGGTTCATCGCAACTTGCATGTCACACTCCTCTGAATGAATGGCTTGTTTTAATGATAAGTGTGACAACGGAGGCGTTAAAAGTTGCAAACCGTCCGGTGTGCTTGAGTATGCTGATCCAGAGAGCCCGCCTCCGCTCAGCCGGGAATTCAAGTTCGCCAGCCAGGCCCATGGCCTATACACGCATTAGCCAGGCCATCTGCCCTTTTATGCCTTAACGTTTTCTGTGTTTTAACCATCTCACCATCTGCATGCCCAACAGCACCAAGACCCCGATCACACTAAGCAAACATAGGATTGCAGGCAATGGAATCAGACTCACAGCTTGCGGCTGACGCGCAAGCCCCTCTTTTAAAGACGCCGGCAACCGGTTTGGCGTCACTGGAATCACTTTCCATTGGCTACGATCCGCTGGCGCTTGTTGCAGATACTGGGCAAAGCTATATACAGGCGCGAGACCAAACTCACGGCTGGATGGAATTTGCGGAATACGTACAAAGTAAATCGCTTCAAGCTGATCGGCCAGAGGCGCCATACGAGGTGAAGTTAATGTGGACCGGTCACCAGTTTGAGCCATATTGAGCAGGTCATGCCCGATGGCGTCAAATGCTACCGCAGGAAACAGCCGAGTCATTTCAGTATTCAGGTAATCATAAATGGCACGGCCTTTTTGCAGACTCTGCAGCGTGGCAGCCACATACCAGTAAGCGGCACTGGCCTTGAGCAGGCTCTCGACTCCACGCCGGGGCACTTGCCAGCCCAGTTGGCGTAAAGTATCTATGCTGATGCCAGCACAGTTATCCCTGGCGTGATCATAGACAAAGTCATTGTGGTAAAAATGCTGCATGACCCGGTTATTCAATGCCTGGACTTGCAGGGGAATCGTCGGCTGGCTGAACACCGCCACCAGCATATAGGATGGCCGGTAAAATGCTTGCCCACTATTGAGGTCGCCCATGTATTTATCGAAAGGCGTGACCCCGGCAATGACGCCTTTTTCACTATTGATCGCCAGGTTATAGTAGTTATTGACCAGCCAGTTTGCATATTCGCCTTGCGCACCGACGATCCCGGTAGCCAGGGCAAAGTGACCGCCATGGGCCTCATCATCATCGCCCTGGGCACCATTGAGCAAAATACCGACGGCTGTTTTGCCTGACGACTGTTGCGCCAGGCCTGGTGACCTCTCCCATAACAGCCGGCTTTGATAGGGGCTGCGGGCACCCCCGTTGGCAAACTGTACCAGGGATTGCAAGGTTTCATCCTTTTGCAACGGTTGCGGGTCAGCGGTTAAATCAAGCTTAAACGCATGTGGCCATACGGTGCGCGCCGTCAAGGTCTCGCCCTCTAACTCGCCGCGTATCCACAGTTTGGACTGGCTGAAATAAGCACTCGTATCCGCATTCCAGTAAGATCGGTTACTGGCAAGTTTGGGCACCAATTTAAAATGGAAGCGCTCGCCTGTTGCGGTTGAGACCGAACTGCCTGCAGCGGTTAACGTCATTTCTGACCAGCGTTGAGTTGCGCCGGTCCAGACCAGTGACGGTAAAGCCACAGGATTGAGTGCCGCACTATCCTCGACTCCACGCATCTGGGTGTCGATGCGTGTTACTGGCTCGCCATCAGCCGGGACAGAAAACGTCTCATGGCGGAAATACCATAAGGTTTGCGGCAACGTCTGGCAGTGCTGGCAAGCCCCCCGCATCGTTTGAAATTGCGTGTTGGCATAGGGTCCTAATTTATCCACTTCGGACTCCGCATGAACAAACGACGACATCAAGCCGATGCCGAATCCAAATCCAAATCCGACCCCAACCATACGCCGCATGCTATCGCCCCCAAACACGCAAGTAATTGCACACACTGACCCAATATTCTGGCTGGCGCCAGCACAAATAAATTGCCACCAGCACATTGAGCATGGCCGTGATACCAAACAACTGCGGGATGCTGACGCCCATACCAAACAGCATGACCGAGAATCCAGCAGAGAGCACCATAAACAGTGCATTCATGATGTTGTTAGACGCAATCACACGGGATTGATAGCCTGGTTGCGCGCGACTCTGTAGCAACACGTACAAGGGCACAATATACAAACCGCCACAAATGCCGAGCAAGGCCACATCCAGCAACATGCGCTCATCGCTCCAGCCAGGCAAGCGATGCAAAGTCAGGCCCGGATGTGCCAATAACTGTTGCTGGATATCACCAGTCACCTGGGCAAAATCCCAGGCAAACACAGACATGCCAGCTGCCCCCAGCATGACTAAGCCTAGCTCCTGTTTGCCTTTGGAGAGCTTTTCACACCAGACAGAACCGACGCCTACCCCCACCGAAAAGATCGATAACAGACTGATAAAGTCACGCTCCGTGCCCTGCAATACATGCTTGGCCAGGTTGGGAAATTGCGCCAGCAAGGTCGCGCCAAAAAACCAGAACCAGGAGATCGCAACAATCGCGACCCACAACGTTTGCTGCGCCCAAAAGGTCCGTACGTTCTTGATGGTCTCGGTCACGGGGTTCCAGTTCACCTGGATCTCGGGCACCGGTGGCGGAGAAAGCGGAATGCTGCGGCTCAAGTGATAGCCAGAAATCGCAATCAACAGCACACTCAAGCTGGTGAACAAGGCATGTTGCTCCAAACTGCCTAACCATGCCCCCAATACCTGCCCCAGCAAAATGGCGACAAAACTGCCCATCTCGACCAGGCCATTGCCCGCGGTCAACTCGTTCACTTGCAAATGTTGCGGCAGGTAGGAATATTTCACTGGACCAAACAAGGTTGAATGTACCCCCATTAAAAACAGGGCCAGGGCCAGCATCACCAGGCTGCTGCTTAAAAAGCCGATGCCCGCAAACAGCATGATGCCAATCTCCAATAGTTTTACCCAGCGAATCAACTGCGACTTTTCGTATTTATCCGCCAATTGCCCGGCCGACGCCGAAAACAGGAAAAACGGCAGAATAAACAGGCCGGGCAACAAAGTTGCCAGCATCTTGCCATCCAGGGTGGTCAGGCTGGCGGTATTAAACGCCACCTGCGTAATCAATGCGGTTTTAAACACATTGTCATTAAACGCCCCCAGACCCTGCGTCCAGAAAAAAGGGCCAAACCGCTGTTGGCGTAACAGTTGAAAAGGATTACTCATGTGCGCTCAAAAATATGTCGGGTTTCGAAAACTGACGGCGAGAAAGATTGGCCATGAATGACCAACAACCGCTTCAAAGCAAAGTCGTATAACAATGGGTGATGGTTTTTAAGTGCGATCAAGAAAGATTTGTGCGTATCGCTCAGCCATCCATTTGCGATCAAAGTATTCAAGTTGGTTAAAGGCATGATGCCTGGTAAGGGATAATCCGAGCCATTGACCAGCCTTGGATGCCAATCCTGCCTTTGAATTAACGTTGGCAAGACCCAGGCATGGTTGATTAAAGTGGTCGCGGAGATGTCGCCATACAATAGCCGCTCATAATCAGGGCTCTCCATCAAGCGGATAAACAAATCAAAACTCCGCACCTCGCGCCCGCCTCTATCCAGATCTTCATCAGTGCCATCACTGGCGCAATGAGCAAGAATCACTTTGACCCCACGATCAAGTGCGCGCCGCATCCTGAGCGGGTTACCAAAAGCCTGGTCTCCGCCTGGAACAGCACTCTCTTTACCGGGAGGGCTAATGATGGGGATACCCAGGCTGGCCGCTTTGGCGTAAAACGCATCGCATTTGGCTGAGGCGGGGTCTATCCCCATCCCAGAAGGCAACCATTTGATAGCTTTGGCCCCTTGGGCATAAGCATGCTCCAAAGCATCTACGGCATCTGCCCGGTATGGGTGTATGCTCGCCACCCATTCATAACGTTCTGGCTGCCGTTGAGCAATGGTGGCGGCATAGTGGTTGGAGATGTAAAAAATGGAATCCTGCTTTGAAAGCCTGCCCTGCTCATCATGGTGCCAATCAAAGGCAAATAACATCAATTTCATGCCCGCTGGCAATGCTTGCGTTAACGCATCCATCCGGCTGACGGAGGTTTCATCAATTTGCGCGGGATCAGCACAAGTGGCGTTGATATAAAATGATTTTTGTATTTTGAGCTGGGGATGCAACCACTCATCCATAGCCGGATTAAACCAGGTTTGTTTGGAGCCGTCGCCCACCCCCACCAAATGCACATGGGCATCCCAAACCTGGTCTGGCCGGATACCTTGCCAGAGCAGCTGCCAAGATGGATGTTCACGCAAGGACTCTGGAAACCTGGTATGGCAAGGATGCTTTAACCCAGTATCTGGCAGATATTTCCATGCAGCCTGCGTTAAGCCTGCGCATAAAAAGGCACCACCAGCCAAGAGAAACTGCCTGCGATTCATGCCGCTTTTTCCGCCATTTGTTTGAGGGTGACGTAGTCAGTTTTACCCGTACCCAATACCGGAATCTGCTCCACCACCACCAACTTACGGGCAATGGCGATTTCTGGGGAACCAAGGTTTTTCGCCACAATCTGCAAATCCTCACGCTTGAGTCTGGCATCGGTGGTGAACAGCACGATATTCTCGCCACGGCTGGCATCGGCGACTGTCGTCGCGGCATGCTGGTGCTCGGGTGCGGCGGTATGGGCGATTTTCTCGACGACTTCGAGCGAGACCATTTCACCGGCCACTTTGGCAAAGCGTTTCACCCGGCCCTTGATGTGGATAAACCCCTCGGTATCGACCTCTACCACATCGCCGGTTTCATACCAGCCATCCTTGGGCGAAACCAGGACGCCAGGCTGGTCATACAGATAGTAGCCCTGCATGATGTTGTCGCCCTTTACATAGAGCAAGCCGCCTTTGTCGATGCCTGGCACCGGCTGCAAACGGTATTCGATCCCCGGGAAAAACTGGCCTACCGTGCCATGGCGGTTCGCCATGGGCGTATTGGCCGCGAGTACTGGGGCACATTCGGTCGTGCCATAACCTTCGAGGATGCGGATACCAAATTTTTCGTGATAGATTTTGCGCACTTCTTCATTGAGTTTTTCAGCCCCGGCGAACACTACGCGCAACTTGTAAAAATCATAGGGGTGCGCAAACTTCGCATAATTGCCCAGAAAGGTGCTGGTAGAGAAAAACACGGTGCAGCCCTTGTCATAAATCACTTCCGGGATCAATTTATATTGCAAGGGCGACGGGAACAGCAAAATCGGGATGCCATTCAGGAAAGGCAACAAGGTGCCGGTAAAGCCAAAGGCATGAAACAGTGGCAATGCCATCATAAATTTATCAGTAGGATTGAAATCCAGCATGGCCAGAATCTGGTGCGTATTCGCCACAATACTTTTATGGTTATGCACCACGCCTTTGGGCTTGCCCTCGGAACCAGAAGTAAACAGGATGACTGCGGTGTCGTTTTCTGTCGCGGGCTCCATGGCGGCACGCGGATAATGCAAGGCATAGCCCATGAGCCATGCGCGATCCAGCATGCCAAACTGGGCACGCAAGTCTTCAAGATACACAATATTCAGATCACGCATTTTGGCGATGTTGTCTTCAAGCTTGGCGGCTTCAATAAACTTGCGCGAACTGATAATGGTGCGGACATTGGCGGCAATACAAGCGTTACGCATGCCCTCTGCCCCTGCGGTGTAATTGAGCATGGCCGGGACACGTCTAAACGCGGTCATACCCAATACCAAGGCCAGTGTATTGGTAATATTCGGCATCAGCACACCAACCGCCTCATCACGCTGACTGACTTTGGTGGCAATGCGGCCCAGCGCCAGGCTGCGTTTGAGCACTTCCTGATACGTCTCTTCGACCTGGTTCATGTCTTCGATGATGCGCGTTTTGGCACCATATTTATCCATGGCATCCAGCATGGCTTCAAACAGGGTGGTGCTGCGCTGCGTCTTGAACAGCATGTGCTGCATGATATTGCGCATGGCTTCACCGGCTATGCGGCGGCGCTGCTTGGCCGTCAACGGCGCGTGATGCCCGTGCGGCTCAATCTGAATCTGGGTGGGCGGTAAAATGGTCAAGGTGACTTTAGGCAACAGCTTGCGTGGATGCGCATCTGACAAGCGGCCAAAATATGACTGCGCCGCCCCCTCTACCCTCACGGGCAAAATCTTGACGCCGGTTTTTGCCGCGACAAAACCAGGGCCGTCATACACCTTCATCAAGGCCCCCGTCAGCGTGATGCGGCCTTCAGGAAAAATCACCACGTTTTCACCGGCATTCAGCCGCTGAATGACTTTTTTCATGGCCAGAGGGCTGGCGGGGTCCACCGACAAATGCGGTGTCATCTTGAGCCATAGCCGGAAGAAGAAGTGCTTTAACACCCCGGTGTGCACGACAAAAGTGGCCCGCTTGGGCAGAAACAGGCCAAGCAACAGGCCGTCCAGAAAAGATTCGTGGTTGGCAATAATCAACAAACGGTCTTCGTTTGGCACATTTTCGAGGCCGGTAACACGCACCCTGAACAATAAACGACAGACACCCCTTAATAAACTGACTAGCATATTCACTTCCTACCCTTTTATATTTCGTTTTTTATATAGTCCAGCACATTTTCCAGTGCTTGTTGCATGAACGCTTTATTGACCCAGAAAAAGACTTCGCGCCCGATTTTTTCACTCTGTAACGCGCCACCACGCTCCAGTACCTTGAGATGGTGGGTGACTGCTGTGCGGCTTAATTGAGAGCTTTCCACAATCTGCAGGATGGTCAACCGCTCGTTTTTTTCAAACGATAGCAAAATCCGTTGTCTGTGCGCATCCCCCAGCGCCTCAAAGAGGGCCGAGATGTCTGTCCAGGCTTCTGGAATGTGAGTGACTGTTTTCATATAACTAAATAATTAGTTATTTAGTTTATTTTGTCAAGCGCTGACCGCAAAATATTTAGTCCCCGCCCTAATCCGGGTTTCATTAAATCATCATTTACCGCAAAACAGAGGCCGTTACACTATGTTAAAACATTTAAACATAAATAATTCAGGGAATAAAAATGGGACGATACGCCGCACTTTTTTCATTGATGGCAGCACTGCCTGTAGCGGCGCATGCCAATGCAGTGATCAACCTTGCCAGCACTAGCTGCAGTGGTGCGTTGTCGATTTCATCACTCGCTGGCGCCTCGCTCAGCTGTGCAGGTAACTTGACCTTGAATGGCGGCTGGATAGACTCTGACGATAGCATCTTCATTCGTGCAGAGGGGGATTTGCTGCTTGAAAACCTTACATTGAATGCACAAGAAATTTCGCTTTCGACATTCCAAGGTGGCATCCAGATCGCAAATAACGTGAATATTAACGCCGTTCAAAACGATGGCAGCGGTGGTGGGCAAATTGTGATCAATGCAGGTAACAACAGTCTCTTCCCGACAACCCCCATCATTCATTGGCAAGCTTTTGACCCGTCATTCAATGCCGGTGGCACCGTGCACTTCAATATGCCAACCACACACACAAGTGCGCCCTCAGGCGTGATTGCAGTTGGAGGGCAAGTCGTGATCAAACCAGGAGGCGCTATTCAAATCTCATCGAGTCAAATTTCGTCCCCCCTGATCAACATCCCGCTCACGGCTTCTGTTTCGGCTGTGCCAGAGGCAAATCGAGCGGCGATGCTGTGGCTGGGTTTGGGGTTGCTGGCGTTTAGACGCAGGCTGCTTTGACGACTACGAAAGCTGACGTTGCAACAAACTCAGCATGGCGCTATCCCCGGAAACGCCACTGCAGTAAACCGTCAAACCAGCCGCACTTGCCTGCTCGGCGATACGGGCGTGGTTAACAAACAAAGGCGTGGCTTGCAGCCAGGCTGCATCCTGCGCTAGGTCGAGCAAAAAGCGCAAAGCCTCACTGCTAGTCACGACGATACCCTGCAATTTGCCTTCATCATAAGCCTGCGCCAGCACTTGTGCACTGCTTTGCGGATTGACGCGGCGGTAACATTCACCAAACACGACCTCCGCCCCGCGCTGTTTCAAGGTCTCGGCCAGTACTTCGCGTCCGCCCACCCCGCGCACAATCAACACACGCTGCCCTTGCATCACCTGCAATGGCTTCAGTGCCAATAGAGACTCACTATCAAACCGGTCTTGCGGTGTCAGCACTTGTGTAATGCCAAACGCCTGCAAACTGGCTGCAGTCGTTGGGCCAATCGCGGCAAACTTGAGGCTGGGCGGAACGCCTGCTTGCTGAAGCAAAGGCATGCCATGCTGCACGGCATTGCTGCTGATAAAAATGACCCAGTCAAACTGGGCCAAGGGCGTGATGGCTTGATCAAAGCCACTGAGATCAGGCAACGCCTGAATATCCAGCAGCGGAAACGAGATCACCGCACCGCCGGCGGCCTCGATGGCGGCCATTAGCTTGGTCGCTTGCTCTGGGGGGCGCGTGACGGCAATCCAGCGTCCGGCCAACGGCAGGGTCATTTTATGCCATCCAGCAATGCCAGAATCTTGTCGGCACCGCGCGCCACCAATTGCAGTGCCAGTTGCTGACCCAGTTTTTCAGCGTCTGCTGCGGGTCCCGTGACGGTCTCTTTCAGCATTTGCTGGCCATCCACGCTGGCGACAAATCCCTGCATGGTGATGGTGTCATTTTGCTTGGTGGCATAAGCGCCCAGCGGCATCGTGCAACTCCCCGCCAATGCGCGGCTAAAGCCACGCTCGGCCAGCACGCAAAGCTCGGTGTCGGAGTGATTAAGCGGTGCCAGAATAGTTTTCAAATCCGTCCGGGCGGCATTGATCTCAATGCCCAAGGCACCCTGGCCCACAGCCGGAATGCTCTCTTGCGGAGAAATAAACTGGCGGATGCGATGACCCAATTCGAGACGGATCAATCCAGCCGCCGCCAGAATAATCGCGGCATATTGGCCTTCGTCCAGCTTGCGTAACCTGGTTTGCAGATTACCGCGCAAGGATTCAATCTTAAGCGTGGGAAAACGCGCCTGTAACTGGCTTTGTCTGCGCAAACTGGAGGTGCCCACCACACTGCCAGCGGGCAGATCTTCCAGACGGGCATAATCATTGGACACAAACGCATCGCGCGGGTCCTCGCGCTCGCCCGTTGCCACCAGCGTAAAGCCCTCTGGCAAGTGCATGGGCACATCTTTCATGCTGTGCACAGCCAAATCGGCACGGCCATCTGCCCGCGCGTTTTCAAGCTCTTTGACAAACAGGCCTTTACCGCCAATTCTCGATAACGGCGAATCCAGAATCTGATCTCCCATGGTCGTCATGCCCAAAATACTGACGTCACATTGTGGATACAAGGCCTGTAATCTGGCCTGGATGTGCTTGGCCTGCCACATGGCAAGTGCGCTTTCGCGGGAGGCAATGACCAACTTGGCGGGAGAGTTCAGTGTGCTCAAAATGAATAACCTGTGATGAAGTTAGCTGGATTAAGCTGCGCATTTTAACACGGCATGTCCAGATAGCCGCGCAAGCAGCGGAGATGAACCTTTGAGCCACAAGGGAGTCGGATTGAGTTATGCTGAGCATTCGGCAAACACCTCAAGTGGCGATAAAAGTCATGCTTTTAAACATAAAGAGGAGGACTACTCATGCAGTACCAAATCGAAATTTTTCTTTCTTCTCTCAATCAATTCTGGATCGAACTCGTACATTTTGTGCCCAAATTACTGGCGGCCATGGTGATCCTGTTTTTTGGCTGGCTGGTAGCCAAAGCAGTCCGGTTGGGCGTAAAGCGTATTCTGGAACTCTCGCATTTTGATACCTTTGCGCAAAAGTCAGGCCTGGAAGCCTTTATGCGTAGCGCTAATTACAAAGTGAGCCTGAGCGGCATTATCAGCCAGGTCGTGTATTGGCTGGTGATTCTGCTGTTTGTCATTACCGGTGCCAATTCGCTGGGCCTGAGTGAAGTGGCCGCCCTGTTAAAAGAACTGGCCAGCTATCTGCCACACATCATTGTGGCGATTTTGGTCGTGATCTTTGGGACGCTATTTGCCCGCTTTATCAATCGCCTGGTGTTTGCCTGGCTGCACAGCATCAAATTTGACCAGGCGCTAGTGATTAGCACATCGGCCGAGTATTGCATCCAGATCCTGGCGATTTTCATCGCACTGGAGCAATTAGGCATCGGCATGCAGCTGATACATTCATTATTTGTGATTGTGTTTGGCGCGGTGTTTTTAGCGCTAGCCATCGCCTTTGGTCTGGGTGGCCGTGATTGGGCCGCAAAAGTGATAGACCAGGCGCAACAGAAGAAAAAATAGCGGCATAGGGCCACTACTTAAGTGGCCTTAATAATGTGCTGGTGACGGCGACTGACCATCAGGGTCTCGGGAATACCCTTAAGCAAGACCACCCATGCCGCCTCGCCCGCCTCATCGCCCTCGGTCATGCGTTGTTTTTCAAAGCCGCTGATGGCTGCGCGTGCCACCAGTGCGTTGCGGTGTATACGGACGAACAGATCGGGATAACTTTGCTCCAGCTGTGTGAGCGAGCCCTCGAGTAAATAACTTTTTTCGCGCGTGCGCACGGTGATGTATTTAAGCTCAGCGCGCAAATAAAGCACCTCGGCGATGGGCACCAGCATGATTTTGCCACGTTCGTGGATGCTTAAATGATCATGGGTTTGCTGCAAAGGCTGCAATGCTTGTGACTGCGCCGCTGGCAAAGGCTGCGCTTTGGCCAAGGCCGTTGCCAGGCGCTCACTTCGAATCGGTTTCAGCAAATAATCAATCGCATTGAGATCAAAGGCTTGCACCGCATAATGGTCATAAGCCGTGGTAAAAATCAGTTTGGGCGGCGTTGCCAGGCCATGCAAATGCTGGGCCAGCTCAATGCCATCCATCACGGGCATGCGGATATCCACCAGCACAATCTCGGCAGCGTGTTGCTGCAACAGCGATAATGCCTCCACGCCATTGGCTGCCTCACCAACGATCTCATAACCACCGATATCCCCCACCAGGTCGCGCAAGCGCTGCCTGGCCAAGGGTTCGTCGTCCACAATCAACAGACGCTGGCTAGCCATGCACCACCTCGGACAAGGGCCGGGTCGGGATGACGATTTCAACGATATAGCGTTGATCCGCTTCGTACTGACGCAATTGCGCCTCGAGATCGTAATGCAAGCGTAGGCGTTCACGAATGTTCTTGAGCGCCATTTTATTGCCGCTCGCCCGGTTGCTTGGCGGGGGAAGTGGGTTGCTTATCCTTAACAGCAAGCTTTTGCCGCTGGGTTTGATCTCAATATGCACCACGCCGCCTTGCGGCTGCGGCTCAATGCCATGATAAATGGCATTCTCAAGCAAAGGCTGCAAAATCAGCGGCGGAATCATCATCTCCGGCGGCAGCTCAGACAATTGCCAGTCACATTGCAGCCGTTCATCCAGACGCAGTTTTTCGATATTGAGGTATTGGTGGCACAAGGCAATTTCTTGCGATAACGGCACCAGGTCACGGTTATCCGCCATTAGCACGCGGAATAGTTCAGCCATATCCTCCAGCGCCGTTTCAGCACGCTGCGGCTGGCTGCGGATCAATGACAAAGCTGCATTGAGGCTATTAAACAAAAAATGCGGGCGAATGCGCGCCTGCAAGGCCTGCAACCGGGCCTCGGCGATGGCGGGCGAATAGGCCCGCTGCAGCAGATCGAGGTAATACAGGCACAGCAGGACATCGGCAGCAGAGAGCAAGACCACCTGACACCATTGCGCGGCACGCAAAGGTACAATCCACACATGGTAGCCTTCCGTGGCCAATGCGGTCAGGCCAACCGCCAGCAGCACAATCCCTGTCAGGGCCGGGCGATACGCCCAGCGGCTCATCCACGGATAAGCCAGGGTCAGCGCCCCCATCACCAGCAGCAATGGCGGCAGCCACTGGCTACTGATCTGCGTCAGTGCGTTTACCCAGGCGCTGATACTTGCGTCCGGCTGTCCATTGTAGACCACCAGCAAAGCCAGCAAACACAGGTGCAGCAACAGTACACGTAAGTGTATGCCCAGATTGCGGAAATTGGGAATGCGGCTAGTTTTACGCACAGCGTGATGTTCATTTATAATGTGGCTCCAGCATCATAAGTATTCAGCG
>JABLTH010083864.1_pt1 | contig 37787 bp, 30 predicted proteins | sample 7875711 | NCBI WGS metagenome assembly JABLTH01 (sample SAMN14941262, study PRJNA633318) | bioreactor metagenome | isolation source: bioreactor | place: China | collected 2019-03-05 | reverse complement strand
TGCTCACCGACCAGACCAGCGCCCACGACCCGCTCAACGGCTACGTCCCGATCGAGTTCTGCTTCGACGAGGCCAACCGCGTGCGTGCGGCCGACCCCGCTCACTACGTCGACATGAGCATGGCGTCGATGGAACGCCACGTCCGCGCGATGGTGACGCTGCAATCCCGCGGCGCGGTCACCTTCGACTACGGCAACAACATCCGCCAGCGCGCGCTCGATCGCGGGTTCAAGGATGCGTTCGCGTTCCCGGGCTTCGTGCCCGCGTTCATCAGGCCGCAGTTCTGCGAGGGACGCGGGCCGTTCCGCTGGGCGGCGTTATCGGGCGATCCGCGCGACATCTACGTGACCGACCTCGAGATCCTGAAGCTCTTCCCCGAGCACGAGGGCCTGCGCCGCTGGGTCCTGTCGTGCCACGCGAATCCGGAGGCCCTGCTCAGGGGCGACTTTGAACACTGTTCGCCGCGCTTCGGATTCCAAGGGTTGCCCGCACGCATCTGCTGGCTTGGCTACGGCGAACGCCACAAGGCCGGCCTGCTGTTCAACGAACTCGTCGCCACGGGCCGCGTCCGCGCCCCGATCGTGATCGGCCGCGACCACCTCGACTGCGGCAGCGTCGCCAGCCCGAACCGCGAGACCGAATCCATGCTCGACGGGAGCGACGCCGTCAGCGACTGGGCCCTGCTCAATTTCGGCGTCAACATCGCCAGCGGCGCCTCGTGGGTCAGCTTCCACCACGGCGGCGGCGTCGGCATCGGCTACAGCCAGCACGCCGGGCAGGTCATCGTCGCCGATGGCACGCGCGACGCGGCCGCCCGCATCGAGCGTGTCCTCACCAACGACCCCGCCTTGGGCGTCTTCCGCCACGCCGACGCGGGTTACGAGAGCGCCAAACGCTGCGCCCGCGAGCGAGGTGTCGACATCCCGATGTTGCCATGACCGGGAGCCACCTGTCGGCCGCCGGGCAATATCCTCCCACTTTTTCCCCGTACCCTGTACCATGCCCGTCCGGCCGGACACCCCGGCCCGAGGGAGCCCTTGCGCCGAATGTCCGCCGAGCCGCCAGCCAATCGAGCGAAAAGCCAGCCCCGCGGCTGGCGCTGGTTCTTTGAGCGGTACGGCGCGCTCCTGGCGCTCGTCGTCCTCATCGTCGGCACCGCGATCGTCGAGGCCTGGAAAGTCCCCGTCGAAGACCGCGCTTTCCTGAAGCCCCAGAACTTCATCAACATCCTGCGCCAGAACTCGATGTGGGGCATCGTCGCCGTCGGCATGACCTACGTCATCATCCTGGGCGGGATCGACCTCTCCGTGGGCTCCATGGTCGCGTTGCTTGGCGGCGCCGCTCTCTATGCCATGAACGCCGTCGCCGACGCGGGGCACGGCACCGCGCTTGCGGTCTGGACCGCCATCGGCGTATGCCTGTTCGGCGGGGTGATTCTCGGGCTTGTCAACGGCATCACCATCTCGTGGGGACGCATCGCGCCGTTCGTCGCCACGCTGGGCACCATGGCGATCTTCCGCTCGCTGATCCTCGGCCCGGCCAAGGGCAGCGAGGTCCGCGCCGGCGTCCCGTCCTTCGCCGACATCGGCTCGGGCCTGCTCGAGATCCCGTTCATCCACATCAACAAGTCCGCCGAGGACCCGGTCGGCAGCCCGCTCATGCTCCCCTATCCCGTCATCGCCTTCTTCGCGAGCGTGATCATCGGACAGCTCGTGCTGTCGTTCACCTCGTTCGGCCTCAGGGTCTACGCGATCGGCGACAACCACAAGGCGGCCCGGTACGCCGGCGTCCACATCGGGCGCGTGACCACCGCGGTCTACGCGATCTGCGGCCTGTCGGCGGGCATCGCCGCGCTGCTCGCCAGCAGCCGCCTCAACTCTGTCGCCAGCTCGTCGACCGGCCTGTTTTATGAGCTCGACGCCATCGCCGCGGTTGTGATCGGCGGCACACGCCTTCAAGGAGGCGCGGGCCGCGTCTGGACCACCGCGATCGGCGTGCTCATCATCGGCGTGACGACCAACATGCTGACGATGCTCCAGATCGACACGTACTACCAGAACATGGTCAAGGGACTGATCGTCATCGGTGCCGTGCTCTTGCAGGTGCGCAAGCCCACGGAGTAGAACTCGAACACTCGCCGGCAGCGCCGGCTCAGGGAGAAAACGCATGAAGTCCGCTATCACCCGCCGCGTCTTTGGTTCGCTCACGCTCGCGTCGTGCCTGGCTCTCTTTGCCGGCCTGTCCCCCACCGCGACCGACACCGGCTCCACCAGCGCCACGACCGAATCAGCCCAGCCCGCCAAGCCCGCCAAAAAGGTGAAGATCGGCGTCTCCGTTCCCGCCGCCGACCACGGCTGGACCGCCGGCATCGGCTGGTGGGCCAAGAAGGCGATGGAGCTTCACCCGGAGATCGACTGGGTCTACGCCACCGCCGGAGGGCCCGAAAAGCAAATCGCCGACATCGAGGACATGATGGTCAAGGGCGTCGACGGCCTTGTGATCCTCGCCACTGAGAGCGCGCCGGTTACGCCCGTTGCCCGGCGCGCCAAAGAAAAGGGCCTCTTCATCGTTAACGTCGACCGAGGATTCCTGTCCAACCCCGGCGAGCCGCCCATCGCCGACGTCTTCCTCGAAGGCGACAACAAGGCTTTCGGGCGCAAGAGCGCCGAGTTTGTCGCCAAGAAGATGGGAGGCAAGGGCAACCTTGTGATTCTCACGGGCATCCCCTGCACCGTAGACACCGACCGCGTCACCGCCGCGATGGAGGTGTTCAAGCAGTACCCCGACATCAAGGTGCTCGACCAGCAGCCCGCGATGTGGAACCGCGAGAAAGGCCTTCAGGTCATGGAGAACCTGCTCGCCAAGCACAAGAAGATCGACGCCGTGTGGGCCCAGGACGACGACATCCTGCTGGGCGCGATGCAGGCGATCAAAGAGGCCGGGCGCTCCAAGGAGATGTGGATCGTCGGCGGCGCGGGCATGAAAGATGTCATCAAGATGGTCATGGACAAGGACCCGATGGTGCCCGCCAACATCACCTACCCGCCGTCGATGATTGCGACCGGCATCCACATGGCCGCCGGCGCTCTTCGCGATGGCAAGCGAGACGAGATCGTGAAATTCCTTCCGAGGCACCTGATGATCGACGTTGAGCTTGTGACGCCCGACAACGCCAAGCAGTTCTATTTCCCCGACAGCGTGTATTGACCCCGCGGCCGCGCGCGAACCAGAATCACTCGAATCCACCTGCAATGGCTGGTCGGATTTGGACCCCCGGCGATTCGGTCCTTGACCGCTCGCTCTCCGAGATTTCCCATGCCCTCACTCCCCCGCCTCAACCGTCTCCTCGCCTCCGACGGCAAGTGCTTCGACGTCGCCATCGATCACGGTTTCTTTGACGAGCCAGCGTTCCTGGCCGGCATCGAGGACATGCGGGTCGCCGTCGAACGCGTGTGCAAGGCGATGCCGGACGCTGTTCAGCTCTCGCCCGGCATGGCCCGCCATCTCCAGGACCGCAAGGGGGCGAAGCCGGCCCTGGTCCTTCGGACCGACGTCGCGAATGTCTACGGCAATCCGCTCCCATCCGCTCTCTTCTCGCGCCTTGTCGACGACGCCGTTCAGATCGCCGTTCGCCTCGACGCCGCTTGCGTCGTCTGCAATATCCTGCAACTCCCGGGGCAGCCTGCGGTGCACGACGCCTGCATCGCCAACGTCGCCACGCTCCGCGCCGCGTGCGACGCGGCCGGGATGCCGCTGATGGTTGAGCCGCTGGTCATGAAAGGGACGGAGTCCTACGGCGTGGACGGCGATCCCAAGAAGATCATCCCGCTGGTGCGTCAGGCGGTCGAACTCGGCGCCGACGTCATCAAGGCCGATCCGACCGACGACCTCTCGATCTACCACAAGGTGGTCGAGACAGCGGCGGGAGTCCCCGTGCTGGTTCGCGGCGGCGGTCGTGCTCCCGACGAAATCATCTTCCGGCGCACGTTCGACGTGATGAGGCAGGGCGCCAGCGGGATCGTGTATGGGAGAAACGTCATTCAGCACGCCAACCCGACGGGCATGACGAAAGCTCTCATGGCGATCGTGCACGATAATGCCACACCCGATCAGGCGATGAAGATCGTCGCCGGAGTATCCAAGTGACCCGGCGCGAGATCAAGTTCGGGGTGATCGGTTGCGGCCTGATGGGCCGGGAGTTCGCCTCCGCCGCAGCGCGATGGAACCATCTCACCACCGAGGTCGCCCGCCCTCGCATCGTCGCCGCCTGCGACACGAGCGAGCCCGTGCTCCGCGCGTTCTGCGACGCGAATCCCGGTGTGCGTGCGACGCCTGATTACCGTGACCTGCTCGCCAGCCCCGAGATTGAGGCGCTCTACATCGCGATCCCCCACCATTTGCACGCCGAGGTCTATGTCGAGGCGATCCGTGCGGGCAAGCACTTTCTTGGAGAGAAGCCCTTCGGTATTGACAGGGCCGCCAACGCCGCGATCAACGCCGAGCTTGCCAAGCATCCCGAGCTTGTCGTTCGATGTTCATCCGAATTTCCTTTCTTCCCGGGCGTGAAGCGCATCGTCTCGTTTGTCACCTCCGGCGCGGTGGGACGGGTGCTGGAGGTCCGCTGCGGTCTGCTCCACTCCAGCGACCTTGATCCTCTCAAACCCATCAACTGGAAGCGGATGACGAAGTTCAACGGCGAATACGGCTGCATGGGGGATCTTGGGATGCACGCCGTGCATCTGCCGTTGCGACTTGGCTTTATGCCGCGCGACGTGCGCGCGTTCCTCACCAAGGTCGTGCATGAACGCCCCGACGGCAAGGGCGGCGTGCTCCCGTGCGACACATGGGACAACGCGCTCCTCGCCTGCCGATGCGGCGACGCGGAAGGGAGCGAGTTCCCGATGATCCTCGAAATGAAGCGCATCGCTCCCGGTCACACCAACACATGGTTCTTTGAGATCGTCGGTACGAGCGGGGCGGCCCGCTTCTCGACTCGCAACCCTCGCACGCTCGAAACGCTCGCCTACCAGCGTGGCCAGCCGCAGGCGTGGCTTCGCGAGGACATCGGGTACCAGCCCGCGTACTCCTCGATCACCGGAGCGATCTTTGAGTTCGGTTTTCCTGACGCGATCCAGCAGATGTGGGCGGCGTACTGCGATGAACTGGTCAACGGCGTCTCCGCCATGAAGCAGCCGTTTTTCTGCGCGACGGCGCGCGAGGCCGAGTTGAGTCACCGGTTGTTCGACGCGGCCCTGACGTCTCATCGCGGCCGCACCGTCGTTCCGATCGACGCGGATGCGTGTCCGTAGGCCGGTGGATGGGACGGAATTCGTGTGCCGGCGCGGGATTGCCCTGGCGAGGTCGCCCGCCGATCAAAGAAAAAGGCCCCGTTTCCGGGGCCTTGGTTCGATTTCATTGATGGACAGTCGGGCGGAAGTCGAGCGACTGATTACCAGCCGCCGCGACCGCGACCGCCGCCGCCGCCGCCAAAGCCACCACGACCGCCGCCGCCACCGCCGCCGAAGCCGCCGCGGCCACCACCGCCGCCGCCGCCTTCGCGAGGCTTGGCCTCGTTGACGGTCAGGTCGCGACCATCGAAGTTCTTGCCATTCAGGGCCGCCATCGCGGCGCGGGCGTGCTCATCGTTCGCGAACTCGACAAAGCCGAATCCGCGCGGGCGCCCCGTCTCCCGGTCCATCACGATCGTCGCGGACGCGACGTCGCCATGCTGCGCAAACAGATCGCGCAGATCATTTTCCGTGGTCTTGAACGGGAGGTTACCAACATACAGCTTCATTTGAATCTACCGTGCCCGAGAAGGACTTTCGGACTGGAACCAGAACTCGGGCAAGGCCCCGTCCGCGATCTCATTGCTCGGCCGCAAAGGCGCGGGGGGCGGTGAGAACAGTGCAAAGTATAGCCGTCGAACCCCAGGAGTGCCAGTGGCCGCTCCATCCGGAGCACCGGTCAGAAATCAGAGGACCTCCTGGCACGCAAGGCATGAAATTACAGAGACTTACTGCGGTTTCATGGGCCGCTCTGGGGGCCTACGCCGCCTGCTGCAGATCGCCCCCGATGGGCTTTCCGCTGACGACCAGGTCGACCAGCCGCACCATTTCCGCAAGCTCGGGCTTGCTGACCTGCGCATCCGCCCCCACCTGCTTGCCCTTTTTGAGGTTGTCGGGCGTGATGAGCGAGCTGAACAGCACCACACGCGTGCTCGCCAAGGACGGCGTGCTCTTGATGCGCTTGGTCAGGTGGAGCCCGTCCATTCTTGGCATCTCGATGTCGCTCACGATCGCGTCGATCGGAGCGCCCTGGGTCCGCTGGATCGCATTCCACGCCTGCTCGCCGTCGGCGTAGACCTCGACCTTCGTGTACCCGGAGGCCACGAAGATGTCCTGGAGGAGCTGACGCATGAAAGGCGAGTCCTCGGCGATGATGACGCGCTTGCGTTCGCGCTCCACGCCGTTGGGGTTTTCGACCTTTTCGATGTGCAGGCGCTTCTCGACCAGAATCGCGTCCGCGACGGACTCAAAGTCGATCATCTGGACCAGCCGGTCTTCCATATCGATCATGCCCGTCGTCGTGCCGACCGGGGCGCCCGCCAGGCTCCCGCCGACCGAAAGGTCGGGCGCGGGCTTGACGCGCGACCAGCTCATGCGGTGAATCTGCTCGACGGTATCGACCAGGAAACCGGTGCGCAGGCTGTTGAACTCGGTGATGATCACTCGCCCCTCCGATCGACGCTGCGATTCCGGAGAGGCGAGCCCGAGGTGCTTGGCCAGATCAACCACCGGCACGACGTGCCCGCGGATGTTGAACATCCCAACCACCGACGGGTGCTGATGAGGCGTGGCGACCGTGGAAACGGGTCGGATCACCTCTCGAACCTTCGCAACGTTCACGCCGAACCACCCGCCGCACAGGCTGAACACCAGCACCTCGAGTTCGTTCGTGCCGGCGTCGAGGAGAATGTCACCCGTGATGCCCTTGATCTCGTTCATGGTCGAATCTCCCGCGCGGTTCGCGCCGGTGCTTATCGGCCAACCCTGATGCGAATTCAAGCGACGCCAGAACCTCACCGCGTCCGGCGAGAGTTACACACGCCTAGGACTGGGGCGCGTCCTCCGCGAACATCGCCTCAACGAACGAGTCGGGATCGAATGGCTGGACGTCATCCGGGGTTTCCCCGGTCCCGACGAACTTGACGGGGACTTTCGTTGTGTCCCTGATGGCGATGACGATCCCGCCCTTGGCCGTTCCATCCAGCTTGCTCAGAAAGATACCGGTCAGCCCAGTCGCCTGGCCTTCCGCGGGGCGGAGCGCCCGATCGAACTCCTCGGCCTGACGGAGCGCGTTCTGCCCGGTCGTGGCGTCGAGTACGAGCAGCGTTTCATGCGGCCCGCCGGGGATCTGCTTGGCAATCACCGAACGGAGTTTGGTGAGTTGGCGCATCAGCGGGTCCTGCGTCTGCAATCGCCCCGCGGTGTCAAGGATGAGCACGTCGACGCCGCGGGCTTTGGCGGCCGCGCACGCGTCGAAGGCGACCGCCGCGGGGTCGCCGCCCTGCTGTCCCTTGACGACCTCGACTCCGAGTCTCTCCGACCAGATTTCGAGCTGGCGAACCGCACCAGCGCGGAACGTGTCGCACGCGCCGAGCAGCACGCTCTTGCCCTGGTGACGCAGGTACGCGCAGAGCTTGGCGATGCTCGTGGTCTTTCCCACGCCGTTCACGCCGGTCACAAGGATCACCGTTGGTCCGCCTCCGCCTTGCCCGAGCCGGAGCCTGCGATCCTCCTCCGGCCACAGCTTCTTGAGTTCGTCCTTCAGATACGCCAGCACCTCGTCGCCGGTCGAGATCCTGCCCGCCCGGAAATCCGCGCGAATCTGCGCGACCAATCGTGACGTCGTCGTCGTTCCCACGTCGGCGGCAATCAGTTTGGCCTCCAGCTCACTGATCAGCGCTTCATCGAGTTTTCTGCCTAGCAGCAGCGACCGGAGCCCAACCGACAGCGCCTCGCGGGTCTTGGCGAGGCCCTGTCGGAGCTTTCCGAGGATGGACTTGAAGATCGCCATTCGCTACGACTGCCCGGGCGATTCCTGCTCCGCATGCGGCTCTTCAGCCGCGGGAAGAACCCGCTTGAGCACCTTGTCCAGCAATGCATTCACAAACGCCGGCGACCGCTCCGTGCTGAACTCTTTGGCCAGCTCCACCGCCTCGTTGACGGCCACTTTGGGGGGAGTGCGAGCCGAAGCGATCTCGAAGTGCGCCAGCCTCAGAATCGCCCGGTCCACCGCCGCCATGCGGTGCGCCGGCCATTGCGGAGCCAGTTCAACCATTTCTCGATCCGCTTCAGCCCTGGCGTCAAAGGCCGCCTTGGCCAGGTCCGCCGCCTTGAGGCGGTCCTTCTCGGGCAGTCCCTCCAGCTCAGGTGCCGTCGTTGACAGCACCGCCTCATCGGTCGCGCCGGCATCAAGCTGAAAAAGCAGTTGAAACGCGAGCTTTCGGATTTCACGGGGGGTCGCCATCAGCGTGTCCCCCTCGCACGGCCGGCACGCCCCCGGCCCGCCGCCTTGTCTGGGATGGTCCTGGGGCTGGATCGGAGCGCAACCGGAGCTTCGCCGGTCTGGATGGACCGCACCGCCTCGATCGGGTCCAGCAGCGCCTCCATCGCCTCGCGGCCTTTGTTGCCCTTGGTCCCGCCCGCCCTGGCTCGCGCCTGCGCCGCCGTATCGACCGTCAGCACGCCGAACGCCACCGGCACGCCCGTTCCAACCGTGAGACTCGTCAGCCCGTGGGCCACCGCGCTTGCGATGTATTGGTCATGCGTGGTCTCACCCCGGATGATGCACCCCAGGGCCACCACGCCGTCGAACCGCCCGCACAGCGCGCCGGCGCGCGCCGCGGCCGTCAGCTCAAAGGCGCCGGGTACCGCGACGATCTCGAGCGACTCGCCGGCGTGAAACCGATCGGTGTACGCTTCGATCGCACCCTCGAGCATCGCGTCCGTCACGCTCGCGTTGTAACGGCTGACGGCCACGAGCACCCTCGCCGCGGCATCGCGCGATGATCGTCCGCCGGATTTGAAGCCCCGCTTGCGCATGGGCACGATGGTAGACCTCTTCCGCGGCCCGGACGCCGGCGTCACACCACGGTCCGTACCATGTGCGCGTGCATCGCTTCCTCGAACGCATCGCTCCGGTTCTGCGCCTGACGCGAGTCTCCTCCGCGTTCGCGGTCGTCGCCAACGCGTGGTTCGTCGTCCTGTGGGTCCGTGGCGTACCCGCCGAGCCCATGCACCTGGAGCTCATCACCCGCCCGATCTGGCTCCTGCTGCTGGCAAGCGGTGTGAACGCGGTCGCGCTCTTTGGATTCGGCGCCACCCTGAACGACCTCCTCGATCGCAGGCGAGATCGCCTGTTGCGCCCCGACCGTCCGCTTGTGCGAGGCCTGGTGAGCGAACAGGCCGCCGTCGCCAGCGCGACCGGCACGCTCCTGGTGAGCTTCATCGGCGCTGCCCTCCTCGACAACAACGCCGTCATCCTGAACGCGATCATCGCGACCGCCATCCTGATCTTCAACGGAGCGGCCAAGTTCGTGCCCGCGTTCGGCTTCCTGGCGCTGGGGAGCATCTTCGCGGCGCACATGTTCGTTCCCGCCCTTCGGCTGGCGTTTGTTGCCCCGGTCTGGGTTGTCCTGACACAAGCCACGATGATCGCGGCGCTGGGACACATCTGGTCGCGCAAGCCTCCACGGGCCTCGGCGCGAGCGCTCACCGCTTGCGTCATCGGTTGGATCGTTCTGTCAGGGGGCCTGGCATGGCTTGGTTGGAAGCAGGGGCACACCATCTGGCCTCGCTCGCTGGAACCGTGGACACTCGGCGTCGTCGTCGCACTGGCGCTGGCGATGGCCGGCCTCATCGCCCGCCGCGCGGCGGGGCTCGGCCTTGGCCCGCGAATCGCGGAAAAGCTCCCGCGGTATTCGGCGCTCTGGATGCCCCTGTACGGAGTGGCCTGGCTGCTCGGCGCGGGGCTTCGCACGGAGGCCATCATCATCGGCGCCGTCGCCCTGGCCGGCTACTTCTCCATGAGCGTGCTCCGCGAGGCGTACTCGCTGCTCGAGCACCCGCTGGGATATCGGCGTTAGTTGAAGGCCCGCAACTCCCCCGCGTCTCTCCGGTAATCAACCGCATGAACTGGCGTGTCGTCACCCTGCTTGCTCTCCTGTCCGTGACGCCGCTGCTCTCCGCGTGCGATCAGAAGCCGCGGTTGATCGCGGGCGTCGTCGCGCAGGCCTCGACCAGCCGGACGACCGCCGCGACCAACATCGCCACGCTCATCAAGCAGGGCAAGCTCACCACCGACGAGATGCTCACGCTGGCCTTCGACAAGCTCGAACGCGGCGAGGACGCCACCGACTTCGCCGGCGCGGTGCTCGACTCCTTCGTGATGCTCGAAGGCTGGCTCGCCGACGGGCAGGAATTCGAGATCTTTTATCGCCGCGTTGGCCGCCTGGCGCTCGCCGCGGCCTTGCGCGCCAGCGAAAAAGGCCGCTTCGACGAGGCGAGGGAGCTGGTGTTTGCCGGGCCGAAGCGATGGCAGACCGAACCGTACTGGCTCCGCTACCCCGACCACGATGCGCTGGCCTCGATGCTCATGGCACGCACGGGTGATAAGCAGGGTGCCATCGAGCGGCTCCGCTCGCGTCCGCTACTGGAGGGAGATGCCGCGGAGGCGATGAAGGCGCTGACGGGACACGAATGAGCATCGCGCCCCTTCCCCTCGTACGGCGAGCGATGTTCCGCTATCATCTGCCGGTCATTGAGCTTGCGCCGGGACGCTCCGGCGCCGACGGAAGGATCCTGCATGTCGATGTCTACCGGTGTTCCCGCTGGTCCGAAGAATGTCAACACTCCCGCGCTCGGGCGAAAGTTCATCGCCGAACTCGTCGGCGTGGAGCGTGTCGCGGGCGCGTTCTCGATCGCCAACGCCCAGCTCGGAAAGACCCGCAACGATAAGCCGTACCTCCGCTGCCTCCTGGGCGACAAGACCGGCGAGATGCCCGGGCGGATGTGGTCGATCGACGAGGCGACGTTCCGCCGCCTTCCCACAGACGGCTTTGTGTGGGTCGAGGGCGAGACCCAGCCGTACCAGGGTGAACTGCAGTTCATCATCCACACGATCGACCCGATCGAGCCCACGCCCGATCAGATGCGCGATCTCCTGCCCTGCTCCAAGCGCCCCGCCGCCGAGATGTTCGCGGAACTGCTCGAGGTTCTCAACACGCTCACGCATCCCGCCATGAAGGCGCTCGCCAAGGCCTATCTCGACGACGCCTTTCTCATGGACGCCTTCCGCCAGTGCCCCGCCGCGAAGAGCATGCATCACGCCTACCTCGGCGGGCTTCTCGAACACACGCTCTCGCTCCTCAAGCTGGCCGACCGCGTCTGCCCGCTCTATCCCAAGATCAATCGCGATCTGGTCATGATGGGGCTGTTCCTCCATGACCTCGGCAAGACCCGCGAACTCGCCTACGACCGCGCCTTCTCCTATACCGACCGCGGTGAGCTGATCGGGCACATCGTCGAGGGTGCGATCATGCTCCACGACAAGGCCCAGCAGGTCATGCGCGAGACCGGCCAGCGCCTCCCGCCGGGCGCGATCATGGTCCTTCAGCACATCATCGTCTCGCACCACGGCGAGCTCGAGTTCGGTGCGGCGAAGATCCCGGCGACACCGGAAGCCATCCTCGTCTCCATCCTCGACAATCTCGACGCCAAGACCACCATGGCCCTGGCCGCCGCCCGCCCCGATCGCACCGGCGGATTTGACCTGGGCGGCAATTTCACCGAGAAGCAGTGGGCCCTTGAGACCAAGCTCTACCGCCCCGATCCCCTCGCCGAGCCCCGCTGAGCGGAATCCCTCAGAATCCGCGATCGACCGGCCCGCGAATTCAATGCAGCGTTCCAGGGAGCCAGCGAAGTGACCGGCGAATCCTCCATTCAGGTCAATTTCGGGCGTCCGATACCGCTCTTTCCGCTCGACACAGTCACGTTGCTCCCACAACAGATTGCACCATTCCACATCTTTGAGCCTCGCTATCGCCAGATGATCGGTTCGGCCCTTGATTCCTCGGGACAGATCGCCATGGCGGTCTTTGCCGGAAGGAAGTGGAAGGAGCAATACCACGGGCGACCGCCGCTCAAGCCCGCGGTGTGCCTGGGGCAGATCGTGGAACACGAAAAGCTGGACGACGGCCGGTACAACATTCTGCTGCAGGGCGTCTGCCGCGCGCGGATCGTCAAGGAGTTGCCGCCGGACGATGATCGACTCTACCGCTTGGCGATGCTCGAACCATTCGGCCTGGAAACACAGGAAACCGAAGATCTTGCCGACCTGCGCCGGCGTTTGAGCGAGTCCCTCGCCGAGGGGCCGCTGGCCCAGATGCGCGTCGCCAAGCCGATGCTCGATTTCCTGCGCAACTCCGAAATCCCCACCGCCGCCCTGCTCGAGGTCATCTCGTTCACGATCCTGACGGACCACAACCTGCGCTACAAGCTGCTCTCCGAGGAAAGCCTGCAACGCCGGGCCGATCTGATCGAGCGGGAACTGCACGGCCTTGAAGACCTCATCCGCCGCGCCGCCAAGCAGCGTCCCCAGGACTGGCCCAAAGGCTGCAGCTGGAACTGAGTGAGGCGAACTCGCAGATCCTCGCGCACACCAATCTGCTTCCGTTCTGTTTCTCTTTGCGTGGGCTCGCTTCCGATTCCATCCAACGAATGCGAATCGAACCCGAACACGCCGCTGTCTTTCCGCCCCAATCCACCACAGGTCCTGCGGGCGGAACTTCATCATGTTAGTGGTGTCTAAACTTTGTGCAACCAGCGTGGTACAATGTCGAAAACTACTGGGGTGACGGCCGGCGTTCGGCTGGACCTGCGATGAAGGAGTGATAGCCATGTCATGCGTCGTGGATCGTGGAATGAAGGCCGGTTCGTTCGGGTCGCGGATCGCGGGCCGTCGCGTGCTGGCCGCCGCCACGCTCGGCTCGCTCATGATGACCGCCGGCTGCGACAACGCCCTTCAGGGCGGGGCCTCCGGCGCGGCCCTGGGCGCGCTGGGCGGCATGGGCATCGGCGCCATGTCCGGGCACATGGGCGAAGGCGCCGCTATCGGCGCCATCCTGGGCGGTCTGAGCGGCTTGTTTATCGGTGACCAGAACGATCGCCGTTCGCGCCACTGCGATTGATTCGATCTCGAATCGACCGCTGCTTTCCCCGTGGCACGTTCTCAGAACCCGCTCGGATCATCCACCACAGGCCGACGGCGCGGCTTGTCGGGCACAGGCTCCTTCGCCGCCGCGAAGCAAGCCGCCTGGAGCGCCTGAAACAGCTTCTCGTGCTCGGGGATCGCCTCGATCGCTTCCAGCAAGTCGTCGACGCGCCACGCCGCCGGATCATTCGGTTTCACGGCCGCGATGGCCGCGTCTCCCAAGGCTTCGCCCGCTTCGAGGAACCACTCAATCGACGGCGGTTTGCTCGAATCGTCCCGAGCGACCCCATTGTCCTTGTACACCACGCCCGCCGGCGCGGGGCGTTGCACGCGGATCGCCCGCGTCATGATCCCGCCGCCCGAGCGGATCGCCGCTACCGGCCACATCCCTGCTTGAGTCATCGGCTCGCGCGTCAGCACGTACACCGGGGTTTTCTTCCGCCGCGCGTGGTCGCGCAGTTCATGGGCGTCGCTCGCGATCGCCGGCGGGCTCAGCAGGTAGCAACCCGGCGCGATCGCGCCCTCGGTGTACTCGTCCACCCGCGTCACCACCGCCCGCACGCCCGCATCCTCCGCGAGCTGGCGGATCTGCCTTCTTGCTTCCTGCCAGGGCATGCAGATCCGCCCCAGCCGCTCGAAGTCGTCCGCACGCCGCGCCATGGAAGTCGCTCGCTCACACTTGGAAAGTGCCGCGAAGTAATCCGCCTTGGCCAGAGCCGTGCTGGCCTCGTCCATCAGGCGATCGATCGAGCTGGCGGAGTGGCGAGCGGTCATGCGCGGGGCGAGCCTCCGGCGCGGCCTTCGCGGATGGCGCGAGCAATCGCGGTGAGCATGACCTCCCAGCGATCGACTACGCCCGACAAGCCGTACTCCATCGCGTCGGCCAGCGCCGACCAATCCTGGGCCTCCATCGCGTCCCGCACCTCGCGGAGGGACATGGTCAGGGCGTTGACGTCGTCGCGGGCGTTACGCGTCTGGCCGTTTCCCGCGTCGAAGGAGACGTCGAGCAGGTGAGCACCGAGAACCTGGGCCGATTTTTCGAAGGCGTCACGCACCGCCTGCCAGACGCCAAAGGCGCCCTTGACCTCGTCGAGCGCGGCATCGACGTCGTTCGACAAGAACCTGTCCGACGCCGCCGTCTGGTGCTGCCGCGCCATGCGGAGCGAGTCCGCGGCCTGCATCAGCGTTTCCGCGACCAGCAGCTTTGGGTCTGCGGAAACAAGGCGAAGCTCGCGGATGCCCGACGCATGGTCGGGCGGGGACGTCAGCAGCTCATCGGTCAGCGGCCTGCCATCGCCCTGGACCTCGATGATGATCCGCCCGCGGCGTTCGGCTTCCTCCACGCCGGTCTTCAAGGCCAGTGCGAGTGACTCGCGCGGTGTGAAGATCACGTCGTTGTCGAGAAACAAGCGCATGCTCATGGTCGGTACCCCACGGAGGCCACCATGGTATCGCGCCGCGGCAATCTGTCACGCCTTGTTTGGAAGTTGGTCGCCAGGACCGATTCTCGGACCAGCCTCCTGACCTTGGCTGTGGTGGTCCGAGGCCTGGCGAGCTTCGCGGCGTTTGTGCTTGTAAATCAGGCGGATGTTCCGTGCGTAGATGACGATCCCGGGTGCCTGGCCCAGGATGCCGACCGGATCCTGACGCCAAACAAAGTAGCTGAAGAGCAGGGTCGCTCCGACAAGGCTAAACCACCAGAAGGACTCGCTGATCACGCTCCGCCGGTGCTTTTCGCTCGTGAGCCACTGCAGGATCATGCGTCCGGAGAATGCCAACTGTCCGACCAGCCCGATCCCAACCCACACGACGTTCCACCACGACGTGATGTTCAGCAGCTTGAACACCCAATTCTGCCGCTGCGCGATGACCGTGTCGTAGACCTCGTTGCCGAACAGCGCGCGCACCTCCGCGCCTCCCTGAAAGCGGTGCGGCGAGTCGACGCCCTTCATATGCAGAAAGAACTCTGGCTCCGCACCCGGCGACCCGCCCACGCCCCGAGCCTCCAGCACCCCGCGGGATGTACCCACACGCACATTGAGCTGGACGGAATCCTCCGACACCTGAAACTTCGGCCCGCTCGAAGGCCCGAACGCCAGCCACGCGCCGAGAAAGAGCACGAGCGCCATCGCGGCGCCGGGTTCCCACTTGAGTCGCTTGCGGGGTTGGCTCATCGGCGAGGTGTCCCGTCGCGCGGAACCTCCACGCCGCTGACCGGACGCCGCCGGTTTCGCATGTAACGCACGGCGAAGCAGTCGATCAGCCCCGGGATCGCGCGCTGCATGATCCCCAGGCCGTACTTGGGCACGCCCGCGACCCGCGGCCTGTGTTTCACGGGCATCTCCACGACGGTATATCCAAGATGCCTCGCCGTCACCGGGATGAAGCGATGCATGCCGCGGAACTCGAGCGGCAGCTGCACCGCGATCTCTCGCTTCATCAGCCGGAGCGAGCAGCCGGTGTCGCGGATGGTGTCGCCCAGCAACGCCCGGCGGAACACCCTCCCCACCCACGATCCGAACTTTCGGATCGCGTTGTCCTGCCGCGCGTGCGAACGGTCACCCTGCACCATATCCGCGTGCCGCTCCAGGAGAAGATCGAGCATCTGCGGGATCTCCGCCGGATCATTCTGCAGGTCAGCGTCGAGCACCGCGACATACTCGCCCCGCGTCGCGCGGACCCCCGCGTGGAATGCCGCCGATTGCCCGTTGCCCTTGCCGGGCGGCGTGCGCGTCATCGCGACGCACCGCAGCCACGGGCGATCCTTCATCAACGCCTGCACCTTGGCCCGGGTCGAATCGGTCGAACCGTCGTCAACAACAATGAACTCGAACGCGATACCTCGGCCTGCAAGGGCGTCGTGCACCTCCTGCACCAGGCGATCAATGTTCTCTTCCTCGTTATGCGCCGGCGCCACGACCGAAATCCGCGGCGTGGTGACTCCCGAATCCTCGGGCTCCTTCCCCGCGGTGCGGCTTGGGTTGGCTTCAGCGGCCTGGGGTAAGGCTGTCATGAAGCCAAAGCCTAGGCCCGATGACGCAGGCCCGGTTTGTAGACCCAGAGGTCTGCTTCACGATGGCGCTTGGTGCTCCCCGGCGCCCGCGGCAGCACGGCCATTCGGGCTCCGCCCCTATACTCGCCTGAGCGAGTGCATGCGCTCGAAACAGAATTGGGACCGCACGACGGAGCGACTGATGGGCCTTCGCCATTCCGATCACATTCACGACCCGCCGATCGTCCCGGTGACCTTCGTCATGGAGGATCCCCAGAGTCTTACCGGCAAGGACGAACCCGAAGTGACCGTGAAAGCCCCGCTCGGCGCCCACCTCCTTGAGGTCGCGCTCGAGGCCGGGATCAACATCGAGCACGCCTGCGGCGGCGTCTGCGCCTGCTCGACCTGCCACATCTATGTCGAGAAGGGCATGGATCAGCTCAGCGAATCCACCGAGGCCGAGGAAGATCGCGTGGAGGAGGCGCCAGGCCTCCAGAGAAACAGCCGACTTTCGTGCCAATGCGACGTCCGCGGCAAGGGCCCCGTCGTGGTCCGCGTTCCCGCGTGGAACCGCAACGCCGTCAAGGAGCTGCCGCACTGACGCTGTCGGAAAGGATCGAAGGGGTGCGGCATGTCGCGCGAATTCGGCTGGCTTGATGTCGACGTGATCGCCGGCGAACTTGCGACCCGCCACGCGTCCGTCGACCCACTCCGCGTTCGTTTCACCGAGCTTCGGAGAATGGTCGAATCGCTTCCGGGCTTTGTCGCCGATCCCGATCATCCCGTCAACGAGCGGATCCTGGAAGAAATCCAGCGTCTGTGGATCGAAGAACTCGATGACGCCGAGACTGACGACGAGTAGCCCGACGCGCGTACCATCGCTCGTCATGCCCAAGCCACGCAAGCTCCACGACCGCTTCTTCAAGCAGGCCAAGGCCGAGGGGTACGTGGCACGCTCGGCCTACAAGCTCCTCGAAATCAACGAGAGATTTCGCATCGTTCGCGCGGGCGATCGCGTGCTCGACCTCGGCTGTGCTCCCGGCTCGTGGATGCAGGTTGCAACCAAAGCCGTCGGGCCCAAGGGCCTCGTCGTCGGCGTGGACCTGCAGCCGGTCGGGCCGAACGTCGCGCCCGGCGCCGCCACGGTGCAGGGCGACATCTTCAAGGTCGAGCCATCAACCCTGCTCGAAATTGCCGGTTCGATGTTCGACGTCATACTCAGCGACATGGCGCCCTCCACCACCGGCCACGGCGACGACTTCCTCTCCGTCCGCCTGTGCCGGCGGGTGCTTGAGATTCTTCCGCCGCTCCTGAAGCCCGGTGGTTCGCTGGCGATGAAGGTCCTTGAGGGAGAGGAGTTCCCGGCACTCCTGCGGGAAGTTCGATCGCTCTTCCCCCGCGTCAAGGGCTTCAAGCCCGAGTCGAGCCGAGACGTTTCGCGCGAGATGTTCATCGTCGCCGATGGCTACCGGCCGAACGTGCCGGCCAGGCCTTTGGGGAGTACGGCGTGACGCTGCTCTCGCCCACGTCGGCGATCGTCGCTGGGGCGATCGTGCTTCCGGCCATCATCGCGCTGTACCTCCTGAAGCTCCGTCGTCGCCCCGTGCGGGTGAGCACCACGCTCTTCTGGACCGCCGCGAGCGAGGACCTTCAGGCCAACGTGCCGCTCCGGTGGCTTCGCCGCTCGTGGCTGTTACTCCTACATCTTCTGATCGCGTCGCTGCTCGTGCTGGCCTTGGGCCGTCCGGCGCTGTCGGGCGTGGGCCCCGCCGGACGCCGCGTGATCATCCTGCTCGACCGTTCCGCCTCCATGAGCGCGCGCGACGCCGCCTCGAATGCGTCCGTCGCGTCGCGGGCTCCATCTTCGATCGCTCGCACGACGACGGGCGCACCATCCGAAGCCCGCGCCCCGACTCGTTTCGATCTGGCCAAGCAGGCCGCCATCCGCATCGCGACCGACGCGATCGAGCAAAGCGGCGCGAGCGTATCGGTGATGGCGTTCGCCAAGGAACCTGTGCTCCTCTCCCCGGACTCCCGCTCGAGCGGGCAAGTCCAAGGCGCTATCGAGGCCGCCACGCCGACCGATCAACCGGGCGATCTCTCCGCGGCACTGCGCGGCGCCGAGGCCCTCACGCTCGACGCGCCCGAGAGCGATGCCCCACCACTGGTCGCGCTGGTGAGCGACGGCGGCTTCGCCGTGCCGCGCGGCTCCCTGGGCAACGCCGGTTTCTCGTTCGTCTCGGTCGGTGGCGGCTCCCCGCCTGACAATATCGGCATCGTCGCCTTTGCCGGCCGGCGTGAGTACGCGGATCCGCGCACCATCCGCCTCGTGGCCCGTCTGGTCAATGCGGGAAGCGCCGCGGTGACTGTGCCCCTGGCGCTCCGACTCGACGACCGGGTGATCTCGCGAAGGGCGGTGCAGGTGCCGCCATCAACAAGCGCGCCGTCCCAGGAAGGCGGATCTGCATCCACCACGCTCGGCGAACTAGTGGTGCCATTTGAACTTTCGACGGGGGCGGCCGGCCTGCTCTCCCTCTCGATCGAGCGCCCCGACGCGCTCGCGGCCGATGATGTTGCTTGGCTGGCGCTTCCGCCGACCCGTCCGCCTCGTCTGGTGCTCGTGACACCCGACGAACCCGGCCCCGGCTCAGGCGCTTCCGGATGGGTGCTCGCCGACGCGCTCGCCGAGCTGCCCGGCGTGACACTCACGACAATGACGCGGAGCGAGTACGAAGCACGGTCCGTCGGACAGGCGCGCGGTTCAGTCGATCTCCTCGTCTTTGACGCCGTTTCGCCTCGCTCGGTGACATCCATCCCGACGCTTTCCTTCAACGCCGCACCGCCGCTTCCCGGCCTGTCGCTCTCGGAACCAAGCCCGAGCGGGACCTACATCCTGAGTTGGCGGCGAACCTCGCCGATCCTCCGCGACACGGCGCTTGATTCAGTCTTCATCGCCCGGCCCCGCACCATCCGGTGTGGCAGGAACACCCCTGAGATCGTGTTCAACGAACTCGCCACGGGCGAGGATGGTGCGATCATGGGCCTCGTGGAGCGCACCGACGCCCGCGACCTCGTCGTCGCGTTCGCGCCCTCCGAATCCGACTGGCCATTGCAGGTCAGTTTCCCCGTCTTCCTCTCAGCCGCGGTCGATACCCTAACCGCTCGCGTCGTCGAACTCGCCGGGCAGGTGACGACCTCGCGTCCGATTGTGCTTCGCGTCCCGGCCAGCACAACCAGCGTGACCCTCGATGGTCCGGAGAGGCTTTCCGCGACGGCGCGGGTCGAGCAGGGTTCCGGCAGCGTGTCCTTCGGCGTCGCCGCCCGCGTCGGCGTCTATCGAACCTCGCCCCCCATACCCGGAAGTGAAACAATCGGAGTCTCACTTCTGGACGAGACCGAATCTTCCCTTCTGAGTCGCCGCGAACTCTCGGTCGGTGGGCGCGCGGTCGCGGCGAGTTCGGCGAGCGCCGTCGGCCGCGAGGTCTGGGACTGGTGTGTGCTGGGCGCCCTTGCGCTGCTCGCCGTTGAATGGCTCGTGTATGCGCTGCGGATGAAGGTGTGAGGCGGATCCGGGGGGGCGGCGTTACTTCGCGCCCAATCCTCCCCACTCTCTGAGCGAGAACGAGACTCGCGATGGCTCGAGCTGCCACGGAAGCATCGCCCTGGGCCAGCTCGCTCGCACTCCTCGCGCATCGATGCGCACCAGCCCCAGCCGAACAACGCTCTCCGGCTCGATACAGGCTGCATCGAGCGGCACCATCGCCACCCAGCGCGAATCCTCTTTCACAAACCTTACTCCGTCAATACTCGACCGAACTTCTTCCGGGTGCTCTCCCTGGATCAGCGCGGCCTCGCCCATCGCGGTCAGTTGGATCACGAGCCGCGGATGCCCGTGCGGTCCGATCCAAAGCTCGACGCGATCCTTTGACGGATCGTCCGCGCGGCTTGCTCGCCGGCACTCGATCAGAACATTCCAGGTGACCTCGCCGTTCAGCGTCGTCGGCCCCTTCGTCAGCATCGCCCGTGTCTCCGCGGGTGGCGGTCCGTCGACCGGGCTTGACGGCGACCGCCACGATCGCAGAGTGAAATCGGGGCGGAACCCCGCCATCGTGCGACCGGGCGGTCCGACCGGAACACGCGACCAGAGCGGCGACAGCGACACGCTCCAAGGCCCCGACGACAGCACAAAGGCAGTTGACGAGTCACTTGTTCTCGGCGACACGGCGGAGACGGTGCCCATGACCGCCGACAATGTCACGACCTGCCCGGGCTCGACGGGCGAGAGTTCCGGCTTGGCCCCGCTTTCTCCATAGGCCACGGTCGCCGCGCGGTCCGAGAGGTTCGCGATCGATGCGGTGGTCACCGAAAGCGTCAGTGATTCGTCCCCGGGGTCCGGCGCGGAAAGCCCCGCGTCATCCGTGAGCCACGCCACCAAGGGCTCTTGAGTCCGCAACCATGTCTCTGCTCGTGCGATTCGCCCCTGGGTGGAAAGCTCGGGGTCCACCAGATCCGCCGCCAGCGAATCGAGTTCGGCCTGGTCGATCGGCCACGCCGGCGCTCGGTGCCCATCTCCGAAGTCGACGATGCGCGCCACCCGCTGCGCCACCCGCTGCGCCAGGTCAGGGCGATCACGCCACAGCCATGCAATCGCGACGCTCCAGCGAGACTCGCCCTGACGAGCCAATGCCTCGAGCACGGGATCAGCAAACTCCGGAACGCCCAGCGTCAGACGCAATTCGGCTTCTCGCCGCGGATCGAGCCCGGTGGTCACGAGCCGATATCGCCACCGCCGCACGGGGCTCTCCGCTTCCGGGGTCAGCAGTTCGCGAAGCTCCGGCGTCAGCTTCGACGCGTCGAGAGGCGCCGGCCAATCGAAGGACTCCCCCGCTCTCACCAACGCCGCGGGCGACGGAAGCCAGTTGAGCGGGAGCTTGCTGCTCCCCACCCACACACTCTGCCCCGCCGCGTCGGGCGGCAACTGCATCACCAGCACCCACGTCGCCCCAGAGCCATCTCCCGGCGCTTTCGTGCCGACCTTCCACACTCCCGGCGGAGGCAGCCACGTCGCCGGCGCGGCGGGGTCGAGACTCACCGAAACGCAGCGCAGCAGCGCCGTTACCCTTCGCCCATCATCGAGACGGGCACTCAACGTTTCGGACTTGGCGGCGTCTCCGACAACCCGGACGGGCGCTACCAGCGTGGCGCCGGCGACCACGTCGATGCGCGGCTCGATCGGGTCCACGACGAGCGAAGTTGCCAGTGTTGACTGAGCAGTGGCGGACACCGCGGGGAGCGCCGCCAGGAGCAGCACGATGATCCCGGCGAGCTGCCGAACCGGATGATGCACGCCGACCCTCATTCTTCGCACCTGTTGTTCGAAACGCCTTCAAGCCCCTCGAATCGCTTCCTCCCCAATGAGGTGCCGCCCGTCATCCGCGCCTCATCATTGCTCGGCGGCCATCAAAGAGCACGGCGGCGCTCGGGCCCGTCGAAACTCGCTGCTCGCTCATGCCGCTTCGATCGGCAACGTCGCCACCAGGTTCTGGACGATCGCGTCGGGGGTCACGCCCTCCGCGTGCGCCTCGAAGTTCAGGATCAGCCGATGCCGGAGCGCGTTCCCCGCGGCCCACCGGATGTCATCGATCGCCACGCTCTCACGCGACTCCATCAGCGCCCGACACTTGCCCGCCAGAACCAGAGACTGCGCCGCTCGGGGAGACGCGCCCAGGCGCACGAATTGATTCACCATCGGCGTCGCGAACTCACCCCCGATCGCCCGCGGCTGCGTTGCCAGCGTGAGACGGACCGCGTAGTCCTGCACATGCGGCGCGATCGGCACACGCCGCACCAACGCCTGGTGCCCGAGAATCCCCGTCGCGTCGAGCATCGGCGACACGGCCGCCTCCACGCCCCTGGTCGTGCGATCGAGAATCTCTGAAAGCTCGCTCCGACCCGGAGGCCCCACCAGCAGCTTGAAGAAAAACCGGTCCAGCTGCGCCTCGGGGAGCGGGTACGTGCCCTCCTGCTCGATGGGGTTCTGTGTCGCCATGACCAGGAACGGCGAGGGCAAGGGATGCGTGGTTCCGCCCACCGTGACCGCCCGTTCTTGCATAGCTTCCAGGAGTGATGACTGGGTCTTGGGAGTCGCGCGGTTGATCTCGTCGGCGAGCAAAATCTGACAGAACACCGGCCCGGGCTGGAACTGAAAGACACGCTGCCGCCGCGCGTCCGTCGCCTCGCTTTCCACCACCACCGTCGTACCCGAAATATCCGCCGGCATCAGGTCCGGCGTGAACTGGACCCTTCCGAATGAAAGTCGCAACGCTCGCGCCAAGGTTCGCACCAAGAGCGTCTTCCCGATCCCCGGCACGCCCTCAAGAAGCACATGCCCGGAGCAGAAAAGGCACGTCAGGACCGCGTCGACGATGTCGCGCTGCCCCACCACCACCCGCGAGATCTGTTCACGCACTCCCGCGACATCATCGCGGAACGCTTCTGCGGCTCTCAAAATCTCGTCGGGCGTGGTGGGTGGCGAATCTGGCATGGCGGCTCCTGCGGCACAGTTCTCGGGCCACATCGTATCGCCCGCCTGGACCTAGAACCCGTCCCGTGCAGTCGATCCGCCCGGCGAGGGCGGAATCCTTCACACCACTCCTCTCCTCCACCCCTGAGTGAAGTTACGCATCCTCCCGCGAATGTCGATGCTGCGGTCTGGGGAGAGGGATGAATCCATGATCGCCAGCGACCTTGCACACATCCGCAGCGCGGCCGGGATTCTGCGGCGCACGGGATGTGCCGCGTGCTTCAAGGCACATCGACAAGGTTCGCCCTCGCTGGCTGAAGCGCTCGAACCTCGCCAACTTCTCGCCTTTGCCTGGTCGGCGGAAGAGGTGTACCTGCTCGAACTGGTCAATCGGGCCCGCGCCAATCCCATGGCCGAGGGCGTGCGTCTGGGCCTGGATCTCACCAAGGACCTTACCGACGCGGAGATCGCCAAGCTCGTCCCCCAGGAGCCCCTTGCCCTGAATGAGGCTCTCACGGTCGCCGCCCGCCTGCACAGCCAGGACATGGCCGACAACGACTACTTCTCGCACATCGACCTCCAGGGCAACTCTCCGAGCGATCGCGCGACAGCCCAGGGCTATGTCTATTCCGCCGGCGAGAACATCGCCGCCGGGTATGACTCGATCGACGACGTCCACCGCGCCTGGCTCGCCTCTGTTGACCATCGCAAGAACGTCCTCAGCCTTTATGAGGACTTCGACGAGTCGTTCCACTACGACGAGTTCGGCGCCGGCCTCTACATCCCGAGCACCGCCGCACGCTACTCAAGCTATGACACCCAGATGTTCGGCTACCAGGGCCTCAGCGACATCCAGATTTACGTCCTGGGCGTCGTCTACTCCGACGACGACGCCAACCAGTTCTACACCATCGGCGAGGGAGCGTCCGGCGTTCGGATCGAGGTGATGAACTCAAACAGTGCCGTCGTGGGCACCTACACCACTGACGCCGCCGGGAATTACCAGATCGCCGTCGAGCCCGGCAACTACACCGTCCGCTTCACCACCCTCGCCACGGGCTACAACCTCGAACAAAGCCTCATTGTCTCCTCCACGAACGTCAAGCTCGACGCCCTTACCGGCACCTTCAATCCGCCCGCCGACACAGGCGGAGGCGGTGATACGGGCGGGGGAGGAAGCGGAGGCTCGGGCGGTGGCGGTGATACGGGCGGGGGAGGAAGCGGAGGCTCAGGTGGCGGCGGCAATACGGGCGGGGGAGGAAGCGGTGGCTCGGGTGGCGGCGGTGGAGACACCAATCGCCGGAACCTCACGGGCCCCGCAGGAACCGTCAACGGATCCGTCTGGTCGAACTCCAACAACGAGCAACTCACCTTCGTCACCCGCGCGCCGGACAACACCGCGATCGCCTTCAAGGAAAACTCCGCCAATACATGGACCTTTGAAGACCTTCACTCCATGACCGGCTCGCCGGCGCTCACCGGTAACCTCGTCTCCTGGGTCGACCCCACCGACGGCCTGACCTATGCCGCGGGGCCCAGCGCCTCCGGCCTTCTCCTCTTCGTCCGCAACGCCAACGGCTCTTGGGCCTTCGGCAATCTCACCACGTCCGTCTACGGCTCGGCCATCATCACCAGCGAGATCACCGCCTTCACCGACCTCAACAACGTCGTGCATATCGCCGGCCTTAAGTCCGGCGGCGATCTCGTCATGTTCACGCGCAATGGCCACTCGACCGCCAACGGACGCGCCTGGACCTTCACCAACATCGCCCAGGACCACCTCCGCGCCCAATCCCTCGCCATGCCCGCCCTCGTCGGGCCCATCATCAGCTACGTCACCGACTGGAACGGACTCAACATCGCCGGCCTCGATTCCTCCGGCAACATCCAGTCCATCTGGTGGGCGCCCGGATTGGACCTCTGGCGCACCGACAACCTCTCCGCCATCACCGGCGCTTCCCCCATCGCGGGCGGCCTCACCTGCTACCTCACCTCGTGGGGCGGCATCAACCTCGCCGGCGTCGATGCCTCCGGCGACGTCACCGTCAGCTGGTGGGTCCCCTCCTTCGGCGGCAACTGGGTCAACACCAACCTCACCGATCAGTTCGGCGGACCCTCCATGGTCGGCGTCAGCATCTCCAGCTACGTCACCCCCTGGGGCGGCCTGAACATCGCCGGCCGCGACACCAACGGAAAACTCTCCGTCTACTGGTGGGCCCCCTCCATGACCGATTGGGAAACCGCCAACCTCACCGACGTCATCGGCACCGCCCTCCTCCCCACCGGCGCCATCCGCGGCGTCACCACGCCCAACGGACGCATCGTCCTCCTGGGCGCCAACGACGACGGGCACGTCATCCGCTACTGGTGGTCGCCCGACGCCGCCTGGCAGGCCGAGGATGTCACCCTCGCGAGCTAAATCGCACCATGCACCGGGTGCCGTGGCCAACCTGTTGGCCACGCGCGATGCTTCCTTCCCACCAACGAAAAAGGCCCGCCTTTCACAGGCGGGCCTTGTCCCTTCACGCATCAACTCTTTCGCCCACTAATTCCCCATCCACTTCGTCCACAGGCCGTCGTATTTGTCGACATTCTCCTTCGTCACGATCGGCAGGTCATAGGTGTTCATCACCTTCTCCGGCTTCTTGTTGTTGAGGGCATAGTCCACCAGCATCGTCACCGTCGTGTGCCCCCACGCGTAGCAGTCCTGCCCGATCAGCGCCTGCACCTGTCCCTTGCGCACATAGCCGAGCTGCGTCGGCAGGTGGTCCACGCTCACCACCTTCGCCTTGTCGTACACGCCGTCCAGCGCGTTCTCCGTGAAAAGCGGCCACCCCCCCACCATCGCCCAGCCCGTGATGTCCGGGTTCGCCGTCTGCACCTGCTGCACCATCGCCGCGGCGTCCGCCGGCGTCTCCTTGTGGTAGTAGACCTCCTTGAGCTTGATGTTCGGGTGCTTGGCCATCTCCTCCTTCACGCCCTTGACACGAGCCTGGAGATTCGGCGCCGTCTGGTTGCCCGCCAGGATCGCGACGACGCCCTTGTCGCCCATCGCCTTGGCGAGTTCGCGCATCACCGTCTGGCCCGCGATCACGTCGTCGGTGCCGAAATACGCCATCCGCTTCGACTGGGCCGAGTCCGAGTCGAACGTGATGATCGGCACGCCCTTCTCGACCGCCGCGTCGATCGGCGCCCGGAGCACGTTGCCGTCGGTGCAGCTTACCGTGATCCCGTCCACGCCCTTGGCCACCAGCTGCTCGATCGCCTGCGCCTGCTTCTGCGCATCCTCCGAGGGCGGCGTCTGCCAGTCGATCTTGATCTCAACGCCAAGCTTCTCCGAGAGCTCCTTCGCCGCGTCGAACGCGCCCGTCTTGGCCGCCTGGAATACAGGATTGCTCTGGCTCTTGGCGATCACGCCGATCGTCAGCGACTTCTTGCCCGACGTAGTCGCCGCCGGCTTCTCGCCCGCCTTGTTTTCAGCGGGCTTCGCGTCGGCGGGCTTATTCTCGCCCGGCTTGGCCTCGTTCGCCGTCGGCGCCGGCTTCGCAGGCTCGGTCTTCCCTTCGCAGCCGCCGAATGACAGCAGAGCCAGCGACCCGATCAACGACGCCGCAAGGCCCGACAAGAAACGTTTGGCTTCCATGAACATCCTCCATCGCTGCGGATGAAAAAGGCACCGTGAACGCGCGGCTACTTCCCGCGCGGCATGAATCTTGTTTTCACCTGATCAAGGAACACCGCCGCGACGATCGCGGCGCCCATCACCACCTGCGTGTAGCTCGTGTCGATCTGCGAAATGATCATCGCGTTCGAGATCAACTGAATCAGCAAGGCGCCCAGGAGCGCTCCGAGCGCCGACCCTCGCCCGCCCGAGAGCGACGCCCCGCCGATCACGGTCGCCGCGATCACCGGCAGCTCGTACCCCTGCCCCGCGTCCGGCGACGCCGCGCCCAGGTAGCCGAGGTACACCGCCGCCGACAGTCCCGCCAGCATCCCGCACAGCGTGTAGAGAATGATCTTGACCCGCCCGACCGGAACACCTGCATAGACCGCCGCCGTCTCGTTCCCGCCGATCGCATACGCCCGCCGACCCAGCACCGTGCGCGACAGCACGATGCCGCCGATCGCAACGACCAGAAGCATGACAAAGACCGGCACGGGATTCACACCCATGATCGGCGCCTTGAAGAATCCCGACGTGAACGAGCTCGGGAAGCCGACGATCGAATCGCCGCGCGTCACCAGAAACACCGCGCCGCGGATCACCGCCATGGTGCCCAGCGTGATGACGAACGGATGGACTCGCAGGCCGACGATCATCGCGCCGTTCGCCAGCCCGCACATCGCGCCGACCAGGCAGCACACGCCGATGCCCACGGGGATCGACGTGAACCACGCCGCCCCGCCCTCGCCGGTCACCGAGCCCGTCGCGGAGATCCCCAGCGCCCCGGCCTGCAGGTGCTTGAGCGCGTACGCCCCCACGATCGCCGCCAGGGCATAGATCGAACCCACCGAGAGATCGATGCCCCCCATCACGATGATCGCCGTCATCCCGATCGCCATGATGGCGATGAACGACGCGTCCTTGGCGACCAGCACTAGGTTATCGGGATCGAGAAACTTGTTGACCGTCGTCTTCCGCATCAGCGTCTGAGTGCCGGGATCTCCACGCAGTGACCAGCCATCCGCGATCGGGTACTCCGTGCTTGCGCCATTGCGAGACACGGATATTGCTCTTTCCGTCGTCCGCACGATCGCGTCCGGCGCGATCGGCAGCGACACCAGCTTCGGCTTCGACCCGCCGAAGATCGCCAGGAGCACGCCCGCGAGCACCACGACCAGCGCCAGGCCCGATTCCTGGGCCCGAAATACCCGGCGAAAGAGCGAGTTCGACATCGACTTTGACGTTGAATTCTGTTTCACGTTTGTTCGAGTATGGTCCGTCGCCCGGAACGGGACATCGGGCAGGGCAACAGGATAGCGACCTTTTCGGGCTTCAGTCGCCGCCGCTCGCCATTCGTCGTGCGTTCGCGTCTCGGCTGTGTGAAACCTCCACCGCCAGCGTTAGAAAGGCTAGAACAAAGGTCCTCGACGCGTTACCATTGCACGTCTCGTCGCTCGAAGAGAGAGATTGCTTCTCGCACCGAGACGTTGATCAAAACGCGACCGCTGCGGGCGCAGCGGCACGCGACCTTTCGCTGTTTTTTTCGTCATTTGACAAGGGAGATAAAGATGAAGCTTCAGAACGGTTTGGCGGCCCTCGCCCTCGTGGCTCTCGCGGGACAGGCCATGGGACAGATCACGGTCGACGGCACCAAGGACGCCGCCTACGGCGACAACCTCTGGGTCCAGAACCTCCCCACCCAGTTCGGCGACAACGTCGAGGGTGATCGCGACCTCTGCACCGGCTCAGAGTTCGACAACTTCTCCGCCGTCATCATCGACAACACGCTCTACATGTTCCTCGGCGGCAACCTCGAGACCAACTACAACAAGTGGACCATCATGCTCGACTGCATCCCGGGCGAGGGTCAGAACGTCATCCGTAACAACAACGTCGACGTCGACTACAACGGCATCAACCGCATCGCGGGCATGAAGCTCGACGCCGGCGTCGCCGTTGACTACTGGATCAACGTGACCAACGGCGGCGGCGGCGGCGCCTCCGGCTTCGATATGTACATCAACGCCGCGACCCTCCGCACCGACGGCGCTCTCTTCGACGGGCCCAGCGTCCTCGACTACAGCGCCTACACCGGCGGCGACAAGGAAGACTTCAACCCCCTCTTCTTCGATGGCACACGCCTTGATCCCCAGACCGGCGGGCTCGGCGCGGTCTATTGCAACTACGCCCCACGCACCGCCAGCGAGTCGCTCCTGGTTGACCCCCTCAACCCCGTCGGCGTCCCGGGGCTCCTCGGCGGTTACATCGACAACACCAACACCGAGGGCGTCGACGGCGGCAACGTCAACGACCCCGGCGCCGTGACCACCGGCCTCGAGCTCGCCATCGACCTCACCGAACTCGGCTGGACCGGCACCAGCCCCATCAAGGTTGTCGCCTTCATCAACGGCTCCGGCAACGACTACCTCTCCAACCAGATCGCCGGCGGCATGCCCGACGGCTACGGCAACCTCGGCGAGCCCTCCACCGTCGACTTCACCCAGATCCCAGGAAACCAGTACGTCGTCATCCCCTGCCCCGCCGACTTCAACCGCGACGGCTTCGTCAACGGCGACGACTACGACGCCTTCGCGAGCCTCTTCGACGTCGCCGACACGGGCGCCGACTTCAACCACGACGGCTTCGTCAACGGCGACGACTACGACGCGTTCGCCTCACACTTCGATCTCGGCTGCTGACACCTGATCCGCTTCAACACTCCAAAGCCCCGGGCCATCCGTCCGGGGCTTTTTCATGCCCGGATGACACCATGCCCGCTGTGCTCGTCCATGCTTCCAACCACCCTGGTGCGCACCGAAGCGTCCGTGATTTCCCTCCTCTTCCAGATTTCCGAAAAAAATCTCGGCGCACCGGCTTCCCTCGCGCAGCTCCTTGCTCCGCCCTGTCTCCCGCCTTCCGTCTTCACCGAGTGCCTGGTGACTCGTGCCCGCATACAACCACGTCCGTGCGCACCAACGTGTCCGTCCGCCCCCTCTGTGGAGAGCGCGTGCGTACCCCGCCCCCTCACCGAGGCCACACGGCGGCCATCATCCGCCGAGCAACACCGGCGTCTTTGACAAGTGAATACGTCGGCCGGGACCGCGCTCTGGGTGTCGTGGCGAGCCTGTTGGCCACGCGCGTACCGCCGCTGTCGCCTTCGGCACCGGTGCTCTCCGCGTCGTGCTCTGAACGGACGAGCCCGAAACGCTAGCGAGGGTTCCTCATCTTCCGCCCTTGGCTTCGCGCCACGGGCCCACGGTCGTGCCCGCGCGCCTCATCATTTCGTTGGCACGAACTCAAACTCGTACTCGCCGGACCCGACCTTCGCCACAAGCCGCCCGTGATCGACCGTCGCCCCTTCGATCGAGCGTCCATCCATCAGCACCCTCGACGAATCTCCACTCGGCAGCTCAATCTCCGCCACGACATTGGGCGGCACAACTACCTTCAAGACCACGCGCCCGCCGGACCACTTCCACGAAGATTCGATCGTCCCGGCAATCGAGCGGTACGTCGCGCTCACATGACCAAACGCCTTGGTTTCGTTCTCACGCCGCGCCTGGACGAGAACCGGCGCGATCCGCACCTTCGCATATCCCGGCTCCATCGCGCGAATGCCCGCGATGTCGCCGAACAGGTAGTCTCCCACCGCGCCGAACGCGTAGTGATTGAACGAGTTCATCCCCACGTCCTGGAACCCACGCTCGGGCGTCCAGCCGTCCCACCTCTCCCACATCGTCGTCGCGCCCAGCTTCACCTGGTACAACCACGACGGATAGTCTTCGTTGAAGAGGAGGCGATGCGCCACATCGTCGCGCCCCGCCCGGTGCAGCCCCGTCAGCAGCCGGGGCGTACCAATGAAGCCCGTCGCCAGGTGCCAGTTCTTCCGCTCAATCGCCGCGGCGAAGTGCTTCGCGGCATCTGCGATCCGCTCGTGCGGGATCAATCCCATCGTGAACGCGAGCGCGTAGCCCGTCTGCCCGCTCTCGCGGAGTGAACCATCCTCGGCCAGGAATCGCTCGCGGAACGCCTTCACCGTCTCGTCCCGGGCCGCGTCATAGACACGGGCATCCTCGCTCCGGCCGATCACCGACGCCATCTCGCTCATCATGCGGAGCAGCTCGGCCCGGTACGCCGTGTCGATCAGGTCCTGCGACGTTGGATCGCCGAGGTTGACCCAGTCGCCGAAGCCACCGACCTTCGCGATGCCATTGGAGGTCTTGGAATCCAGCCACCTCATGTACCGCTGCATGGGCTCGTAGTTGGCGCGGATGATCCGCGTATCGCCGTAGACGTGGTACATCCAGTTCGCGCACACAATCGCCGCGTCACCCCAGGCTGTCGACCCGCCGCGCTCGTTCACCTTTGGCGCCACGTGCGCGAAGGTACCGTCCTCGAACTGCGAGTCGTGCGCCAGAGTCTTCAGCCACCGCGACATGAACGCCGCGATGTCGAAGTTGTACGAGGCGGCCTTGACGAAGAACTGCGCGTCGCCCGTCCAGCCCAGGCGCTCGTCACGCTGAGGGCAGTCGGTCGGCACCTCGAAGTAGTTGCCCTTCTGCCCCCAGATGATGTTGTGGAAGAGCTGGTTCACGAGCGGATCGGACGACTCGAACGTGCCGGTCTGCTTGATGTCGCTGTGCGCCACGATCCCCGTCACCATCGACGCCGGCGGCATGGAATCCAGCCCCGTGATCTCGACGTAGCGGAAGCCGTGGAACGTGAAGGGCGGCTCGAGCGTCTCGGGTCCTCCCCTGAGCGTAAAGAAGTCCGTCGCCGTCGCGCCGCGGAGGTTGGAGGTGTAGAGCGTGCCATCGGGGTTGAGGAACTCGGCGTGGCGCACCGTGAGCGTCTGCCCCGCCCTGCCGTTCACGCTCAATCGCGTCCATCCGACCATGTTCTGCCCGAGATCGAAGACGTACCGCCCCGGGCGCGGCTCGCTGACCGACCGCGCCGGGAGAGATTCGAAGTGACGCACCGGCTCGGCGGGTTGCGGCTCGATGACGAACGCCGGCGCGGGCTTCTCGGGTTCACCAAAGATCGCGCGAACGATCGACAGCGTCCCGATCTCGCCATCACGCGGGAGGCTCAATGTCTCGCCCTCACGCAGCGAGATGGACCTTGATTCGTCGCCAACCTTGTAGTTGACATCGAGTGTCTTGACGACGCCATACGCCGGATCGCCGAGGTTCTGCGGGTTGATCGCCAGGGAGAGCTTGCCGTGCTCGATCTTCTCCGCGAGCCTCGCCGTCACGTCCGCGGCACGCCGTGCCGTCCGCGACTTGACTCCCGTTGCGGGCGCGTTCCACCTCGACGCGTCGAACCCCGGCATCGACCAGCCCGCCATCTCGAGCCGCGAGTCGTAGCTCGACCCCATGTAGTTGTCGGTGGCACGGATCGGCCCGAACGCCGCACGCCAGCCAGGCCCGGTCGCGATCACGTCGCGCGAGCCATCGGTGTACGTGATTTCGAGCTGGGCACGGAATCGGGCGGCCTGGCCGTAGTAATGCCGCTGTCCTGTGTAGCCCATGAGCCCCGCGTACCACCCGACTCCGAGCACCGCGCCGAGACAGTTTTCGCCGCTCGACAGCATGTCGGTCACGTCGTACGTCTGGTGATAGACGCGATGGTTGTAGTCGGTCCAGCCCGGCGTGAAGAGATCGTTCGACACGCGCCGCCCGTTGATCTCGGCCCAGTACAGTCCTAGGGCCGTGGAGTACAGCGTGGCCCGCGCGATCGTCTTGCCCGGCGGCGTCGCGAACGTCGTGCGGAGGTACGGCGCGGGCGAGAAATAGTGCTCGGTGTTGCGATTGCCGCCCCACGGCTGGCCTTTCGCCACCTCGACCGCCTTCCAAGACGACACGTCGAGGCCGGCACGGTCGGCTTCCGCCGGCGCGAGTCCCTCCATGAGCTTGAACGTGCCGTTGAACGGCACACGCTGCACCTGCCCGTCCGCGTACGTGACGAACAACCCGCCCGTGACGGCCGGGTTGAATCCATCGTGATTCACGACGCGGATCGTGATCACGTTCGTTCCCCGAGCGATCGCCCCGGAGGCGTCGATCGGCGACAGGAGATTCCAGCGCGTGAGCCGACCCACGCCGTGCGCGTTGATCGACACATCGGCGATCATGTCGGCCGTTCCCGCGAAGAATGCGGAAGCGATCGGCGAGTCGGCGCGGACCTCAAACTCCGAGCGGAACGTGGCGGCACGCTCTTCCCGCGCGGGCGGGCCTGCGAGCCTGATCCACGGCATCGAGCGGTACTCGTCGCGGACCTCCTGTGTCAGCGGCGGCTTTGGCCCATCATCCAGCCCGATCCACTCGCCCTTCCATTCCGATTGATCGAGCAGGCCGATCGAGAACGAGGCGGGCTTGCTCCAGCCGCAGTCCTGGTTGGCCTGGTCCCACACGCGGACACGCCAGTAGACAAGTGACCGCGAGGCCAGCGGCTTGCCGGCGTACTCGATCTGGTTGGTCGCGCGTGAATCAACCCGCCCGGTGTCCCACAGGTCCGCCTTTCCCGGCGCGAGCAGGTCGGGCGAGGAGGCCGCCAGCACCTGGTAGGCCTCCTGTGAGAGGTTTCGAGCGGACGACGATGTCGCCTTCAGCTCCCACGACAGCCGGGGTACGGTGGTGCCAAGCCCCAGCGGCTCGGTGCGATACTCGGCCCGAAGGTCGGTCGCGCGGAGCGACCCCGACGAGCCGCATCCGCTCATCGGGAGCACGGTCCAGAGCAGCAACAGCAGCGAAACGACGCACGCTTGCGGGTGACGGAGCAGGTTCATCGACATGGCATTCTCCCCGGCTGATCGAGCGCGGCCCAGACGCCGCTGCCCACCGATCGTCATTATGGCGAATCGCTCGAAAGCTTGCTCGCGGGGTCGAGTTGCCATCAATAATGCCATCCTTGCGACAGGAGTTCACCATGCGTCGAGTCTTCGCCCTCGCCGGGCTTGCGGCCGGAATCTCGGTTGGCTTCTCGTGCCCGTTCAGCGTGTGCACGGCCCAGGACACCAAGCCCGCGACGCCGGCGGACAAGTCCCCCGACCCAGAAAAGAAGAACGACGGCTCGGACGGCAAGTGGGACGTCTCCAATCCGCCCAGCGATGGCTCACGCGGCGGGTGGGGCTGGAAGGACGTCGCGCTCGACACCGACGAGGGGACGTGGATGTCGGTCGACGTCTCGCCCGACGGCAAAGTCATTGTGTTCGATCTGCTCGGCGACATCTACACGATGCCGATCGAGGGTTCGAGCGACGGCTCGCGGGTGACGTGCATCGCCGAGGGCCTTCAGTGGGACATGCAGCCGCGGTTCAGTCCCGACGGGCAGTGGATCGCGTTTGTTTCCGATCGCACGGGCGAGAACGGCAAGGGCGGCGACAACATCTGGATCATGAAGCCCGACGGCACGGATCTGCGCCAGATCACCAAGGAGAGCTTCCGCCTGGTGACGCAGCCGGTGTGGACGCCGGATTCGCAGTACATCGTGGCACGCAAGCACTTCACAAGCCGTCGAAGCCTGGGCGCGGGCGAGATGTGGATGTACCACATTTCGGGCAAGGCCGACGGCGTGCAGCTCACCGCCAAGCAGAGCGAGCAGAAGGACACGGGAGAACCGGCGATCTCCGCGGACGGGCGGTATCTCTACTACAGCCTCGACGCGACGCCGGGCGGCGGCTTTGAGTACGACAAGGATAGCAACCCGGGTATCTACGCCGTCGATCGACTCGACATGAAAACGCAGACGACCGAGCGGTTGATCGCCGGGCCCGGCGGCGCGTGCCGCCCGGTGCCTTCGCCCGACGGGAAGAGCGTGGCGTTTGTCCGGCGTGTTCGATACCAGACGACGCTGTTCGTGATGGATTTGGAGAGCGGGCGGACGCGCGCGGTGTATTCGCCGCTGGAGCGCGACAACCAGGAAACCTGGGCCGTCCACGGCGTGTACCCCGCGATGGCGTGGATGCCCGACGGGAACTCGATGGTGCTGTGGTCCAAGGGGAAGATCCGGCGCGTGGACATGGCGACGGGCAAGGACACGGTGATCCCGTTCCGCGTGAAGAACAGCCGCAAGGTGGCGGACGCGATCCGCTTCCCGGTCGAGGTGGCGCCGGCCACGTTCGACGTGAAGATGATCCAGAACGCGACCGTGTCTCCGAATGGCGACCGCGTGGTGTTCCAGGCGCTCGGACACCTGTACATCGCGAGCTTCGACGGCCAAGCGGTCGGCGAGCCCAGGCGATTGACCAATGCGACCGATGAGTTCGAATACTCGCCCAGCTGGTCGCGTGATGGCGATGACATCGTGTACGTTGCGTGGAACGACGAGCGACTCGCGAGCGTGCGCGTCGTCTCCTCCAAGGGCGGCGGGTCGAACAACATCACGACCGAGCCCGGTCACTACTCCAACCCCGTCTTCAGCCCCGACGGCAAGACGGTCGTGTTCGAGAAGGGCGGCGGCGGCTATCTGACCAGCCCGCTCTGGGGGCGTGACCCGGGCGTGTACGCCGCACCGGCAGAAAACGCGAATGTCAATCCGGACGCGCAGGAGAAGCCGCGCCTGATCTCTCGCCGCGGGAACTCGCCGCAGTTCGGCGCGGCGAGCGATCGCGTGTTTCTGACGGCGCGCGAAGGCGGGAGTGATTCGGACGGCGTGACGCTGCTGTCCGTGCCCGTCGACGGCACGACACCGAAGGAAGGCGAACGCACGCACTACAAGAGCGACTGGGCGACCGAGATGGTCGTGAGCCCGGACGGCAAGTGGATCGCGTTCGTCGAGCGGTATCGCGTGTACATCGCTCCGTTTGTCGACACGGGAAAGGCGATCAGCGTCGGCCCCGGCGGAGCGGGGATCCCGCTCGTGAAGCTCAGCAGCGAGGCCGGGAATTACCTGCACTGGTCGGGCGACAGCGGCTCGGTCCACTGGACCATCGGGCCGGAGCTTTCAACCGTGCGCGTCGCGGAGGCGATGTCGCGGTCGAAGTTCGCCAACCCCGCGGAGGAGAAGGCGGCGTCCGTGACCACGGCGACGATCAAGCTCTCGGCCAGGTACGACGTGCCCGTGAAGAGCGACGGTTCGCCGAGCGTGATCGCGATCAAGAACGTGAAGATACTCACGATGGAGAATCCCGCTGGCGAGTTCGACGCGGCCAAGCGCGGGAGCAGGGTGATCGATCGCGGCGTGATCGTGGTCGAGGGCAACCGGATCAAGGCGGTCGGAACGGACAAGGAAGTCGCGGTCCCGGCGGGCGCGACGGTGATCGACGGCAAGGGCGGCGTGGTGACGCCGGGCTTTGTCGACGTTCACGCGCACGGCGCGCAGGGCGAGAACGGGATCACGCCGCAGAACAACTGGAACGCGCAGGCGAACCTGGCGTTCGGCGTGACGACCATCCACGACCCGAGCAACGGGACCGAGTCGGTCTTTTCCGCGAGCGAGCTCGCGAAGGCGGGGATGATCACGACACCGCGGATCTTTTCGACGGGAACGATCCTGTACGGCGCGGCGGGCGCGTACAAGGCCGAGATCGAGAGCCTCGACGACGCGATCTTCCATCTCAAGCGGATGAAGGCGGTCGGCGCGTTCAGCGTGAAGAGCTACAACCAGCCGCGGCGTGATCAGCGCCAGATGATCCTGGAGGCGGCGCGCCGGGTGGGGATGATGGTGGTGCCCGAGGGCGGGGCGCTGTATCAGCACAACATGACCATGGCGATCGACGGGCACACGTCGGTCGAGCACACAATGCCCGTCGAGGCGATCTATCGCGACGCCAAGACGATCTGGGGCGCGAGCCAGACGGGCTACACGCCGACACTGGTCGTGGCCTATGGCGGTATGGGCGGCGAGAACTACTGGTACGCGAAGACGAACGTATGGGCCAACGAGCACCTGATGAAATTCGTGCCCCGGTACGTGGTTGATCCACGCTCGCGCCGCCGCACCGATGCCCCCGATGAAGAGTGGAATCACATCATGGAAGGCCGCGTCGCGAAGGACATCCTTGACGCCAAACAATCCGGTGTGATCCAGGCGACGGGCAAGGGCGGCGGGCCGACGCTGGGCGCGCACGGGCAGATGGCGGGCATCGGGCCGCACTGGGAGCTGTGGATGCTGGCGCAGGGCGGGATGTCGCCGATGGAGGCGCTGCGTGCGGCGACGATCGACGGCGCGTGGTACGTCGGGCTCGACAACGACATCGGCTCGATCAAGGCCGGCAAGCTGGCGGACCTTTTGCTGTTTGCGAAGGATCCATCGCAGAACATCCGCGACAGCGAGAGCATCTCGATGGTGATGCTGAACGGGCGGTTGTTCGAGGCGGAGACGCTGGCGCAGATCGCGCCGGTCGCCAAGCCCGGGCCGAAGTATTTCTTTGAGGATCTGCAGCGCGGCGCGGGCACGCCGCTGGCGGTCGAGGCGATCATGCGCAAGGCGGCGGCGGACGGCGGCGTGTGCGCGGGATGCGGGGAAAGGCACTGAGAATTGCCGCCGTGTCCGCGAGGTTGAAGGTGGATATACTGGTCCAAGCCGCGGGCGTAGTTCAGCGGTAGAACGTCAGCTTCCCAAGCTGAATGTCGGGAGTTCGATCCTCCTCGCCCGCTTTGTCTGCCGCCGATGTCACACGATGACACCGGCGGCTTTTCGTTGACAAACCCCGCAGATTCCGCGAGTTCTGGCGACGGGCGCGGAGACGGCCAGATTGGGTCCGACGGCCGGACGATGACAGGGAATGACCTGGGTGGACGCTCGCTTGTGCAAGCGCGTGTGCAAGCGCAGGTGCAAGCGGGTGTGCAAGGTGTGGGGCGATTGCGCCGTCGATCAACGGGCGGCTATCGCGGTAGCCGTGCGTTCGACCTTGCCCAGCGGCAGGTCCGGCAGGCTGGCCATCGCTCCGGCCACGTCGAGCAGCTTCGGGTCGGTGTAGACGTTGGCCGTCAGGCTCGGATCGCTGTGCCGCATCGCCGCCTGCGCCGTCCGCAGCGGGACGCCAGCCTTCGAGAGGTGCGTGCCGAAGGTGTGCCGCAGGGCGTGGATATCGATGGTGCGGCCGCGATCGTCGGTCTTGACGACGACTTCCTTCCCGCCGCGGGTCTCGACGCGGGCCAGCCCGGCGAAGACCAGATCGCGGTCGAAGATGCGGATGAGCCCGTCGGGCACGTCGAAGAGCGGCTCGCCTGTGGGCAGCGCCGCCGGAATCGGGTCTTCGGCGTCGCGGGCGGCCTGTTGGACCCACAGGAGCCGGTTATGGACACGAGGCTCGGCAGAGACCCGGCCCACGGGCGGTCGCGTTGGCGAACCCTTCGGAACGTGGGCCAAAACGCGAAAACGCCGCCGAG